>Ga0335077_10006866_pt1 | contig 14071 bp, 5 predicted proteins | sample Lox_Sample_31_FD_207151 | JGI IMG/M metagenome (GOLD analysis project Ga0335077, IMG submission 207151) | Soil microbial communities from Loxahatchee National Wildlife Refuge, Florida, United States - Lox_Sample_3.1 | ecosystem: Environmental > Terrestrial > Soil > Wetlands | place: USA: Florida...
GGTTAATGTTCGTGAGGCCAAGCGGGTTGCCGCAGATGGGAAAATTCCTGGGGATGTGGTTTGTGTTTTGCGTGATAGTAGGAGTGTTCGTGGCGTATTTGACGGGGCACACGGTGGACCCAGGGGCACAGTATTTGAAGGTGTTCCGCGTGGCGGGGACGGCGGCGTTTCTGGCGTACGGGTTGGGGAATTTGAGTAACGGGATCTGGAAGGGGCAGCCGTGGGGCGTGACGATCAAGGAAGTGGTGGACGGATTGGTGTACGGGTTGTTGACGGCGGGAGTGTTTGGGTGGTTGTGGCCGCGGTAGGAGGATGTTGGGGTGAGATCCTTCGCTTCGCTCAGGATGAGATTGGATAGAGGTTAGGCTTGAAGACTCAGGGCAGGCAGAAGGCCTCCCTACGGATGAAGGAAGAGGCCCCGGATATCTCCGGGGCCTTTTTGTTGGTTCAATTTTGTGATGTGCTGCGAACTGGCATGGCCCTTCGGAGCCCAGGGCAAGAAGCGAGCGTTGCAGCTAAGAAGTCGGCGAGAGGGCTCACTTCCGCGGTTCACCAGTTCAGCTTCAGGGCGAACTGGAAGATACGGGAGTCGAAGGCGGCGGTCGGCTGGCCCGCGAGGCAAGTGTTGCCGCTCGTGGGGTCGCAGAGTTGGTTCACTGCGGAAATGTTGGTGTGGTTGGTGAGGTTGAAGGCGTCGGCGATCAGATCCATATTGAAGCGTTCGCCGAGTGGGATGCGCTTGGAGACGCGCATATCCCAGGAGAAGAAGAAGGGCATGACGAACTTGTTGCGGCCGAGGTCGCCGTCGCATCCCGCGGGCGGAGAAATGCCGAGAATGAAGAAGGACTGGCGGTCGTTCTGGAGGCAGACGGTGGCGGTACTGAAGCTGTAGCCACTTATGTAGGGCGAGGAGGTGGCGCCGTTAATTGACGGGCGGGCCTGAGAAGCGCCGAGGTCGAGACGGGAGTCGGAGCCACTGATGACGTTGAAGGGGCGGCCCGAGGCGAGTTCGATGATGGGCGCGATAGTCCAATTACCGAGGAAGTGCTTCCAGAAACTTTCACCGGAAGAAGCGGCCGGGGTCTGATAAACGGCGCTGGTGACCCAGCGATGGCGCTGGTCGTTGACGGAGTTCGCTTTTTCTAGCCAGGGGAAACGGCTGTCCTGAGGTTCGAGAGTGGACTGCAGGTCTGTGCCGTTGTCGAGCGAGTGCGACCAGGTGTAGCTGGAGAGCATTTCAAAATTGTGGCCGAAGCGCTTCTGGACGTTGACGGTGAGTGCGTTGTACCAGGACGCAGCGTTGGAGACCTGGGCGTCGACGCTGTTGAAGGGAACCGGAACGCCAAAGCCAACCGGATAGTGAGCCGCTGTGGCCAGCAGTTGCTGCACGTAGTACCCACAGCCAGACGGACTGGGCTGCGATGCACAGATGGGCGCAAGCTGGGGGTTGCCGAGCACCCCGGCACCGATGGCGGTGGAATACGAGGGGTTGGGACCGGAGGGCCGGAAGTAATTGAATACGGCTGGAGTGCCAATGGGGCCAACCGGAGTGCCACTGCAATTCGGTCCGGTGTAACCAAGACCAAGCACACCGGGCAAAAGAGGTTGGCCAGTGGCCGGGTTGACGAACGCCACGCTGCCACCGCCAGAGACGTTGTAAGCAGGAATGACTCCGCCACACAGAGTATTGGGAGTGTTGGGAACGGAGACGGTCAAGGGGCTTGAGAAGCCGAGGCCCACGGCGTCAGCGTTCTGCAGGTTGGTGGCGAGGAGGTAAGGATCGGTGGAATTGACGTCGATGGGGCGGTAGAGATGGAGGCCGCGAGTGCCCTGGTAACCTACGCTAACTGTCCAACTGTTGGCGATCTCCTTCTCAACGGTCAGGTTGACCTGCTGCGCGTAGCCGTATTGGAAATTCTTGGCGACGGGCAAAGTGAAGGGAAGGATGGGCAGCGGAAAGCCGGTGGAAAGATAGTTCTGATTGGCGAAGAGCGAATCTGACGGATAGGGGTTGAAGCGCTGCTGATTCGCTTCGTAGTACATGTTCGGGAGAGCGTTGAGGGCGCCCTGAAAGATGGTGGAGCCGTTGAGGTTGGTGGAGGTGTCGAGGCCATTGCCGCAGGTGCTGGGGACCACAGTCAAGCCGCAGGCCGAAGCCAAGCCGCCGGGCGAGAGAAGCTGAGCGGAGCGGCCACCGTCGGCGGTGACGGAGTCAAACGCGATGGCGAGAAGCGGGTGATCGTAGAAAAGGCCGTAGCCGGCGCGGACAACCATGCGGCCATCACCCTTGGGATCCCAAGCCAAGCCGATGCGAGGAGCGACGTTGTTGTAATCACGGGGAATGCCTTCCATGACCCCGAGAGCATTTTCGGCGGCGGCGTTGATGGAGGTGGCAGGTGCGAAGAGCGGAGTGATCTCGACGTCGTAACGCACGCCGTAATTCAGAGTGAGCTTAGGAGTGACGCGCCAGGTGTCCTGGGCAAAGAAGCCGAAGGGAAGGTTGTCAAAGGGATTGTTGGAACTGCCGATGCCCTGAATGTAGGTGGTGGGAATGCCGAGGCCGTAAGCCTGGAGCGGAGTAGCGCCGGGAACAGAGACGTCGCCGCTCTTGCAAGCGCCGTCGTAAGGGCCGGTAGAGCCGATGCAATCAGGCAAGCCGAAAGTGGAGGCAGGGAGAGGACCGAAGTTGGCGACGCCGCCGAAGTCCAGCTCGAAAATCTGGGGGGAGTTGGAAGCGCGGAGAAGGATGATGTTGGCGTCAGCGCCGAATTTGAAGGTGTGACGGCCCTTGGTCCAGGTGATGTTGTCGGTGAACTCGAAGCGCTTTTCGACGCGGTTGACGGTGGAATAAGGCTCGCGACCGAAGTAGGCGTAGCCGGGAATGTTGACACCCAGTTCGCTGCCGCCCGGGAGATTCGAGTAGCCGAAATAATTGCTGCGGCGAGCGACCTGGAAGCGGAACTCGTTGAACAGCGTATCACTGGCGATGGTGTCGTGCTGGAAGGTGCCGTTCCAGTCGTGGAGCCAGTTGACGCCGGTGCGAGAGCCGGCGTTCTGGCCGAGCACCTGGTTCTGCGCGGTGGTCTGGATGCCGGTGATGTAGGAGGGGGAGATGCCGATGCGGATGAAGGAATTGTTGCGACTATTCCAGTGCTGATCCAGGCGAGCGGACCAGAGGCTGGTTTTTTCCTGAACGGGGAAGTTGCCGCGGAGGGCATTTAGCCCGACGTAGGAAGTGGGTAGGCCAGCAACGCCGTAGGAATAATTTGGATCGGTAGGGTTGACGGGTAAGGAGGAGCAGGCAACGGTGCCGACGGTTTGGCCGATGGGGCAAGTGAGGGGAACCGGGAATTGCGCGCCGGGCCCGGGATTGACGACGCCGCTGGTCAACGCCGGGGCGACCAGGCCGTAATCGAGACGATTGAGAGCGACGCTGGAAGCGGAGCCCATGAGAGCGGCGTATTGACCGGCGAGCGCGGGGCTGATGCCCTCCAGGGCCTGCACGGCTTTGGCCTGATCCTGGGTCAGTTGAACGGAGAGATTGGGGGAAAGGGCGACGGGAACCAGGCCGAAATTGTTCTGGCCGATGCTGGAAAAGCCGGTCTCTTCGCGCTGGGTATATTCATAGGAGAGGAAGAAGAAGGTTTTGTCTTTCTTCAGAGCGCCGCCGAGAGTGGCACCGGCCTGAACACGCGTGTAAGCCTGCTTGGTGGGGATGAGTTCGCCGTCGGAATTGACTTCGCCGGAGAAAGGATTGCGAGCCTGGAAAGCGGAGTTGCGGAGGTAGCCGAACAGGTCGCCATGAATTTCGTTGGTGCCGCTCTTGGTGACGATGTTAACGACACCGCCGGTGGCGCGGCCATATTCGGCGCTGTAGTTGCTCAAGATCATCTGGAATTCCTGGACCGCTTCCTGGGAGACGGTAGAGCGGATGCCATCGACGGAGTTATCGCCGAAATCGGCGCCATCGACGCTGACCATGTTGGAGCGGGCACGAGCGCCGCTGATGTTGAGGCCGGAATTGGGAGCGGGGCCGATGGTCGGAGCGTTGTCGCGAGTGGTCTGGGAATTGAGGAGAGTGAAATTGAGATAGCCGCGTCCGTTGATAGGGAGATTATTGATCTGGCGGTCTTCGACGGTCTGGGCGCTTTCACTGCGAGTGGTTTCCACGGGAGCGGACTCGGTGGTGACGGTGACGGTCTGCGAAGTGGCGCCGAGGGTGAGCTTGATGTCGTAGGTGGCTTTCTCGCCGACGGTCAAGTGGATGGCCGGATTTTCGAAGGGGGCGAAATTGCTGCCGCCCTCGACGTGAAGCTTGTATTCGCCGGGGATGACGCCGACGAGCGTGTAGCGACCTTCGTCATCGACGGTGACGGTACGCTCGCTGCCGGTGACGGCACTGGTGAGAGTGATCTTAGCGCCACGAACGGCGCCACCCTGTTGATCCGTGACGATACCGCTGAGCGTTGCGGTATTGACCTGAGCGAAAGCGGCGCTTGCCGCGAGCAGATTCATCAAACAAAAGACCACACCGACAAAGAGCAACACCCTCCGTGGCATAAGCACTTCCTCCTTGTGAGCCTGCTACCCAGCCGCTACCCCTAGCGGTGGCGAGTTATGTCGCCGTGCACCCTGTGATGAAGGAAAAGATTAGTAGGCTTGTACTGCAAAGCGCGAGCCTTTGCAACTGTAAAACGGGAGGGGCGGATTTGAAAAAACGATGCAAAGCGAAAGTGCTCAACCGGTTATGGGCGGGAGGAGGCCGCGGCGGCCCAGGCGGGCCCGGCGGGAGAAAGCCAGTAGAAGAACGATTCGGGACGGAGGGGAGAGCGAAGCGTCAGACGGAGAGATATTTCTGGACGAGCTTGCGGAGCTTTTCGCGGTCTTCGTCCTTCATGTGGACGAATTCGACGCCATTGCCGTTGGGTCCGACGTTGCGGACGATGGCGGTGGAGTGGATTTTGCGCAAGCCGGAGCGAATTTCGAGTTGAATGGAGTCGCCGGGGTTGAGGCGGTTGGAAGATTCGACGAAGGCGCCACCGAGAGAGATGGTTTTGACGCGAGCCATGCTCATTTGCGGGCCGCCAATCTGTGCGCGGAGCGGAGATTCGAGGGGAATGCGCGCGTAGCGGCGCGGAATGACGAAATTGCCGAGGGGCGGCGCCGCGGGCTCGAAGGCGGCGCGGGCACGAGCGGACAGCGGGCCTTCTTCCATAAGTGCGAGGGCGTCTTCGGCGGCGGCACGCAGGCCACCGGGTTCGACGAAGGTGAGGCCTTCGCGCTTTCCGGCGAGGTGATGGAGAAGCTCCACAGCTTCGGTGGCGCGGAGGCGCCCGAGAGCTTCGATGGCTTTGATGCGCACGAACTGATCGCGCAGGGTGTCGTGTTCTCCCGCAGCGATCTCCATGAGAAGAGGAACGGCGGTGGACTCGAGGCCGAGGCCGATCTGATCAATCATCATGGGGACGACGAGCGGATGAGCGTCCTGGAGAATCGCGGAGAAGACGAAAGCAGTGCTCTGCGCCGAGGGAGAATTGCTGGGGCGAGAGAGTTCGCTAACGGCGAGATCCTGAAGATTCCATTCCCAACTGGCCATGGCGCGGGTGAGTCCGCGAAGGAGGCGATCGGGATCGGCGGCAGCGAGCAGGCGAATGGCGGCGCTGACACGCTGGCGGCGCGCTTCGAAGAGGCGCGTTTCGAGAACCGTAAGAACGGGGACACCGATGGTGCGAAGGAGCCGCGCCATCGGGGCGAGCATCTCGGGGCCGCGGGGGTCGGTGAGCAAGAGGGTAAGGCGATCGAGGAGCCGATCGGGATCGCGCTGAAGCAGGCGCGGGAGCGCGACGTCGAGGGGGCGATTGGCGATGGCGGCGTCGACGAGAAGGGTCCAGCGATCGTTGGCGACGAGGCGATGACCGAGAGCGGTCATGTGCTCGTGCTCGGCGTCGCGGGGAAGGCGTTCGAGGCCGATAAGGATATTTTCGAAGCCGATGAAGTCGCCGCGAGTGACGGCGATGCGGCCGAGAATCTCGAGGAAAGCGGCGAGGAGGGCGCTGGTTTCCGGCGCGGAATCTTTGGCCAGGGCGTTCATGGTGAGCTTGTTGAGCTCTTCGGGAAGCTGATTGGGCCAGAGGGACTCCAGGAGATGAGTAAGTTCTCCGAGACCAGCGGCCACGACGCGGCGTGCCGCAGGATCGGGATTGTCGAGACGGCGCGCGTAGTTGAGAAGAATGGTGCGAGCTTCGCGACGCGGAGCTTCGGCGCCGCCTTCGACGAGTTGCGCCAGAGTCTGACGAACGACGGAAATGGGAACGCACCAGATTTCGGGGCCACGGAGGACAGCGGATTTTTCGCGGGGCGCGAGTTCGAGCCAGAAGCGCTCGATGAGCTGCTCGCGCTGGCCGTCGTTGGCCCAAGCAGAAGCGAGCGACGAAAAATGCTGCGAGGAATGGGGGCCGCGGTATTCGCCGGCGGAGACAATTTCATCGGCGAGACGGCAGAGCATGGGGCGGACGGCGATGGGGGCGAGAGTGCCTTCGGCAAATTCGGTGCTCATCAATTCCAGAACGAGGCACTGAGAAAGACGCTTGAGATAGACCTGGGGCGCTTCACCCTCGAGCGGGGCGTAGTGGTTCATGGCGCTGAGAAGCATGCGCACGGTATCGCGGCTGGCGCTTTCCATGGACGCGTGGATGGCGCGGGCCGCTTCTTCGGCAGCAAGGCCGCGGGCTACTTCCATGGGAGGGGTAAGGCGGCCGATGAGGCGGAGAGCATCGCTGACTTCGCCAGTTTGCGGAGCGCGAATCGGAGCGTCGATGGCGTCCTGCGGCGCGTTTCCGCCGTAAGCGACAAGCGCGGCAATCAAGCTGGCCAAAACGGAATCGACTTTGCGTTCCGTCAGAGTATTGATCTGGATCCCTTCCACGCGGCGCTCCCGGAGACGTCCCGACCAGCCGCCGAGTTGGAGGCGTTTGGCCGACTCTTCCGAGTGTAGCAAGGTGGCGTGGATGAGTTGTGCGAGGGTGTCCAATTCGCCCACATGAAATTTGGTACTGAAGAACAGGGTGTGAATGCCGGCGCGCTGGAGATCGGCGGCGAGAGCGTGGAATTCGCCGCGAGCGTCGGGGAGGTGGCCGTCGCTGAGTCTGGAAACGACGAGGCCGCCACGTTCAATGCGAACCTCGAGGCCGCCGATCTCTGCGGCGACGTTGCGGAGGGCGTCGTAGGCCTGGTCGAGACTGTCGAGGACGCTCGGGTGCGAGAGAGTATAAAGGCGGCTGGTGCGCATGAAGAGCTGAAACGCACGAAGGGCCTGCGAAGTTTGATTGAGCAACGGATCGTTTTGTGGGACGCGTTCGCGGGCGGAGGAGTGCGCGAGCGCAGGGCCAGGGGCGGAAGCGGACTGCGGGTTCCGCGTGGACCCGTCGTCGCGAAGAGCAGTAGCGTGCGAAACCAAGAGACTCCCCATGCCCAGTATGAGCTGGACTTCTGCCAAATGGCGGGCGCCTGAGCGGAACGGAGGTACGTCAAGAGAGACTCAGGGCGGAACGCCAACCTGGCACATTAATGATGGGAGGGCGCACGGGTTAGGGACATAGTACGAGAGGGGCAGAGTGTGTAGAAGAAGGACACATTTAAGAGGCAGTGTTTGGTTGCGGTTGAGGGGATTACGCTTTTGTTTCGCTGTACCGGATTTCGAAATTGGACAAGCAGGCCGACATCGCTGCGGGCAGGCAAGAGCGCTTTGTGACTCTACGCAAGCCAGCGCCACAGGGAAGAACTAAGCGACGGGTGGCGAGGGTGGACTATTTGTGGAGGGTTTCGGTGACGTTGACCGTGCCGCCCTCACTGGCTTGCACGCCGCGCTTGGCGACCTGATAGCCGTTGAGGCGAAGAGCAATGATGTGCGTGCCGGCGGGGATCTGAACACGCGCCGGGGTCTGCTGACTGGTGGGAACGCCGTCGACGAAAATATCGGCGCCTTCAGGGAAGGATTTCACTTGGGCCCAGGCAACGTGGACCTGGTTTTTCTCTTTCAGGTTGGCCTCGAGCGTAGTTTGCATGTTGTCGTTGACCTGGATGCGTCCGACGTAGGGTTCGTAGCCATTGAGGCGGATGACAACGTCGTACTGGCCGGGCGAGAGGGGGAGAGTGACGGGAGTCTGGCCGGATTGCTTGGCACCGTTGACGAAAACGTCGGCGTTGGCGGGGTGACTGTTAAGGAACAGGCCCTTGGCGACAGACTCAAGATGAATTTTCTGGTCCTTGGTTTCGCCGGCGTAGGTTTGCAGGGCGGTCTGCACGGGGACGTAACCCTCTTTGCGGACTTGCAGGCTGTATTCGGAGGGATCGATATCGTTGAAGCTGCAGGGAGTCTGGCATTCGAAGAGTCTGCGGCCATCGGGACCGATGAGAGAAGCGTTGGCGCCGAGGACGTCGGTGACGACGTGCAGTGCGCTGAGACCCTTGTGGGGTACGGGATGTGCGCCGTTGTCGCTGGATTCGGCGGAGGCGATGGGGGTGTCGTCGTAGAGGATATCGTCGACCACGCGGACGTTGGCGGGAGCGTTGCGCATGAATCTCAAGAGCGCGGCGTGTTCAGCGGGATGGAGCTTGCCGGTGAGCGTGAGCGTGCTGCTGGCGGCGTTCACCTTAATGCGGCCGGTGAGATTCTTATCGGCGATGGCTTGTTCGATCTGATGCTTGTAGTCGGCGGCAGCGGGAGTGATGGTGGGTTCGATTTTCTTTGGAACAACGGGGACGGGCGCGGGAGTAGCGGCGGGTTCGGCGGGCGCATCGACAGTATCTTCGGAAACCGGTTGCGCTGCGGGTTGACTGGAATCCCTGGCGGGAGCGGCACCGGGCGTTGTGGCAGGAGCCGGGTCGATCGAAGCTGGGGTCGCGTTGGCGGGAGCGGTGGTTTCAAGCGGCTTCGGCGCAGGCGCGGCGGGGACCGGTTTTGGTTGCGACTGTTGCTTATCCAGTGCGCGAACAGCTTGCCATTCCGGGCGAAGACGATTCACGCCATAGGCGATGACGCTGAGCAGGAAGATGGCAGCAAGGATGGTGCCGAGGGCGTTGGATTTCTTGGGTGGCTCCTGATACGGGGGCAGCGGACCCGTGCGGCGGAGGGTGGGCGTTTGCGACGGCGAGGTGGCGCGATTCTGCAGGGAATGCAGACTGGCGGGGACGGGCTCTTCGACATAGGGCGGGCGGAGCGGGGTAGTGGGAGTGGAGAACGGATTATGGGCGCCGGAGCGGGAAGAGATGAGAGTGGCGTCGGGGTTGCGTTCGGAGCCGCCGATGGCGCGATAGTTGCGCAGATCTTCGAGGAGTTCGCGGCAGGACTGGTAGCGTTGGTCGGGCTCTTTGGCGAGGGCGCGAAGAACAATTTCGTTGAGGCCAGGATGGATGGAGGGATTGAGCTGGCGCGGCGGAATGGGTTCTTCGTTGACGATCTTGTAGATGACCGTAGTGATGCTCTGGCCGGGGAAGGGTTTTTCGCCGGTGAGCATTTCGTACAGAACGACGCCGAGGGAAAAGATATCGGTGCGGCCGTCGATGGGCTTGCCCTTGACCTGCTCGGGCGACATATAAGATGGAGTGCCCATGACGTGGGTGGTCTGCTGCACTGTGCCCATCTGCAAAATTTTGGCGGTGCCGAAGTCAGTGACTTTGACGATGTCGTCGGCAGTGAGCATCAAATTGGCGGGCTTGATGTCGCGGTGAACGATGTTGCGTTCATGGGCGAACTGGAGCGCGCTGCAGGTTTGCTCGAGGATGCGAATGGCGCGGGAAGTGGCGAAGGTGTCGCCGCCGTCGAGGAGCGCCTGGAGGCTTCTGCCTTCGACAAGTTCCATGGTGATGTAGTAGAGGCCGTCTTCTTCACCGGCATCATAGACAACGACGATGTTGGGATGGGTGAGGAGGCCGGCGGCGCGGGCTTCAGTCTGGAAGCGGGAAAGAAGTTCCTGGCGCGAGAGGCCGGTGCTTTGCTCGGAAAGGCGAATGGTCTTGACGGCCACGTTGCGGCCGATGACGGGATCGACGGCGCGGTAGACAACACCCATGGCGCCGCGGCCGAGTTCGCCGAGGATTTCGTACCGACCAGCTTTGGCCATCGTTGTCATGCGAGTCCGAGCCGAGCCACGGGCGAGCGGCTCATCCTTACTCAACACCACGCTGGCGGGGGAGTTTTGGCGGGCGTTGCTGCGCGCACCGAGGAAAGAGCAACGCTGAGGCGGTCAGTGACGACGCGCCGTCAGAGAAGGCCCATCCTTTTTTAAATACACCCTCGCCAGTTAGGACAGTAGCGGCGGGGAATTTGGTTGGTCAACGCTACGGGGGTACTAGTGTGTTGGAGGTGTATCTGGCCCAAGGGACAGGCTCAGGGGCGAGGCGTGGGATCGAAAGTGGCGCTGCGCTCGGGCATGGGGAGGTTGGTTTCGCGGATGGGGCGATCGATTTCGGCGGGGCGGGCGGGGGCTTCGAGGCCGTCGGTGAGCAGGAAACCCTGCAGGGAGATGCCGGTGGTCCAGACATTTTCGAGAGCGGCGATGTATTCGGTGTGCAGCTGGAAGAGATTGCGCTGAGCCCGGAGGACGCGCGGGTAGGAGGCGAGCATGAGGCCGTATTTCTCGTCGAGGAGCGTGTAGGCTTTTTTCGAGCGGGGAAGGATTTCGTCGCGATAGTCGAGGGCCATGAGTTTGGCGTTGGCATATTCGTCGAGGACGCGGGCGGTGCGTTCGCGGAGAGTGAGGGCGATGCGCTGCTTTTCGAGTTGAGCGCGGTCGAGATCGGCGCTGGCGGCGGCGACGTTGCCCTGATTGCGGTTGAAGATGGGGATTTCGACAGAGACTTCGGCGAGACCTTCCCAACCGGTGGCGTGAGGCGGGGAAACAGGTTCGTTGTTGTACTGGAGACCGCCGCGGAGCTGGAGATCGGGGATGGCCTGGCTTTTCGCGCGAGCAATTTCGGCAGCGGCGCGAGAGGCGGCAGAATCGGCGATGCGAGCGGCCGGAGACTGCGCGGCGATGATTTCGATGATCTGATCTTCGTTGATGTCGGGCCAGCCTTGTTGCAGATCGCCCGCGACCGTGGATTGCGGAAGATCGGGCTGGCCGATGACGGCGGCGAGGGTTTTCCATTCTTCGCGGAGGGTATTTTCCTGCATGCGCGCGGAGAGACGCTGGCGCTGGACGTCGACTTCCGCTTCGAGGACTTCGGATTCGTCGGCCTGGCCGGAATTGAGGAGTTCGCGCTGGACTTGCGCGTAGTTGTGTTCGATTTGCGCGAGATCGCGGCGAGCGAAGAGAAGTTCCTGCGCGGCGAGGACGCGGTAGAAAGCAGTTTTGACGGCGTTTTCGACGCGGAGTTTTTGTTCTTCAGCTTCCATTTCAGCGAGGTGGACGTCCTGATCGAAGACTTTCGCGGATTTGTCGAGCTTGCCGGCAGTGACGATGTTCTGTTGGACGAAGAATCCCTGCTTGCCGCCGTTGACGGAGCCGCCGCGGATTTCGTCGCTTATGTAGCCGATGGTGGGATTGGGATAGAGAGAGGATTGCCGGCGTCGGGCCTGCGCGGCGCGGATTTCGGCTTGGGCTTGACGGAGTGTGGGATTGGTTTGTGCTGCGAGGCGCTGGGCGTCGTCGAGAGTGAGGAGTTTGCCTAGCGAGGCTTCCTTGGCGCGGCCAAAGCGCGGATAGACAGGCGCAACCGGCCGGACGTCATCGTGATGGCGCATGTGTTCCTGGGACATGTCCATGGGCGGCTGCTGGGCGAGGGCGGGTGAGTCTGTGAAACACAGTGCGATGGAGAGGGCGAAAGCGAGTTTCGTGGTGGTGATCATTTTTATCTCCCGCGATGACTACTGATTCGGTGCGCTTTGTTGCATTGGCGGATGGCCTCGGAAGGCGGTCCCTACATTGCAAGGTGAAGATGTTCGTTGGTTGCTGGCGGCAGCTGGGCTGCCGCTGATCGATGGTTACGACCGATTGAATCGCGAAAAGCCAGAGCCGGGCTCTCGCACTCCAGGTTATTGGTGATGGTCGGGCGGAGGAGCGGGCTTGCGCTCGCGGATCCGACGCAGGATATCGTCGTATTCGTTGTCAGGAAGGACGCGGAGCATGGTCATCATGCCCATCATGCCCGCCGACCAGTTGGCGGGCAGGCCGTGGTTTTCGGGCTTGTCGACAGCGGCATCCATGGCCATTTCCATGAAGGCGTCCTGCGGAAAGCCAGGGACAGAGTTGGCATTTTCCGCGATGGGGGAGTGGTGGATGTGTTCGACGCCGATAGAGCGGGCGAGCGTTTCCATCTGGCCGAGGGCGCGCGGGTCGGTGGAATCGGCGGTTTGAATCTGCCGATCGCGGAGCAGGTCCATCATACTGTTCATCATGTGGTGCGGCAGGTGGCAGTGAATCATCCACGAGCCGGGATATTGAGCTTCGAACTCGACGACTCTGGCCTGTGCCACACCCACGAGAACGGTGTTACTGGGATACCAGGTGGACTCGGGAGCGCGGCCGCCTTCCGTGCCGGTGATGACGAACTGGTGGCCGTGAAGATGGATCGGATGATGATCCATGCCGAGATTGACGAAGCGGAGACGCACGCGGCTGCCGAGACGAACGAGGAGCGGCGTGGTGGAGGGAGCGCTGCGGCCATTGAAGGTGAGCCAGTTGAATTCCATCGAAGAAGTGTTGGGCACGGAATTGTTGGGAAGCACGGCCCATTCCTGGAGAACGATGCCGTAGTCGTGATCGACAGCCGGCATGTGGGCGGCTTTTGGATGAGCAATGAACATGCCGAGCAGGCCGATCATTTCCTGCATGGCGCTATGCGCGTGATAGAAGAAAGTGCCTTCCTGATGGACGGTGAATTCGTAGGTAAAGGAGCCGCCGGGAGGCACGGGTTTCTGGCTGATGAAGGGAACACCGTCCTGCTCGATGGGAACTTCGAGACCGTGCCAGTGGATGGAAGTGCTTTCGGGAAGACCGTTTTCGAAGATCACGCGGACGCGGTCGCCTTGGGTGATTTGGATGGTGGGACCGGGGCAGGAGCCGTTGTAGCCCCAGGCGTCGATGGTTTTGAAGGGGGCGATTTTGAGTTTTAGGGGCTCGGCCTTGAGGCGGAATACTTTGACGTCGCGGTCGAGTTCGAAAGGGAGATCGGCGAGGTCGGGAGCCAGCATGGGGAGAGGGGGAGTGCCGGGTGGAATGGCGCGAGGTTTGGTGCCGGCGCGTTGTTTCGCGTCGTCGTTGATAGCTGCATCGAGACGCGTGCTGAGGCCGAAGAGCCCGGCGCCGAAGAGCATGGTGTCTTGAAAGAAATTTCTGCGGGAACCGCTCATAAATCCTCCACGAGAGCACGGTTGAAGATGAAAGGAGCCGCAGCCCGAAAGGCTCGCGCACGGATGACGGAGATTCAGAAGATGGGAACTGGATCAGATGCGAAGTGGAACGGCGAGGGAGGGTGGAGAAGTGTGTGGAGACGCGTTGAGAGGCGAGAAGCTTGCGGCGAGCGACTGCGGCGCGGAGAGGTTAAGAGCGGAGAGCGCGCCGTTGGAGGCGATGTCAGCAGAGCTTACGGAGACATCGGAATTTGAACGGGGAACGGTGGAAACGATTTCAGGGACGGCACAAGGTTCGGGCTGGGAGGCTAGTTTGCTGCCAGCCGAGGAAGCGGGCGCAGTAGCGTGATGACAACTTTCCGCGGGGGATGGCGATAGCGCCGGAGTACAGAAGTGGGAGGAGCAGCGAGCGGTGCAAAGAGAAGGCACCAGGACGAAAAAGGCGACGAGGACGGCGGAAAGCCGGAGGGTCCAAGCGCGGGTACGTAGGGTGAATCGCATGCTCAATTTCAGTAAGCTACGCCGATTTGGGCGAATGGTCAAAGACTTGGATGCGAGTTGCGGTGGACTGGTTGAAGGAATCTGTTAGCCGAAAACCCAAGAACGGAGAGATTCCTCACTTCGCGGACTCCGTTCGGAAGGACGGAATTGGGCTTTGCCTGCGGCCGGTAAAGCCTACGCCACGAAGCTGTGAAGGTCCAGCCAGGAATGGCGGTGCCA
>Ga0335077_10006868_pt1 | contig 14070 bp, 15 predicted proteins | sample Lox_Sample_31_FD_207151 | JGI IMG/M metagenome (GOLD analysis project Ga0335077, IMG submission 207151) | Soil microbial communities from Loxahatchee National Wildlife Refuge, Florida, United States - Lox_Sample_3.1 | ecosystem: Environmental > Terrestrial > Soil > Wetlands | place: USA...
GGCCCGGGCGGTGGGGGCGCGTTTTGGGGTTGCTTGGGCCGCCCCCCACAACGCCGCCCGCCGGGATGCGGGGACCCGCGAGCCGGGTGGCCATCATTCAGGGGTCTCCTAAATCTCCCCGGCCGGCGAGCCGTGGTAGCGGTGCCGGGAGGACAGGCCGCGGAAGGACGCGAACACCACACAGCCCTCGGGATACTCGTACGGGCCGTGCGGCTCCGGCCCCGACGCCCAGACGTAGTCACCCGGGTGCAGGTGCACGCCTTTGACGATCTGAACCCCTTCGAGCACAACGATCGAGTGGCTGCTCTCGTGCGCGTGCTCGGGCTCGACGTAGCCCGGCGGGAACTTGATGAGCATGTCGGCCACGCCGATCTCGGGATCGTAGTGGAACACCTTGACCTGTACCCCGCCGCGCAGGGACAGCACGTCGACGTCGTCCTGCCACTCGGTGTCCCAGCGATGCGCGGTGTGGAACGGCTTACCCATCGGGCGTCCTCTCGGTGTCGGTGGCGCTGTCACACGCCGAGGTGGGTCTCCCGGACCGCGGCCGCGCCGGCGAGCTCGCCGGCCGTGCCCTGCCAGACCACCTGGCCCTTGGACAGGATGTAGATGACGTCGGCCGCGCCCAGGGCCAGGCCGTAGTTCTGCTCGACCAGGAAGATCCCCAGCCCGCCCCGGCGCAGGTCCGTGAGCACCTCGCCGATCCGCTCGACGATCACCGGCGCGAGCCCCTCGGACGGCTCGTCCATCAGCAGCAGCCGCGGGTTCGTCAGCAGGGCCCGGCCGATGGCCAGCATCTGCAGCTCGCCGCCGGACAGCTGGCTGCCCTGGTGGCGCGTGCGCTCCTTGAGCTGCGGGAACAGCTCGTACACACGTTCCTCCGTCCAGGCGTCATCGGCGTGCGTCCCGCGCGCCGCCAGCGTGAGGTTCTCCTCGACCGTGAGCGAGGGGAAGATGCGGCGGCCCTGCGGAACGAGGGCGAGCCCGTGCTGGGCGATCTGGAACGGCGGCCGGCCGGTCAGCTCCTCGTCGTCGAGCATGACCGCGCCGGCGGCCGGCCGGAGCATGCCCATGATGGTGTGGACCAGGGTCGTCTTGCCCATGCCGTTGCGCCCGAGCAGGACGGTGCAGGACCCGTCGGCGATCCGCAGGCTGACGCCCTGCAGCACGTAGTTGGTCCCGCGGTAGGTGTGGAGGTCATGCACCTCGATCATGGCTGGTCACCCGCTCCCGGCGGGGCAGGATCCGGCGGCGAGGCCGGATCCGGCGGCGGGCCAGCCTCTTGCGCCGGGCCAGCCTCTCTGGGCGGGCTGGTTCCTGGCGGCGGGGAGTCCTCCAGCGCCAGGATTTCGGGCACGCGGGCAGCAGCGCCACCGAGGTAGAGCTCGCGCACCCGCTCATCGTTCTGTATGTCCCGCATCGTTCCCTGGGTCACGAGCGAGCCCAGGTGAAGCACGGCGGCGGAATCCACCACCCCGCGCAGGACGTCGATGTCGTGCTCGATCATGACCAGGGTCAGCTCGGCCGGCAGCGATGTCAGCAGCGCCTGGATGTCGACCCGTTCGGCCGGGGAGAGCCCGGCCGCCGGCTCGTCGAGCAGCAGCACCCGGGGCTTGAGCGCCAGGGCCAGCAGCACCTCCAGCTCGCGCACCTCGCCGTGGGACAGGTCGGAGGCGAGGGCGGCCAGCCGCTGCGCCAGCCCGAAGCTGGCGGCGAGCTCGGCCGCCTCGGCCATCTTGGCCCGGTAGCTCCGCCAGGGCCGCAGCAGCGAGAACTTGCTCGGGCTCAGCCCGTGCAGCGCCAGGGTCAGGTTCTCGAGCACGGTGAGATCGCTGAAGATGCGGGTGATCTGGAAGGTCCGGCCCAGCCCCAGCGCCGCCCGTCGGTACGTCCGCAGCGCGGTGATGTCCCGCCCGAACAGGGCGACGCTGCCCGTGGTGGGCCGCAGTTCGCCCGACAGCAGGTTGAACAGGGTGGTCTTACCCGCGCCGTTGGGGCCGATGATGCCGAACCGGGCTCCCGCGGCGACCCGCAGCGACACGTCGGCGACCGCGGTCACGCCGCGGAACCGGCGGGACAGATGATCGGCCGCCAGTGCCGGGGGCCCGGCCGGAGGGGAGGGGGCGGCGGTCACCGCCCGCCCCGCTTCCCGGGGCGCGCCTCCAGCCGGGCGATGAGCGCGTCCCGCCGCCGGCCGGCCGCCCGGACCAGGCCCCAGAGCCCGCCCGGGCTGAACAGGACGACCGCGATCAGGGTGAGGCCCATCAGCGTCTGCCAGCGGGAGACGTAGATGCTCAGCTCCTGCTGGAACAGCACGATCACCACCGCGCCCAGCGCGGGGCCCCAGATGCTCCGCAGGCCACCGAGCACCACCATGATGACCAGCAGCCCGTCCTGGCTGAACGCCATCGTCGCCGGGCTGATCAGCTGGTTGACGAAGATGTAGAGCACGCCGGCCACGCCGGTGAAGAAGACCGCGATCACCCAGGCGAGGTAGCAGTGCAGGCCGGTCCGGTAGCCGAGCGCGGCCATCCGCGTCTCGTTGGACCGCACCCCCCGCAGCGACAGACCGAACGGGGAGTGCACGAAGGTCACCAGCAGCAGCGCGACGGCGGCGAACACGGCGAGCACGGTCATCCGCAGCGTGAGCGGGTCGTTCAGGTCGAAGGGGCCGATGCTGGGCAGGATGGTGAGCGGGATCCCGTTGTCGCCCTCGCTCAGGCCCACCCACTGGAAGGCGAGCCCCCACAGGACCTGGCCCATCGCCAGCGTGATGATCACGAAGCTGACGCCCCGGACCCGGACGGCGACGATGCCCAGGGCCAGCCCGAGCACCAGCGCCGCGCCCAGGCCGACCCCGACCGCGGCCCACGGGGAGAAGAAGTGCACCTCGGCGATGGCCACGCCGTAGGCGCCGACGCCGAGGAAGCCGGCCTGGCCGAGGGAGATCAGGCCCGCGTAGCCGCCGAGGAAGTCCAGGGCCATCGCCGCGATCGCGTAGACGAGCATGTCCAGGACCAGGGTGGACGTGAAGCCGTTGCCCTGCAGCAGCACCACCAGCGCGATGCCCACGGCCACGGCGGCCACCGGGCCGCCGAAGCGGCGCGATCCGCGCAGGGCCGTCAGGGCGAGCCGGGCACCGCGGCCCGCGGGTAAGCCGGGCCCGGCCGGCGGGGCCTCGACGGCGGGTGCCCGCCCGGCCGCGGCCCGCCCGGCGGGCGCCTGGCCGCCGGCGGTCACCTGGTCACCTTCCCGAGCAGGCCCTGCGGCTTCACCAGCAGGATGACGATGACCGGGATGAACAGGAGGGAGTAGGCGAGGGCCGGGAAGTATGCCGTCCCGTAGGTCTCGATCAGGCCGATGATGAGGCTCCCGACGATCGCGCCCTCGAAGCTGCCAAGGCCGCCGATGATGACCACGGCCAGCGCGAACAGCAGGATGTCGCTGTCGCCACCGGTGTACACGCCGAGCACCGTCCCGCCCAGCACTCCCGCGAAGCCCGCGAGCACCGCCCCGAGCGTGAAGACCAGGGAGAAGACCAGCCGCACGTTGATGCCGAGCGCGCTCACCATCTCGCGGTCGTCCACGCCCGCCCTGATGATGGCCCCGGTCCTCGTCCGGCGGAGCAGGTAGTACAGGCCCACGGCGATGACGACCGATACGGCCAGGATGAAGATCCGGTCGTTCGGGTAGACGATGCCGCTGACCGGCAGCGTGGACGAGCCGCCGAGGACCCCCGGCAGGTTGATGGTCAGCGGGCTGCCACCCCAGATCGCCAGGGAGATGTCGTCAATGACGTAGATGAGCCCGAGCGTGGCGAGCAGCTCCGACATCTCATTGCCCTTGAGCCAGGTGATAAGGGTGCGCTCGAGCAGCAGCCCGAACAGGCCCATCCCGAGGGCGGCGGCGGCCAGGCCGGCCAGGAAACTGTGCGTGGCGGTGATGACCGAATAGCCGACATACCCGCCGAGCAGGTACACCGCACCGTGGGACAGGTTGGTGACCCGCATCACCCCGAACACCAGGGTGAATCCGCTGGACACCAGGAAGATGATGCCGGCCAGCGTCAGCCCGTTCAGGGTCTGGGCTATGAACTGCTGCACCCTCGGGGCTCCCCTCAGCGCCGTCAGCTACCGGGCTTGGGCACCCGCTCCCCTGCCCTGCCGTGCAGGAACCCAGCGTGTTCCGCGAATCAGGCCAGGGGCCGATCCCAATATGCTTGCGGGCGCGGGATACACCCCTCTCGTCGTGATTAGCGTAACGACGGGCGGCGCGGCCCGTCAACGACAACGGGCGGGGCCGGCACCCGTGTGATAGCGCAGCCGGTCAGCCGGTCCCGGCCTCCTCCTGCCGGGCCCCCTTGTCGCGCAGCGGCGACAGCAGGCGCTCGAGCAGCCTGATCTCGGCGCTGTCGAGCCGGACGGCGGCCGGGTCGGCGGCGGCGCGCTCCTGGGCCTGGGCCAGGCTCTCCTGCGCCGCCCGCAGCTGCTCGCGCAGCTTGGCGTTCTCCTCGGTCAGCCTCCGCTGATTGGACCTGACGCTGGCCAGCTTCTGCTCCAGGCTGGCCACGGCCCGGGCCAGCGAGACATCGCTGTCCGCGCCCTCGCCGGGCCCGGCGCCCTCCGCTGGCTCCGGGCCCTGTACCGGCGGGGTGCTGAGCCGCTCCACGACCTGCAGCAGCAGCCGCCGCGCCAGCTCGTCGTAGTCGAACTCCTCGCTGCCCCCGGCCGCGGCCGCCGCGGCGCGGCGCGGCGCGGCGGCCGCCCGGGCCGGTGCCACCGCCGCCCGGACCGGGCTGATCCGGTAGGTGCGCTTGCCGCGTATCTCGCGCTCGATCAGGCCCGAGCGCTCCATGCCCGACAGCAGCTGCGCGAACGCGATGCTGGAGCCGGGATAGGCGATCGCCTCGGCCAGCGCCGTGCTCGCCATGCCGCTCGCATCCCTGACCTCGCCGACCGTCCGCAGGTGGGACATGACGCGGTCACGCGTGCCGACCGCCCGCCTCCTGCCGCCGGCCTTCTCGTCCCCCACGCCACTCCACCCCTCCTCGCAATCATGCGCTGCTAACCGCCTAAGACCGCAATCATGCCTGGTACGGCGACCCGGCCCCCTAGATCATCATAGTGCGCCGGGTCGCCGTGCATTATGCGGGTTGCGCTTCACATAGTGCGCCGGTCCCGCACGGCGCCGGGCGCCGGCCCCGGTCCGGTGATCACGGCGAGGCCCGCCCGGTCGAGTCTTTGGTGTACTCGGCCAGCCAGGTCTTGTAGGGCAGCGTGCCCCACGGCTGGACATTCGGGTAGGTCTTGATCGGCACGTCCTCAAGCGTCCCGTTCACCTTCTCGACCTTGCAGATGTAGATGTTCTGGATCGGGGCCTCCACCACCGTGCTGAGCCGCACCGGCCCGCGCGGCGCGCTGATCGCCGTCGTCTTCAGGGCGTGGGCCACGGCCTCCGGGTCCGTGGCGTTGCCGTGCAGCGACTTCAGCGCGGCCACGGCCAGCTCGGCGTGCACGTACGCCGCCTCCGCGTAGTAGCCGGGACGGGTGTGGTAGGTCTTGACGAACAGGCTGACGAACTTGTCGTTCGCCGGGGTGTTGATCCCGTCGCAGTACTGGGCGGCCATCTCGTCGCCCATCACGTCGGCCGGCACCTCCCCCGGCAGGACCGAGTAGTCGAAGACGTTGGTGACGGCGTACAGGGGGATCTTGCCGCGCAGGCCGAACTGCGCGTACGCCTTGGTGAAGGCGATCGACCCGGACCCGACCGTCTCGGCGTAGACCGCCTGGGTGTTCTTCGGGATCGCGGACACGTACGGGCTGTAGTCCGCGGTGGTGAGCGGCGGCCACAGCACCTTGTCGATCTTCCCGCCGAGCAGGGTGAACTGCTTGATGAAGCCGCCCGCCGACAGCCAGCCGAACGCGTAGTCGTTCGCCAGCACCGTCACATGCCGGTAACCGAGGTCCTTGTACAGGTAGTCGGCCGCCATGATGTCGGGCTGGTCGCACATCCACCCGGAGCTCAGCGCGTTGCCGTACTTGGCGTCAAAGGTCAGCTGCGTCGCGCCGCAGATGGCGAGGTTGTCCGTGGGGACACGCAGGGTTCCCAGGTAGGGGGCCACCGCGGCGTCCTCGCTGGCCAGCAGCGGGCCCTCCATGATCTGGATGTGCTTCTGCTGCACCAGGGAGCGGGCGTCGGACAGCGCCACCGTCGGGTCCCCGCCGGTGTCCTCGAAATACGTGACGATGTGGTGGCCGTTGACGGTGCTGCCGAACACCTTGAGCCCGAGGTTCCACCCCTGCTGCTCCTGCTTCCCGGCCACCGCGGCGGTGCCGGTGAGCGGGACCTCGTACCCGATCGCGATCGGGCTGGTCGCGCTCGCCGGGCTGCTCGAGCTCCCCGAACTGCTTGAGCTGCCCGAACTGCAGGCCGCCAGCGCCACCAGCGCGGCAAGCAGGAGCGCTAACGTGCCGTACCGGGCCGATCTGCCTCGTACGCTCATGACATCTCCCTTATGGCCCAGCGGCCGGAGGCCGCTAATCACTGTCACTACTGCGCTGTAGATGATTAGCCTAATCAACCAGGCGCGCCGCGCATAGGGAACGCCGGCAAGCCCGCCCGCCGGAAGGATGGCTGAGAGCCCCGTGACCGAGCACCACGCGGAATGCCGGGGGATGCGGTACCTGGGCCGGCACGACCTGGGCGGCCACGGCAATTGCGGCGAGGGCATCGCCGTGCTCGAACGGGGCGGCCGCCGCTACCTCTACCTCGCGCACGAGCGCGGGCCCGCGAACTTCAGCGTGCTCGACGTCACCGACCCCACGGCGCCGCGGCTGCTGACCCAGACGATGCTGCCGCACGGCAGCGTTCGGTCGAACTCGCTGGCCGTCAGCGGCGGGCTCCTGGTCGTGGCCTACCAGGTGGACACGCCGGGCGAGCGGCCGGCGGGCATCGAGGTGTACGACCTCTCCCGCCCGGCCGAGCCCCGCCCGGTCTCCTTCCTCGACCTGTCGGGCCCCTGCTCGCGCGGCACCCACTGGGTGGGTTTCACCGTGGGGACGCACGCCTACCTCAGCACGGGCACTCCCGACTCCCGCCCCACCAGCCCGCTGGACGACCAGTTCCCGGTGATCGTGGACCTCGCCCGGCCGGACCGCCCGGCCGAGGTGGGCCGGTGGTGGCTGCCCGGCACGCAGCGGGGCGACGGCTCACCTGCGCCGGTCCGGCACGAGGTGTTCGACGCCGGCTTCCGCGCGCACAACATCAATGTCTGCGCCGGGCGCCCCGACCGCGCCTACGTCGGCTACCTGGACGCCGGCGCCATCATCCTGGACATCAGCGATGCCGCTGCCCCGGCGATGGTGTCCCGGCTTGACTACCACCCGCCGATGCCCGGGTTCACCCACACCGTGCTGCCGCTGCCGCGCAGCAACCTGCTGGCGATCAGCGACGAGAGCGTGCACGACGCCGCCGCGGACTACCCCAAGCTGGTCTGGTTCGCCGACGTGAGCCACGAGACGTCGCCGCTGATCATCAGCAGCGCGCCAATGCCGCCGGTGGCGGAGTTCGCCCACCGGGGCGGCCGGTTCGGGGCCCACAACCTGCACGAGAACGAGCCGTTCCCGTGGTCCTGGCAGGACGAGGACATCGTGTTCGGCTCGTTCTTCAGCGCCGGGGTGCGGGCCTACGACGTCCGCAACCCGTTCCAGCCGGCCGAGGTGGCCGCCTTCGTGCCGTCGGCGCCGCCGGGCTCACACACCGGTGCGGCCCAGATCAACGACGTCTACGTGGCCGCCGACGGCGTCGTGTACGCGGTGGACCGCGGCGGCGGCGGGCTCTACCTCCTGCAGTTCGAGGGCACGCCCTGAACCGCCCGCAGGAGCCCGGGATTCGCGGCTCAGGGCCACCACGATGCCCGTGAGGCATATCCGGCCCCGCCCGTGGCCCACGTTTGGATGTCCAGAAGGTGAATGAGAGGTAAATACGGACGCCCGGCGCATTCACATCACCGTCCGGCGCTGCTAACGTCCGATGCATCTGCCGGATCATGAACGTTCACTCAACTGAAGACCTGCGCACAGCCGGGACTCCCCTTCCCCGCTACGACACGAGGGAGCACGCGGTGACACGACGAGAAAGACCTGCTGAGGCCCGCTCGGGGGCGGGCAACCGTCCGCCGAGCCGGAGTGATTCCGGCAGGTGAACGGTTTCCTGCTCCACCACTCGCCGCCGGCCATGCTGCGCGGAGGGCATCTCCGCGGGGAGGCGATCTCCCCCCAGCACTCCCGCACCGCGACGGTGTTCGCCCGGCTGCTGGAGCGCCTGTCGCCCGCGCTCGCCGAGAGATACGTGCTTCCCTGGGCCGGGGGCACCCTGCGGATCGACCGGCTGTGCGCGGCGATCACCACCGCGACCGCGCGCCCGGCCAAGCGGCTGGCCACGTCCCGGGAATCGCAGAACCTGGCCATCCTGTACCGCGAGGCGATGCGCCAGGCGTGGCGGGACGGGGCCGGGGCCGGGGCGGGCGGAAGCATTTTCGAGGATGCGGCACAGCGCGCGGTCGAGGGCCTGACCGGCGAGGATGCCGGTGATTGCCTGGCGGTGCTGGCCTCCGCCCGGCCGGTCGACACCTACCTCGCCACCCAGCTGCTGGCGATCGTGGCCCGCCAGTCCGCCGCCCGGGCCGGCGGGCAGCCGGCCCACCGCTGGCTGCCCTTCCTCGCGTCCACCGTGCGGTCCTGCGGCAGGCAGGTCCAGGCCGACCCGGCCGTGCCCGGCGTCGCGGTCGGCCGCCTGGTGCGTTATGGCCCGCACGGGCCCGCCGCGGCGCGGCACGAGGGCGCGATCCTGCTGGTGGACCGCCCGCTGCCGGCCCATGCGGCGCTGCTGCTAGCCGCCCGCGGCGTCATCTCACGCGCCGCGGCCGACCCCTACGAGGGCTGGGCCGCCGGAGGCCGGGGCGTGCCCACGGTGACCGGGTGCCGCCCGGAGATCGCGACCGGCGGCGAGGTCGCCGACGGTTCCTGGCTGGCCGCCATCGACGGCGCCACCGGCGAGGTTGCCCTGCTGGCGGGCTGACGCTGTCCCCTATCCCGGCGCGGGCCGGCCCCGGTGGTGGTCGAGCGCGGCGACCGTGATCACCACCGCGGCCGCGGCCGCGCTCAGCCCGAGCGCGGGCACGTGCGGCGCCGCGGCTCCCAGCAATCCCAGCACGGCCACCGCGGCCAGCCGTGACCAGGGCACCACCCGCCACACGGCGACCTTGAAGGCGGCGTGACCGGCGATGAACAACGCGGTGCCGCCCAGGATGAGCCAGGAGGTCGAGGCGACCCCGGTCACACCCGGCCCGGACACCACCACCTCATCGGCCGCCGCCACCACGATGATCCCCGCCACCATCACCGGGTGGATCAGGTGATAGGCCGTGCGGCCGATCCGGCCGGGGTCGGCCGATGCGGCGATCACCCGGGCCGCCTCATCCGCGCTCCGGTCGAAGTACAGCCACCACAGCCCCACGCTGCCGATCACCGCGATCAGGAACGCCCCGGCCTCCGCCGCGGTGATGCCCCGCCCGAGCAGGCCGGACAGGGTGGCCCCGATGACCACGATCGACTCGCCCAGCGCGATGAGGATGAACGCCTGGCACCGCTCGGCGAAATGGTTGCCCTCGATGGTCCATTCGGTCGTGGTGGAACGGCCGAGCCCCGGCGTGTAGAAGCCGGCCACGCCGCCCAGCAGGTCGACCCCCACGGCCGCGAGCCACAGCCAGGCCCGGGCCGGCCCGGTGGCGATCCCGCCCGCGACCGCGAGTGCGCCGCTGACGACGCACCAGGCCAGGATGCGCTGGAAATTCTGGCGCAGCGGCCCTCCCCGCAGCGCCACCAGCGCGAACACGCTCCGGCCGATCTGGGTGACGGCATACCCGATGCCGATGATCAGCCCGAGACCGCCGAATGCCTCGGGCACCGCCGCCCACATCACCAGCGCGACCAGGACCAGGGTGATCAGCATCAGCCGGACCGGCATCCGCTCCGGGTCGAGCCAGTTGGTGACCCAGGCGGTGTAGGCCCAGACCAGCCAGACCATGGCCAGCAGCAGTGCCGTCTGCAGCGCCCCGGTGATCGTCGGATCGTGCAGCAGGTGATGCGACAGCTGGGTAACCGCGAACACGTAGACCAGGTCGAAGAACAGCTCGACGTTGGTCACCCGGGCGGCGCCGCTGGTGCGGCGGGCCAGATCGAGCGGCGCCCCCCGTCCGGTCACGCCGCCGGGGGCCGGGGCTGGCCCGACATCACCGCGCGGACCGACCGGAACGACATCACCGACCGGAACGACATGGCCGACAGCACGGACAGCGCGGAGAACGCCGACCCGATGCTGAACGCGGACGCGAAGGACCCGACCGACCCGATCGAGCAGGCGGAACCGACCGAGCCGATGGACAGGACCGATCCCCGCGACCCGATCGACAGAATGGAGTCCTGCGACCACAGGGACCACTTTGACGACGGTTTCATAGGGCTATTTTCCACGCGGGCCGGCCGGCCACCGGGTGGCGGACGGGCCTGGGGCGTCCTCAGGTGCTGGCCGGCGGCCGCACCAGCACGTGCCGCGACCGCGGAACGGCGGGCGGTGGGGTCACCACCGGGGGCGGCGTGACGCGCGGCGGTGCACAGACCGAGGGCGGCGCCGTCACCACGGGCGGCGGCGTGACCAGCGGCGGGGCGCACACCGAGGGCCGCGGCGGCACCAGCGGCGGTGGCGTCACCACCGGCGGAGCACACACCGAGGGTGGCGCCGAAATGACCGGCGGCGCCGTCAGCGAGGGCGGCGCGGTCACCACGGGCGGCGGCGTGACCAGCGGGGGCGCCGAGACTGCTGGCCGGGGTGGCACCGGAGGGGGCACCAGGTCCGTGGCGGACGTGGACGACCAGGTCCGGGCGCCGGAGGCGGTCCCCGGATCCGATGTGTCTCTGCTGGTCAGCGGCATGATGGTCGCCCCTGCACGTGCAGCGGCCCGCGTGCTGCGATCGGCCGGTATTGCCACGGTAGTTCTCAATATCCCGGTCATCAAGCCCCCGGGCACGGCGAAAGTACCCGCCGTCGCCCGCGCTTCCCAGACAGTGATCACCGCCGGAGCCACGGCGGCCCGCGGCGCCCGCCGCGCGGCTGGCCCGGAAGGCCGCGGCTGAACTTGCGGGTTGAGGAGGGTGGTGAGTCTGGGAGGCTGTACGTGGCCCGCACACAAGGAGAGCACATGAGCACCGAACCGGGCATCGGCTGGCTTGGCACCGGCCGGATGGGCAGCGTGATGGCGGGCCGGCTCATCGACGCCGGGTGCCCGGTCACGGTCTGGAACCGCACGGCGGCCAAGACGGCCGCGCTGGCCGCTCGCGGCGTCCGGGTCGCGCCGGACATCGCCGCGCTGGCCGGCTGCTGGCTGGTGTTCACAATGGTGACCGGCCCGGCCGACCTGGAGGAGGTCACGCTCGGCGAGGACGGCCTGCTCACCAGCGAGCGGCGGCCAGGCGTGCTGGTCGACTGCTCGACGGTGTCGGAAGAGGCCTCGGCCCGGATCCGGGCGGCCGCCGCCGCGGCCGGGACCGGCTTCCTGGCCGCCCCGGTCTGCGGCAATCCCGAGGTGTTCGCCGAGGGACAGGGCTCGTTCATCGCGTCCGGGCCAGCGGACACCTTCGAGGCGGCACGTCCATACCTGGAGCGGATCGCCACCAAGGTGACCTACGTCGGCGGCCAGGAGCAGGCCCGGCTGGTCAAGCTGGCGCACAACCTCTATCTGGGCATGATGGTGCAGTCGCTGGCCGAGGTGGTCACCCTGGCCGAGAAGGCCGGCACCCCCAGGGAGGCCTTCCTGGAGTTCTTCAACGGATCGGGGCTCGCCTCGCCCTGGATCCGCCGCCGCAGCCCGGAGCTGGTCACCGGGGACCGGCACCTCACCTTCACCAACGAGCAGCTGCGCAAGGACTTCGACCTGGGCCTTGGCGCGGCCCGGGCCCGGGAGGTCCCGATGCCCGCCACCTCCACCGTCTACCAGATCATCCAGTCGGCCATCGGCCACGGCCTGCGCGAGGAGGACTTCCTGTCCCTGTACGAGTTCCAGGCCCGCGGAGCGGGCCTGGGCCTGGACTGACACAGCCCGCGGCGCGGGCCCGGACTGACACAGCCCGCGGCGCGGGCCCGGACTGACACAGCCCGCGGCGCGGGCCCGGACTGACACAGCCCGCGGCGCGGGCCCGGGCTGACACAGCCCGCGGGCGGGCCCGGGCTGACACAGCCCGCGGGCGGGCCCGGGCTGATCTCAGGTCGAGATGTCGGGATAGGGCAGGCCGAAGTGGCTCAGCTTCCTCGCGTACTCGAGCTGGAATCCGAGCGGCTCGTCGTAGTCGCGCTCGAACATGGCGATGAACAGGGTCAGGGTCAGGAAGTTGTGCGCCCCCAGCTCGAACAGCTTGACGAAATCGTGGGTGGCGAGGGCCTCTCGTTCGGTATCGGTGAACTCGAGCCAGGTGCTGCGCTCGATCTCCGGCAGGTTGGGGATGACGTTGGCCCGCTCGGTCTCCCACCAGGCGACCGTGCCGACCGGGTCCACGCGGTAGCGCTCGACCAGGTCCGGGTCGCGGTCGACCGTGTAGAGGAACTTGTTGAGCAGGTACTTGCTCATGCCGCCGCCTCCGGGTACCAGGTGAAATAGGCCTCCATGGTGTGGAACAGGTCGAGCGAATCGCTGTAATCGGCCTTCACGTTGTCGCCGGCCGCGCCCATCATCAGCATGAAATCCATGAAGCCGTGGGTCGCGTTGCCCGGCAGCCACAGGCTGTCCAGGCTGACCTCGGCCAGCGCCGCCGTCAGGTCGCCCGACGCGATCCAGCCGACCGCCTTGCGGTCGAATTCCGGGTCGGGGCCGTGCGGGCCGAACTGGCGCGGCCCGCCCAGCTCCAGCGACAGGTGGCCGGTGCCGATGATGGCCACCCGCTTGTCGCTCGGCCAGGACTCGACCAGCTGCCGGATGGCCCGGCCCAGTTCCACGAAGCGCTTCGGCTGCGGCAGCGGCGGCGCGAAGATGTTGGTGTAGACGGGGACGATCGGCAGGTCCGCCTCCGGCCGCAAGGTGATGAGCGGGCAGGTGATGCTGTGGTCGATCCGCAGCTCGTTGCTGAACGCGAGGTCGAAACCGGCGTCCAGCCCCTGGCGCAGCAGGTACGCGGACAGGTCCTCATCGCCGCGCACGAACATCCGGGGCAGGCCGAACTCCCGCTCCTCGTTGTAGAAGTTCGCGTCGTAGAACGGTGCCTTGCCGACGAGGAACTGCGGCATGTTGTCCAGCCACAGCTGGTGGAAATGGTCCGAGCCGACCATGACCAGGACGTCGGGGCGGGCGCGGGTGAGGGTTTCCCGGAACGCCTCGATCTTGGCTACCCATTCATCGGCGAACGGCGGCCGGTCGGCGCCGGCCGACGTGCTCGCCCGGTAGTAGAACGGGTGATGTGTCGATGCGATGACCGCGGCAACGGTGGCCATGGCGGCTCCCTGGATCAGCAGGCCCGCGGCTAGGCGGGCTCGGGGGGCAGGATTTCGGCGCCTCGCTCGACAGCGAGGTAGATGTCCATGGCGACGGGGCGGCGCCGCTCCTCGGCCAGCTGGCCCAGCAGCCCGGCGGCGCGGGCCAGCAGCGCGAAGCCGCGCAGCAGGTCGGGCGGCAGCCCGAGATCGGCGAGGGCGGCGCCGCAGGTGCCGGCGCCGTTGAGCGGCAGCGTCCGCCCGAGCACCTGCGGGTGAACCCGGCCGATCGCCTCGAACAGCCGCAGATGCGGGCCCCGCAGCCCCTCCTCATCGGCGATCGCGATAAGGGCGGGGGTGCGGGGATCGGTGACCTTGTGCACGGGATGGCCGAGGCCGGGGACGAACCGGCCCGCGGCGCGGGCCCTGGTCACCGCGGCCAGCGCCAGCGCGTCCCAGCCCGCGTCGTCGGTGGGCAGCGGCTGCCCGGCGCCGGCGAGCGCATCGGACAGGAACCGCCCGGCGTCCTCGGTGACCCCCAGGAAGCGGGAGCCA
>Ga0335077_10006869_pt1 | contig 14070 bp, 12 predicted proteins | sample Lox_Sample_31_FD_207151 | JGI IMG/M metagenome (GOLD analysis project Ga0335077, IMG submission 207151) | Soil microbial communities from Loxahatchee National Wildlife Refuge, Florida, United States - Lox_Sample_3.1 | ecosystem: Environmental > Terrestrial > Soil > Wetlands | place: USA...
CCGCCAGCATCTTCCCCGGTGTCGAGGCCCAGATCCCGGTAACCCGGAACTGGCGCGTGAAGCCCTATGCGAACGTGGGTTGGGGATGGGACCTCTCCGATGGCGGAGGCGCGTTGATCTACGCGGGTGGCGTGAAGAGCTTGGTGTGGGCGCCGATCGGCAAGGACTCCATCGTAAGCGTGGGCAACCAACTCACCCTTGCGGGCTACAGTCCCGAGGGCGGCACGAACCAGCCCATCGGCGTGTTCGTAGCGGGCCTCAATCTCGAGACCCCCACCGACATGAGAGTGCTGGACCGCCCCATCATCGTCGGCGGCCATCTCATCTACTACTATTACTTCAAGCGGCTCCGGTTCCCGACCAACAACGACGTCCAGAACAAGATCGAGGAGCAGGGCGAGATCGCGTTCAGCCTGTCGGTGAAAAAGGCGATTGACTTCAATCTGTTCGACCTGGACCGCATCGGACTGGGGTTTCGCTTCGGCGGCGGGGTCCAGGGCGTCAGCCTGTTCTTCAGCCTGCCCTACTGAACCACAGCGCGCTACTCCGGCAGGCCGTTCAGTGCGTACATCGCGACGAGGAGTCCGGAGGGCTTGCCCAGCTTGCCGAACCAGCGGTCGTAGATTTCAATGACTGCGGCGGTGCGGAACAGCTCCGCGAGCACTCGGTTCACCGCCTGCTTGAAATCCGCATCGTTCCGTCGCAGCACCAGCCCATACGGCTCATAGGAAAACTGCTCCTCGGCCAGAGCGACGGGCATCTGGTTGCCCACAGCGAGCGCCAATCCAACCAATATGGTTCGGTCGCTGGCGTAGGCGTCGGCTGTCCCGCGGTCCAGGGCGTTCAGGCCGTCTAGATGCTCTTTCACGGGCACCACCTCGGCGCCGATGTATGCCTTGCTCAGCGCTGCGCGCAGCGCCTTCTCGGTGGTTGTCCCGCCCATCACGGCGATCTTCTTTCCGGCCAGGTCCGACAGCCGCTTAGCGGGATTGTCGGCTTTGACCAGGAAGCTTCCGCCGTCGACCCAGGTCATGAGACTGAAGTCCACCTTCTTCTGGCGTCCTACGGTATTGGTGGAGGTGCCGCACTCCAGGTCGATCGTGCCGTCCGCCACACGGTCGAAACGGTTGGCCGACGTGACTTCCACCCATTGCACGTCGAGCGCGGGCAGCGCGAGCTGCTGCTGGATCCCGGCGGCGACGCGGCGACACAGGTCGATCGAATAGCCCAACGGTTTACCCGCCTCCTCCGCGAACGAGAAGGGGATGCCCTCCTTCAGATAACCGAGCCGGATGGTCTTGGTCTGGGCGATCCGCTGGAGCGTGCCCTGCAGCTCCTGCGCGCTGGCCTCCGAAAAGCCCACTCCGATCAGCGCCAGCCAGACGGCAACGAGTGAAAGGCGTCTCAAAGTAACCTCCTCGCTTGAGTGATCGGACGTGCGGTCGGCGCAGGCGCCCCGCATCGGATTGCGCGGCCCTCCAGCGTCCCGGCGCACTATATATCGCTCTCGAGTGTCGCACCACAATTTCCGTGACACGCATCACAAACGGGATTTGTGTCGCAGCAACTGCGATGCGACCCGGCACGCCTCACAGCGGTGCGCCTAGCGATGCGGCCAGCAGACCTGCGACGCCAGAGGCCGCGATGACCCAGACCGTGTCTACACCGGTAACCGCGAGCACCACCGCGCTGCCCGCGGCGATGACGATGAGCGCCGCGCCGCCGAGCGCCTGCATCGCGATGGGCACGGTTGCCGCCAGGATGAGCGCTGCGCTGGCGACGATCACCGCGTTGACCAGGCTGCGGGCGCGCGGATGCGCCGTGCTGCGTGCGACATAGTGCACCAATGGGATCGCCAGCAACGCCGGGGTGATCAGCGCCAGCCAGCCCGCGATCCCGCCGGCGACGCCGCCGACGAAGTAGCCGACGCTGATCACGTAGCCCCCGAACGGACCCGGCGCGGCGCGGGCCAGCGCTACCGCCGCATTGAGCTGCGAGTCGGTGAGCACGCCATACTGCATCACGAGCTCGTCGCGCACGATCGGCATCGAGGACAGCCCGCTGAAGGAAGTCAGCGTCGCCTTGAGAAGCAGCAGATAGAGCAGCCCGGCACTCATGCGGCCCCGCGCTCCGGCGCCACCAGCCCGAAGCCCGCTGCCAGCGCCAGCACCTGAAGCGGGCTGAGAACGCCGTGCAAGCTCAGCAGCAGGGCGGGCAGCGCCACGAGGACTGTGCGGGCGGGGCTACGGCGCAGCGGTCCTCGCAGCAGGGCCCAGACGGCCGCGAGCATGATGCCCACGGCTGCCGCGAGCGCGGCGTGAATGGCGCTCATGAGCCAGGGATTGCCGGTCGCCGCGCCGTAGAAGCCGGTCATGAGCATCAGAACTGCGGCACCGGGGATCGACGCCAGCAGCAGCGCCCACAACGCACCGCGCAACCCCAGCAGGGTCCATCCGACGGCCGTGCAGAAGGCGAGAAGGTTGGTTCCCGGGGTGAGCCGCGAAACCGCGTAGCAGACGCCGAACTGGTGCTTGCTGAGCCAGTTGTGGTGGGTGACCAGCTCGCGTTGCAGCGAAGCGGTGGTGGCATCCCCGCCGCCGAAGGTGAATGCGCCGTTGCGCAGGAACACCCGCGCCAGCGCGCGCGCCGAAAGTTTCTGATTCATCCGCTTCTCCGATCAAAAGTGGCTATGCTCCGACTCAGTGCTCCTGCGCGACGCCGTCGGCGCGCGGCGCCAGCAGAAACTGCCCGGGCCGGCGCAGGAAGCGGCGACCCACGGCGCGCGCAAAGTCGAGCATGAAGCTGCGCGGCAGGTCGTAAGCGCGTGAGGCGATGTACAGGGACAGCAGGAAGCTGACGCCGAGGTTGAGCACAAACATGGTGCCGATGCCGGCCAACGCCCACAAGAACCACCCGCCGTGGAACCAGCCTGTGCCCAGCCCGGCGCAGGCCAGTGCCAGCGTGCCGGTGGACAGGGTCACGTGGCGCACGTCCAAGGGTAGCCCGAAGAAGGCGCCCAGAACCGGCGTCAGACCGAGCATGAATCCGAGGGCGATGTTGGTGGCCCATCCCGCGATGTTGCGCGAGACCACGCCTGCCAGCCGGACCATGCGCTGGCGCCCGAAGCGCAGGCCCAGCGGGTGCGCGATGATCGCCTCGGGCAGTCGGTGGTACGCGGCCCAGTTGTCGAACCAACCCCCGACCAGGCTGGCGGCCCACAGGATGGCGCCTGTCAACGCGGCATACCACACCGTTCCGCTGTCGAGCGGACTCAGGGTTTCGAACACGTGCTGTGCCTTGTGCAGATCCAGGAACGCTCGCCCGCTGATCTGCTGCCAGAGAAAGCTGAATGCAAAGGCGCCGATGGAGACAACGGCGACGTTGGCGCTCGCCGCGGCGAGCTGGGAGCAGCAGATCCGCGCGGCGCAGTCGACCAGGTCATCCACCCGCTCGGCACCGCGGTGCCGGCGCAGGATGTTGGCCAGCGCCGCTGCGGTCATGGCCGGCTGTTTGGTCGCGAGGACCAGCCCGAGCGTCTGCAGGAGCAGGAAGCTCACCGCATAGTTGAGACCGGCCGCCAGTCCCTCGAGGAACAGCGCGAAGCCGGCGCCGACGACGGCCATTTTGATCGCCGCGGTAAAAGTCGTCAGCAGTCCACCGCCGGCGGCCGCGCCCCAGATGTGCCAGTACTCCTTGCGCGTCCAGGCGATGTAGTGTTCACCCGTTCTGCCGGAGCGGTCCACGATCTTGCGGCTGAGCAGCTGCAGATTGGCATGCGCGAGATGCGCGATGCTGCGGTCCTGATGCGCGGCTGCGATCAGCACCGAGAGCAAAGTGTGCAGCGCGGCGTCGCGCTGCTGGCCAGGCGCGGCCTCCATGACGGCAGCGACCAACTCCATGCGCGTCAAGCATCGGTCGACCGCATCCAGCCCGTAGACGATGTCCACGCTCACGCCATGCGTCTCCAATCGGCGCGCGATCTCGCTCATCGCGACCCGGCAGGCGGCACACTGGGCGCGCCAGCCGTCGGCCGCCGGCGCCACCGCGTCCCCAGTGCTCCACGCATCCAACAAGGCATCCGCCGCACGCTGCTGGAGAACGAACGGCGACTGGCCGACGCGCCCGGGTAGGCCGCGGGCGCGCAGCTTGGGCGCGAGGCCCTCGGCCTGCACCCGTGCGGCAAGCAGGCGGAAGCCGTCGGCGAAGTCGCGGCGCAGAGCGGACCAGATGTCGGGCCGGCCGGGTGGGCGCAGCAGGTCGGCCAGGCGCGAGAACAGTTCTGGGGGCCAGCGCGCGAATCGCTCTGCATGCCGCTTGCTCCGATACAAGCGGTTGAGCAGGTGCGCCAAGTCGTGCTCTTCGGGCGGCTGCGGCAGTATCCGGTTCATCAGTCGATCGCCGAACTCGGCGACAAACCCGCGGCCGCTCGGGATGCCCACGGCCCCGAACAGGTTCACGCTCTCGGTCTCGGCCAAGACATCGGCCACCGCTTTCTGCACGCGGGCGCGCAGGTCCGGCTGCCGATCGAGGAGGTCCAGCAGGAGGGTCCAGCGGCGGATCCCGCGCGGCGACAGCGCCCCGCCCTTATCCAGCTCGTGTGCTCCGGGCCCGGACCGCGCCCAATCGATCAGATCCACCCAGGCGGAAAGCTGGCGGCCTAGACCGTCGGCCTCGATGAGTGTGCGCAGGCGCGCCGAGGCGTGGGCAAGCAGTACCCGGTCCGACTCGATCCGCAGAAATTGAACGGAGGCGTCGGGCGCGGCGTCGGAGTGTCGAGTCGACCGCTTGTTCATGGGCGCGATCAATGGTTTCTCAGGCCGCAGTGGGCTCCCTCATTCTTGCTGCCCCCGCGCGAAGCGGACGACATCGGGGAAGAAGGCGGCGAAGTCGGCCTGGAACGCGTCGTACTGCGCCAGCAGTTCCTCGGCCGAGCGCAGCAGGGCGTTGCCGCGCTTGAGCCGCGCGCCAATGCGGTCGAGCGCGGAGCCCACGGCTTCCACGCGCCGGTAGGATGCCAGCCAATCGCTGGCCGCCATGCGCGTGGCGATGGCTTGCAGCCGCTCGGGCAGCAGGGCGTAGTGCTCGTACAGTAGGGCATAGACCCGCGCCGTGAAGCGCTCGAGCGGAACATCGCAGTACGCTTCCCAATGGCGCGCCAGGAAGTGGTCGTAGAACACGTCGACGAGGACCCCGGCAAACCGACGCCGGGCCGGGCTGACACGGTGCCGGCTTTGGCGCACCACGTCGTGGGCATCGGTGTACGTGTCGATGCGCCGGTGCAGTAGCAGCGCTCGCGTGAGCTCGGCCCCGTAGCGGTCGCCGAGCGGACCCTTGACGAAATCCCCCATCAGGCTGCCCACGATCGCGTGGTCCGAGTCTGCAGCGAGGTAGGCGTGAGCCAGGAAGTTCATCGTCTGGTCAACCGAGCAAAAGTGGAGCCACAACATCGCGGCAATGCGCGAGCGCAGCCCGGGAAGGCAAGGCCGTGGAATCTACAGCAGACTCGCTGCGACAGGAAGACACATCGGTTCCTCTGAGCGGGAAGAAAGCGCCGCGCTCCACTGCGGCTCGGGTCGCTCGCAAGCTGTTTGACGGCCTTCGCCCCGACCGGAGGACGTCGGGGCTTGCCGCAAAGTCGGGAGCCCGCAGCGAGGTGTACCCGCGACGCGCGCAAAGAAGGCTAAGCTATCTGCAGGCCTGCGTCGCCCGCAAGCGGCAGCGCGTGGGTACGATCTAAGGGTCGGATCTGCGACGGGAATGTCGGCCTCTTGCATAACGTCTTGGAGGAATTTGTCATGGGACTGGACGCGCTGGAGCCAGGGAGATTTTCGGTCCCGCTGGGCCTCGCCTGCGCACTCACGCGGGCATCCCGGAGCGAGTGCGCGTGCGGCAGAGACCAACGAGGCGATATCCGCGCGGCATCCCTGAACGGGGTCCAGGCCTGAGGGCCGACATGGCAGTCCAGTCCCTCCTCGAAGGCCCGGCCGCGCGCGAGCGCCTTGCCGTGCTGCTGGGGCTCGGCCTCGCCATCGCGCTCGCCTGGGGCTACCTGCTCTACATGGGCTGGGGCATGGAGCACATGGACGTGGGCGTCCACATGGCCATCATGCCTCGAATGACGGACTGGGCGGCGATCGATCTGGCCCTGGTGTTCATGATGTGGGCGATCATGATGATGGCCATGATGCTGCCCTCCGCTATGCCCATGATCCTGGTCTTCGCCGCAGTGGAACGGCGGCGGCAGCAAGGGGGCGCCCACCTGACTCATGTGTGGGCGTTCGCGGGCGGCTACCTAACCGTCTGGACTGCATTCAGCCTGGTTGCGACCCTGGTCCAGTGGGGGCTGCTCGAGGCCCGCCTGGTATCGCCCATGATGCAGAGCAACAGCCCAGTGATCGGTGGCTTTCTGCTGATCTTCGCGGGAGCCTACCAGTTCACGCCGCTGAAGAGAGCCTGTCTCGCCACTTGCCGCTCGCCGCTAGCGTTCATTCTGAGCGAATGGCGTTCTGGCGCCTCGGGGGCCTTCGCGATGGGACTCCTGCATGGCGCTTATTGCGCAGGCTGCTGCTGGCTGCTGATGGCCCTTCTATTCGTGCTCGGCGTGATGAACGTCCTGTGGATCGTAGCGCTCACCGTCCTCGTACTGGTCGAGAAGACCTTGCCGCGCGTGCGCTGGCTGGGCTCTGCGACCGGCGCTATGCTGGTCGCATGGGGGCTGTTGGTGCTCTACGGTGTCGCCCATTCCGCTTGATCGTTGGCCGGTTTCGTGACGGGCCGTGCTCGCGGGCCCGCAAGTGTCCGCGTCGTGCAGCGAGCTTAGCGCGTCGCGCGTCGATTCGCCGCGGCCGCAGCCGAAAGCAGCGCTAGCGCGCCTGCGCCGGCGGGGGCTGCGGCGGCGCGACGGTTTCGGGCGCAGGCGGCTGCGGCGACTCGCTCCGGCGTCCCGGCGGCAGGAACTGCGCAGCGAGGACGCAGAAGTACTTGGCCTGTTCCGAAAACTCTCCCATGGTCGTGCCCGACTGTCCCGACTGCAGGCTGACGTACAGGTCCTTCGCCCCGCGATAGGCCGAGCGCGACGTGGGGCACTGCGCAGCGGAGTAACCCTCCAACCATCCCACGGTGATCTGCAGCACGCTGTAGGGCGAGCGGTTCACGACATCCAGCTCGCGAATGGCCGGCGCGGTGCCCGGATACGGTGTACGCACGTCGGTCAGCTCGATCTGCTGCACCATCTGCTCCTGCGTTGCGTCCGACGGCACCGGCGCCGCACGACCCGGCATGTCCGGGGGCGCTGCGGGGTCCTGTTGGGGAGAGACACGCACCGTATCTGGCTGCGCGGCCGGGACCCCCGATGGCCTGCACTCGATCCTGACGGATGCCTGCTTCGCCATGTCAGCCACGTCCGCCACCGCGAGCTGGGCGTCGGTCACGGCGACGTCGTAGGAGACCTTGTGGGCCTGCAAGAATGCTTCGAGCACGTCCGCCCTCACGGCGAAGTTGACGTTCTGCGGGACGTCTCCAGTGCGTTTGGCGACCGCGAGCGCGTCCAGCTTCGCCGTGATCACCCCGACGAGGTTGCCGCCGCCATCCAGAAGTGGGCCGCCGCTGTTCCCGGGCTGCACGGGAGCGGTGACCTGGATGTACTTCGGATCGTCATGCAAACCCGCGAGGGCGCTCACGTTGCCGGTGGTGAGGTTCCCGCCCTGGGACAAGGCGCCGGTGAGCGGGAACCCGAACGCGATGACGCTTTCCCCCAGCCGCAGCGCCGGTTGGCTTCTGACCGCAACCGTCTTAGGCACGCTGAGCGACGTCTGCAGCACAGCCAGATCCACGTCGGGGTCAGCTGCGAGGACCCTGGCGGAGGACTGCTGTGTGCCAGCGAGCACCCGCAGCGACTTGCACTGCATAACCACATGGGCATTGGTGACGATGTGCGTGGCGTGCGACACGGCGAAGCCCGATCCGGTGCGGACCGTAGTCGTGGTCTGTGCCTGCGCCGACCCGCACGGTGGTGCGGCCAGTACGAGCGCCGCGAGTGCCGGTACCAGCCAGTGCGTCGGGGAGCGGGGACTGAGCAACATGTCCATACGCTACCAGAAAAGCCGCGGTCGCTGGCGATCCAAAAAAAACCGGGGACTCGCGCCCCCGGTATCCAGTCAACAGCGGTGGTTGCTATGCGGGCTTCGCGATGTAGCCGTAGAAGGCGTTGTTGCGCGCGATCTGCTCCTTCTCGTAGTGCGACTTGATCTGCGCAAGCTTGTCGCGTCCGAGCTGATCGTACTCGGCCTGAACTTTGTAATTGTAAAGGCGCGCCGAGTTGGTCCCGAAGATCTTGCGTTTGATCTCGCTGTCCGGACCGCCCAGCTTGGTCTTCCACCCCATCTTCTTCATGATGTCGTCGGGGATCTCCAGCCGACGCATGGCTTCGATCTGCCACTGGGGCGAGCCGTACCACACGGAGTCGGAACCCCACACCACGTTATCCGGCCCCATCTCGTTCACGAACATCCCGATGAGACACGCGGCGAAACGCGGGTTGGCCACGGCACAGGTCGCGAACGTCGTGCCCAGCTCGGCATAGCAGTTCTTCACGCCCTGCTTCTTCGGAATGCGCGCCAGGTCGGACGCCCAGCGGATGTTCCCGGTCTGCTCGAACAGCGCCAGCTCGGTGGCCGGGTCCTCCAGGAACGGCCGCAGCGCGCCGTGGTACATGACGAAGTTGAGCCCCGGCCAGTCCTTGGCGGCCTTGGGCAGGTCATCCACGGTGGCGTACTCCCACACGCCCGCCCACGAAGTCTCGTAGTCGAGCGGCAGCAGGCCCTTGTGGATGCAGACGTTGTGGCTGCTCGACTTCATGAACTTCTCGTAGACCGGGTACATCAGCTTCTCGTCGTCCAGCCGCCACATAGTCTTCTTGGTGGACGGAGACAGCGGGTCGCCAACCGTGTAGCCCTTCCAGCCGTCGGGTTTGATGTCGGCGGCGCCTCGATCCACCTCCTCGACCCAGCCGTCCTGCGTCGGCGTGAATACGAAGTGCGAGAACAGGCGGCGGCCACCGGCGACCTTGTTGATGGCGGCGCGCGCTTCGTTGATCTGGTCGTTGGACAGCAGCCACCAGCTCGGATCGTCGAAGGGCGCACCGGACAACAGAGCGACCTTGGTATCGCTGTCCAGGAAGATCTCCTTCAGATAGTTTTCGAACTTGTAGCGTTGCAGCGTGAGCGGAACCTTGTCCAGCATGTGCGGGTTCCAGTGCTCGGACGCATACTTGCCCAGCCCCAGGAGGCCTTCCTTGTCGAAATCGTCGCGCACGAAGTGGGTCTGATCGTCGAAGATGAATTGCCCCGACAGCCTCTTGGCGCGTTCATCGGCCATGTCCCGGTCCGCGGCTTCCGCCTCGGACACGTCCCAGACCGGGCCGAAGACCTTGTTCATGGCCAGGAACGCTGCCGCCATCCCCGATGCCGTCTTCAAGAACGAGCGGCGGTCCAGCCCGTGATACTTGCCGTACTTGTCTCCGTACTCCTTGATCAAGCCTTCGACCTGGCGCTGCTTCTCGGTCTGGGGCAATGGATTGTATTCGCCGTTGGACACGATCTGTGTCGGAATGGGCGACTCGAACGCCTTCTCGGCAGGGCTAACCTGCGCTGCCTCTTTCTCGCTAAACCACCCTGTTGGCTTATGCCTCATGTCTAAACTCCCCCGTCAGTTCTTCGCTAAGGTCCTTCGTGAGATTGATGGGCGCCCGCAGCGACCCGTATGGAGCCACCCGCACACCCACCCTCTAGGATTAGCATCTGAGGGCCAAGAGTCAAGAGGAACATGCGGTGGAACCGAGACCACACGGGGTCTTCTCGCGTGCCGACGATATTCGCTTCGCGCACCACGCCCACATCGCCCCACCCGCGCTGCTTCGCAGCAACGACCATCGACCCTCTGAGCCGGCTCGCGCTGCGCATGCTGCTGATGCGACGCAGCGTCGGCGGCTCCTCAATCAGCGGCAACGCGAACCGCGAAACACAACGCAAACGGGGGTCGCTGTCGCTGGCCCAAGCGCTCGCCAGCGTGCGTCCGCTTGCGGGGTCCCATGGGAAAGGCTGAAAACGCCGACTCACTCCCAGAGCACGCTCATGGCCGAGTGTTTGCGATCCCGGCGGTGTCCGTGCCGCGCGGCCCGCCAGGAGCCGCCGTCGGGGCGCAATGGGATGGCGACCACTAGGCTGGGAGAGTTCGAACGGCACTAGAATGGCCGTATGCAGGACACGCCGCCGGCGCACTCGCACCCGTACGATGCCCTCACCCCCGACCTTGTCCTCGACGCCGTGGAGCAGACCGGGTTGCGCTGCGATGGGCGGCTGCTGGCGCTGAACAGCTTCGAGAACCGCGTCTACCAGGTAGGCATCGAGGACGGCCCGCCGCTCGTCGCCAAGTTCTACCGGCCGGGGCGGTGGTCGCGCGACGCGATCCAGGAGGAACACGCCTTTGCGCTCGAGCTGGGGCGTGCCGAGCTGCCGATCGTCGTGCCCCTGCGCAACGTGGACATCATGGGTGCGCCCCTCCTGGACTTGGAGATGGGAGGCGCGTCGCGGGACCCCAGGCCGGGCGCGACGCTGCGCGAGCATCGCGGATTTCTGTTCGCCCTCTACGCGCGGCAGCGCGGACGCGCACCCGAGCTGGAGGATCGCGAAACGCTCCTGTGGATGGGGCGCTTCATCGGGCGCATCCATGCGATCGGCGCGCTGCGTGCATTTCAGCACCGGCCGGTCCTGGATATCCGGACGTTCGGCGAAGAGCCGGCTGCGTTCGTACTCGACCACGGCTTCATTCCGGCCGACCTGCGGGCGGCGTATGAGACGCTGGTACGCCGAGTCCTGACGCAGGCGCGCGAATGCTTCGAACGCGCCGGGCCGGTATCGCACATCCGCTTGCACGGCGACTGCCATGCGGGCAACGTGCTGTGGGACGACGACGGGCCGCATTTCGTCGACCTGGACGACGCTCGCAGCGGTCCCGCGGTGCAGGACCTGTGGATGCTGCTGTCCGGGGAGCGCGCGGCGATGGAGCAGCAGCTCGGCGCGGTGCTGCGCGGCTATCGCGAGTTCTACGATTTCGCTCCGCGCGAACTGCTGCTGATCGAGGCGCTGCGGACGCTGCGGCAGATCCACTATGCGGGATGGTTGGCGCGGCGGTGGGAAGACCCGGCCTTCCCGGTCAACTTTCCCTGGTTCAACAGCCAGCGCTACTGGCAGGACCATATCCTGTCGTTGCGTGAGCAGGCCGCGCTCATGCAGGAACCGCCGCTGTCTCCGGCGCTTGACGCCCCATGACAGCCTGATTACAGTTGCCACGCCGTTGCGCCGCCGATGGCATCACGGCACAGATCCTGCTGTAACGATGGAGGACCGTGTCTTTCCGGTGCTGCAGGATCTTGAAATGGAGGGCGGATGCTCTACGCGCTGCACGAGCTGCAGAAGACCTTTACGGCCCCGCTGGCTGCGTGGGCCGATGCCAATAACAGGTTGTTCACCAACCCTTACAGCCTGCTCGCCTACCATCCTCTGAGTCGGACCATCGCTGCGAGCCACGAGGTGCTCGCTCGGCTGACCCGTTCCTACGACAAACCCACCTGGAACATCGACCATGCGGTCGTGAAGGGCGAAAACGTGCCGGTGAGCATCGAGCCGGCCGTGAAGAAGCCGTTTTGCGTTTTGCAGCACTTCAAGAAGGCGACCGACGAGCCGGGCCCGAAGTTGCTGATCTTCGCGCCGCTCTCCGGTCATTACGCCACGCTGCTACGCGACACCGTCAGGGCCGCGCTGCAGGACTTCGACGTCTACATCACCGACTGGGTCGATGCGCGCATGGTGCCGTTGGCCGACGGCCCGTTTCACCTCGACGACTATGTCGAGTACTGCATGCAGTTTGTGCGTCTGCTCGGCACGCAGGCGCGCGGTCCCGGAGCGCTGCATGTGATGTCGGTGTGTCAGCCGACCGTGCCGGTGCTGGCGGCGGTGTCGCTGCTGGCGCAAGCCGGGGAAGCGGCGCTGCCCAGGACGATGGTCATGATGGGCGGTCCCATCGATCCGCGGCGCAATCCCACCGTGGTAAACGAGTTCGCCATGGGGCGGTCGCACGCCTGGTTCGAGGGTAAAGTCATCGACCGCGTGCCGTTCAACTATCCCGGCTACATGCGCCGCGTATATCCGGGATTTCTGCAGCATTTGGGCTTCGTGGCGATGAATGCGGATCGCCACATCGACGCGCACCGCAAGTTCTTCAACCACCTGGTCGTTGGCGACGGCGACAGCGCAGCCGCGCACCGGCGCTTCTACGACGAGTACAACGCGGTGATGGACATGCCTGCGGAGTATTACCTGGATACCATCAAGACCGTATTCCAGGAGTTCGCCCTTCCCAAGGGGAAAATGCGCGTACGCGGCGACCCGGTGCAGCCCGCGGCCATCCGATCCTGCGCGCTGTTCACCATCGAGGGTGAACTCGACGACATCTCGGGCAACGGCCAGACCGAGGCGGCGCACATCCTGTGCCGAAGCATCCCTTCGGAGAAGCGCAAGCATTTGCTGGCGAGGGGTGTGGGCCACTACGGCATCTTCAGCGGACGCAAGTTCCGCGAGCACATCTACCCGCAGATCCGCGATTTCATCCGGCGCTGGCACTGAGGCGGACCCGGCTCCGGAATGTCGCCGACGGTCCGGGCGAAGCAACACGCCCCGCTTGAGGCCGGCGATCGGTCAAGGCGCTGATACAATAGGCGTGAACGCGCCGGCCTGCGGCTGGACCGCGGCGCTCGCGCATCGCGAGTCACGAACCATACCTCACGGCTTTTCTCGGAGGAGACCATGGCAAAAGCTATCCGCATTCACCAGCACGGCGGTCCCGAGGTCCTGCAGTACGAGGACGTTACGGTGGGAGATCCCGGGCCCGGGCAGGCACGCCTCCGGCAGACGGCGATCGGGCTCAACTTCATCGACACCTATCACCGCTCTGGACTGTACCAATTGCAGATGCCCACCGGCATCGGGACCGAGGGTGCCGGCGTTGTAGAAGCCGTCGGGTCCGGCGTCGCCTGGGTCAAGGCCGGCGATCGCGTGGCCTATGCCGGCGGGCCCCCTGGCGCCTATGCCGAGGTCCGGCTGGTGCCAGCAGACCGCCTGGTGAAAGTACCCCAGGGCATCTCCGACCAGACCGCCGCGGCCATGATGCTCAAGGGTCTCACCACTCAATACCTGATCCGAAGCACCTATCGGGTGCAGGCCGGTCAGACTGTGCTGTTCCATGCGGCGGCGGGCGGCGTCGGCCTGATCGCGTGCCAGTGGCTGAAGGCGCTCGGCGTCACGGTGATCGGCACCGTAGGCTCCGAAGACAAAGCCAAGCTGGCGAAGGCGCATGGCTGCGATCACGCCATCATCTACACCAAGGAGAACTTCGTCGAGCGCGTGAGTCAGATCACCGAGGGCAAGAAGCTGCCCGTGGTGTACGACTCCGTGGGGAAGGACACCTTCATGGGCTCGCTGGACTGCTTGCAGCCGCGAGGCATGCTGGTGGTGTTCGGCAACGGCTCCGGTCCGGTGGCCGCATTCGACCTCAACCTGCTGGCCGCCAAGGGCTCGCTGTACGTGACCCGGCCCTCGCTCGTGACCTACTCCGCCAAGCGCGAAGACCTCGAAGCCATGGCAGCGGAACTGTTCGATGTGGTCAAGTCGGGGAAGGTCAAAATCGAGGTCAACCAGACCTATGCGCTGAAAGACGCCGCGCAGGCGCACCGCGATCTACAGGGCCGCAAGACCACCGGATCCACCGTCCTGCTACCCTGATCCGCTGACGCGCCGGCGCCTCAAAGAAGACACCATGCGCCAGGCGCGCAGGACAAGGACGTTCGCCTGATTGAAGATCTGGACGGCAAAGCGGGGCCGGTAACCATCAAAGGAGGAGTTCGCGGTGTTCTCCCTTTCCGGGAAAGTAGCGCTTGTCACCGGGGCGTCGCGCGGCCTGGGCTGGGCTATGGCCCAGTCGCTGGCCAAAGCGGGTGCTACGGTCCTGATCAACGGG
>Ga0335077_10006870_pt1 | contig 14069 bp, 13 predicted proteins | sample Lox_Sample_31_FD_207151 | JGI IMG/M metagenome (GOLD analysis project Ga0335077, IMG submission 207151) | Soil microbial communities from Loxahatchee National Wildlife Refuge, Florida, United States - Lox_Sample_3.1 | ecosystem: Environmental > Terrestrial > Soil > Wetlands | place: USA...
CTGAAGGCCTCCGGTTCGAATCCGGACGGGCGCACCAACCTAATTCGCAGCCACAGAAGCACTTCAAACGCATCACGGTTCAGCCTCTTTTCGCCTCGGAGGCCGGAATGTCCGTGTTTTGTCCGTGTCCCGCGATTGCGGCGATGTTCCGCTCCGAGGGAATTGCCGCAAGGTGGGCCTCGGTGCGGAGTAGGGCCTCGCGCTTGTCTTCCTGCGAGGCGATGTTGTAACGGTTGAACATGGCGATCGTGCGGTGTCCGCTGATGCTCATCGCCACGGTCTGAGGAACGCCTGCGCGAATCATGTTCCGCACTGCGGTGCGACGGAGCTCTACGAAAGGACCACACAGCAGGTCGAGACCGCGCTGACCCTCGGCGGAAACGTGTTCGGCGGCGGACCGAGCGGCTCACAGACCTTCACAGGGGCGATCGCCTCCGACGGGACGCTCACGCTCGCCGGGACGAGCCCGGTCTTCGGCAACCTCTCGGCGACGTACGACGAAAACACCGGCCTCGTCAGCGGAACGGCCACGGCCGTCCCGAGCCCGAACGTGGACTCGATGTTCTTCAGCGGGGCCGTGACGAGCACGGGCGGGCAGCCCCACAGCGTCGTCCTCTCCTACACGCTCTCTCTCAAGCCTTCGGGGACCGCGCAGGGCAGTCTCACGCTCTCGCTCGTGCCGTGAGCCTCCCCGGACTCGGTGGCGGAGCGTCCGTTCCGGGGACTAGACTGGCCCCCGGGTCCTGCATCTGTGAGCGGAACGGCGGATCGGCCGGAGCATTTCGAAATCGGTGAGGGCCATGCGATCCATCGCCCGGAAGGAAACGTCTCGTTCCTGGAAGGGCTCGACCTGTTGAGCCGGGCCGTCGTGTATTGCCGCGAGAACGGGATTCGGAGGCTCCTCATCGACCTGACGAAGCTGACCGGGTTCGGGCCTATCGGCACCGCCGAGCGATTCGCATTCGGCGAACGGCTCGCACGAGATGCGAAGGCGGCCGTCAAGGTCGCGTTCGTGGCGAGACCGGAGGTGCTCGACCCGTCGCGGTTCGGAGTCACGGTCGCGAGGAACCGAGGGTTGTTCTCGAACGCCTTCACATCCGAGTCCGAGGCGTGGAAATGGCTCCTCGACCCGAACGCCGAGTGAACGCCCGCGCCTCACGGAAGAGGGTCACTGCGCGTAAGCGCGTCGCCGCCGCCGATGACGCGTTGCGCGCGAGCGAGGAGCGCTTCCGGACCCTGATCGAAGAGGCGCCGATCGCGATCGGCCTCGGCCGTAACGCCGTGACCGTCTATGCGAACCGCAGGTACCTGGAGATGTACGGATTCGAGAGTGTCGACGAGGTCCGGGGCCGGTCCATCGGCGAGCAGTTCGCACCCGGCAGCCGGGCAGAGATCGAGAAACGCGCGCGACAGCGGACGAAGGGCCTGCCGGTCCCGAGCGAATACGAAGCGGTCGGCCAGCGCAAGGACGGCTCCCTGTTTCCCGTGCACGTGGCCGCGATTCTCGTCGAGCTTGCCGACGGCCCCTGCACCGCGGGGTTCCTGACGGACATCTCTGAGCGCGAGCGGGCGCTCGAGGCCCTGCGCGGGAGTGAAGAGCGCTACCGGTCCCTCTTCGAGCGCAATCCGCTTCCCATGTGGGTCTACGATCGCGAGACGCTCCGTTTTCTGGACGTGAACGAGGCCGCGGTGCTCCACTACGGCTATTCCCGGGAGGAGTTCCAGTCGATGACGCTTCTGGAGATCCGGCCCGAGGACGAGCAGGCGCGGCTCCGCGAGGAGGTCCGCGACATCGAGGGGTACCGGTTCAGCGGGCGCTGGAAGCTACGGAAAAAGGACGGGTCGATCATCAACGTCGAGATCCTGTCGCACGACATGCCGTTCGCCGAACGGCCCGCGCGCGTCGTGCTCGCCAACGACGTGACGGAGCGGCTCGCCGCCGAGGAAAGGCTGCGGCGCTCGTACGACGAGCTCAGGGCCCTGTCGGCGCGGCTCGAGTCCGTGCGCGAGGAGGAGTCGACCCGCATCGCGCGCGAGGTCCACGACGAGGTCGGACAGGCCCTGACCGCGCTCAAGATGGATGTCGCCGAGGTCGAGCGCGGTCTCGCGGCGACGGGCGGCGCGCCGGAGGCGGTGGCGGGTACGCTTTCCGCCATGGGCCGCCTGCTGGACGACACCATGGACGTCGTTCACCGCATCTCCACCGAGCTGCGCCCGGGGGTGCTCGACGAGCTCGGCCTCGAGGAGGCCGTCGAGTGGCAGCTCGAGGAATTCCGCAAGCGCACGGGGATCTCCTGCCGCTTCGAGACCGGGGTTGCCGGAGGATCGATCGGCAGGGCCGTCGCGACGGCCGTCTTCCGGGTGCTCCAGGAGCTCCTGACGAACGTCGTGCGGCATGCCCGCGCGAGCGCCGTCCACGTCCGTCTTTCGGCCGAGAACGGCCGCCTCGTCCTCGAGGTCCGGGACGACGGCTGCGGGATTCCCTCCGGGCGCGTCTACGCGCCGCGGTCGTTCGGGCTGCTCGGGATCCGCGAGCGCGTGACGAACGTCGGCGGGAGCGTTGCCATCCAGGGCGAGCCGGGACGGGGCACCGTCGTCTCCGTTTCGATACCGCTGTGACGCGCATCCTCCTGGCCGACGACCACGCGCTGTTCCGCCAGGGGCTCGAGCGGGTGCTGGCGGAGGGCTTCAAGGGAGCGACGTTCGGCCACGCGGGAGACACCATCGCGGCGCTGAAGCTCGTGAGGGAGGAGACGTGGGACGTCGTCGTCCTCGACATCTCGTTCGCGGGCCGGAGCGGCCTCGACCTGCTGAAGGAGATCAGGCGCGTGCGCCCGAAGCTGCCGGTCCTGATCCTGAGCATGCACCCGGAAAAACAGTTCGCCGTGCGCGCTCTCAAGGCGGGCGCGGCCGGCTACGTGACGAAAAGAGTGGTCTCCGAGGAGCTCCTGAACGCCGTGAGGCGGGTCGTCGGGGGCGGCCGCTGGGTGACGCAGGAGGTCGCCGAGCGGCTCGCGGCCGAGGTGTCCTTGCCCGCCGGGAAGCTGCCGCACGAGCTCCTCTCGGACCGGGAGTTCCACGTGTTCCGGCTCCTCGCGGGAGGGGCGACGGTCAAGGCGATCGCCGCCGAGCTCGCCATCAGCGTTCAGACCGTCAGCACCTATCGTGCGCGGATCATGGAGAAGATGCGCCTCGAGACGAACGCCGACCTCACGCAGTACGCGCTCGACAACGGCCTGATCGGCTGACCGCGGCGGGCGTCGTACGCCGTACGACACGTTTTTCGGACGGAGCACGACACGAGAACAGTCGGACCACCGATTCCGCCGGTCCCCGGCCGCTCCTACTCTCCGGCCGGCCTGGAGGAGCGGAACTTGAAGATCCTGATCGTGGACGACTCGGAGCCGGTCGGCGCACGCCTGGTCGCGCTCCTCCGCCGCGTGGAGGGTCTCGAGTTCCTGCCGCAGGTCTTCAGCGCGAAGCAGGCCGAGGCCGTGTTCCAGTCCGATCTTCCCGAGGTCGTGCTGCTCGACCTGCAGCTTCGGGACGGGACGTCGCTCCCCCTCCTCCGGGACATCAAGACGAAAGCGCCCTCCACGCGGGTCTTCGTTCTGACCGCCCACCTGGACGAGCGCTACCGGAAACCGTGCCTGGAGGGCGGCGCCGACTTCTACCTCAGCAAGACGACGGACCTTCCGCTCCTGGCCGGCATCCTCGCGGACCTGGCGAGGGGGCTGGAGCCCGGGTGAGAAGGCGGGGCTTGGCGCGCTCTTTGCAGTTCCGCGTTGCCAGTGCGTCTGCTCAGTCCATTTCTTGCCACAGTGACTCTCGCTGCCCTGCTCGGGGCGTGCGATTCCAGGTCGCCCACTGAGCCGAACGGGCGTGCCAGCCCGACGCCGACGGCAGTGCCCCAGGAGACCGTCGTGACGCCGCCGCCGCTGGGGACGCCTGCGCCCGTGATCACACCGACCCTGGGCGGGACTCTGCCCACGACGTCCACGCCCGGCGGCATCGGCGGGGGCTCCACGCCCGGGGCGACTCCGACGTCGGAAATCCCCACGCCGGTCGCGACACCCGCGCCCGGTACACCCACGCCGTTTGCCGGGACGCCGACCGCGACGCCGTTTACGGGCGCGCCGACCCCCACGGTCGCTCCCACCTTCCCGCCGACGCCCGCGCTTCCCGCCACGCCCACGCTCGCGCCCACGCCGACGCTGTTCTGAGCCCGACCCCATCGGGGGGCTAGCATCCGCGCGATGCCCCGCCCGCCCGGCCGCTCCCTCGCCGCCGCAGCCCTGCGCGGCTCGCCGTATTCGAGCCTGCTCGCGAGAATGGCGGCGCATCGTGGCGAGATCTTCCCGCTCCATGTGGGCGACACCTGGAGGCAGGCGCCCGAGGGCGGGCGGCCCGAGGAGCTGCCGCGCGGCATCCCCGGGATCAACCGGTACACCGATGTTCATGGCCTGCCGGAATTGCGCGACGCGATCGCGGACCGGATGCGATCGCGGACGGGCGCGAGCCTCGGCCGCGCGAACGTGCTCGTCGCGGGCGGGGCCACCGCCGGCCTGATGGCCGCGGTCGGCGCGCTCGTATCGCCCGGCGAGGAGGTCCTTCTCCTTTCGCCGCACTGGCCGCTCATCGAGGGGCACGTGCGCATGGCGGGCGCGACGCCGGTCGAGGTGCCGCTCCTTCTCGGCGATCTGGCGCCGGCGAGCGCCGTCGCGGCCGTCGAGGCGCGCGCCACCCGGGAGACGGTGGGGCTCTACGTCAACACGCCCAACAACCCCACGGGCCGCCTGATCCCGCCAGAGACGCTCCGCGCGCTCACGAACTGGGCCGATCGGCGCGACGTGTGGATCTTCGCGGACGAGGTCTACGAGGACTACGCGTACGCGGGGGAGCATGCCTCGACGCTCGCGCTCGCGCCGGGGCGGACGGTCGCCGCGTACTCCCTGTCCAAGGCGTACGGCCTCGCGGGCGCGCGCTGCGGCTGGCTCGCCGGGCCCGAGGGCGCGATCGAGGAGATCGTGAAGCTCGGGGTCCACACGACGTACAGCGCGCCGACGCCCTCGCAGCACGCGGCGCTCCGGATCCTCGAGGGCGCGGGCGACTCCTGGATCGACGAGGCGCGAGCCGAGTACCGGGCTACGGGAGCCGAGGCCGCGCGCCGGCTCGGCGTCCCGGCTCCCGAAGGGGGCTCGTTCCTCTTCGTGGACGCGGCGGAAGTCCTCGATGCTCGCGGGCTTCGGGGCCTCCTCGAGGACTGTGCGGACGAGGGACTCCTCCTCGCGCCAGGGCCGAGCTTCGGACCGTTTCCGACGCACGTCAGGATCTGCTTCACGGCGATTCCGCCGGAGGCGGCGCTCCGCGGCGTGGACATCCTGGCGAGGAAACTCGGCCGCTGATGAATGCCTCTAAACTATTCTAAGAAAATCTTTTGTCTGGATCTGCATTAAGCTGACTCATATCCGGGAATAGCGTCCGGCCGCGCGTCGTTATCGGGGTATGTCGGAAACTCTGACTCTTCCTGTGCTTCCTCTCCGAAACGCCGTCCTCTTTCCCGGCGTCAGCTTCCCGATCTCCGCGGGACGCGCCGGAACGCTTCGGGCGATCGAGCAGGCCGTCAAGCAGCCCGACGCCCTCATCTTCGCCCTGGCCCAGCGCTCGGACGTCGAGCGCGTCACGCCCGAAGGCCTCTACACGATCGGCACGGTCGCCGGCATCAGCTCCGTCCAGCGCGGGCCCGGCGGCATGCGCCTCCTGCTCGAGGGAAAACGGCGCGGGATCGCGATGCGCGTTCTCGAGAAGAAGAACGGCATGCTCGAGGCCGTCGTCCTGGACGCGCACGAGATGGGTCCCGCGGACCCGAAGGACCCTCTCTTCACCGCCCTGAACAAGGAAGCGCGTGAGCGCGCCGCCGAGCTGGGCGCGAAGATGGGGCTGCCCGAGGAAGCCGTGGAGCAGTTTCTCGCGCAGGTCGACGAGCCCGGCCGCCTCGCCGACCTCGTCGCGGGCTACATCGACATCCCGACGCCCGAGAGACAGCAGCTTCTCGAGACGCTCTCCGTCGAGGACCGTCTCCGCCGCGTGCTCGTGCACATCCAGCGCCAGATCAGCGTCCTTTCGGCGCAGGAGGACATCCAGCAGAAGATGAAGGAGCAGATCGGCGACCGCCAGCGCGAGATGCTGCTGCGCGAGCAGCTTCGGGCGATCCAGAAGGAGCTCGGAGAAGGCGAGGGAAAGGACGCCGCGGACCTCGAGGAGCTGAAGAAGAAGCTCGCCGCGCACCCGCTGCCGGAGGACGTGCGCAAGGAGGTCGACCGCGAGCTCGCGCGGCTCGAGCGCATGGGGCGCGAGTCGATGGAGTCCCAGGTCATCCGGACGTTCCTCGAGAACGTCGCGGAGCTGCCGTGGGGCAAACGCTCGGACGACAAGCTCGACGTGAACGAAGCGGCGCGCATCCTGAACGAGGACCATTACGCGCTCTCGGACGTGAAGGACCGGATCCTCGAGTTCCTCGCGGTGCGCCAGATGCGCGCCAAGGCCGAGGCGCTCTCGCCCGAGAAGGCCGCGTCGACCGAAGCGCTCGAGCCGACCGTGCCAATGGGGGCGCCCGCGAAGCCCGAGGCGCGGCAGGAGGTCACCGGCGCAAAGGGCAGGATCCTCCTCTTCGTCGGGCCTCCCGGGGTCGGGAAGACCTCGATCGCGAAGTCCATCGCGCGCGCGATGGGCCGCAAGTACGTGCGCATCTCCCTCGGCGGCGCGCGGGACGAGGCCGACATCCGCGGCCACCGCCGCACGTACGTCGGCGCGATGCCCGGCCGCATCATCCAGGGCCTGAAGCAGGCCGGCACGAAGAACCCCGTCTTCCTCCTCGACGAGGTCGACAAGCTGGGAGTGTCCTTCCAGGGCGATCCCGCGAGCGCCCTCCTCGAGGTGCTCGATCCGGCGCAGAACGACTCGTTCACGGACCACTACCTCGGCGTCCCGTTCGACCTCTCCGAGGTCCTCTTCATCGCCACCGCGAACCTCCTCGCCGGCATTCCCGGACCGCTCCTCGACCGGCTCGAGGTCGTCGAATTCGCCGGCTACACCGAGAACGAGAAGCTCGCGATCGCCCGCCAGTACCTCGTCCCGCGCCAGCTCGCGGAGAACGGCCTCGCCGCGGATCGCCTCACGCTGACCGACGGCGCGATTTCCGAGGTCATCACGAGCTACACCCGGGAGGCGGGCGTGCGGCAGCTCGAGCGCGAGCTCGGAAAGCTCGCCCGAAAAGTCGCGCGGCGGATCGCGGCCGGCGAGATCGCGAGCCTCGCCGTGGACGGGGCCGACGTCTTCGGGATCCTGGGCAAGAAGCGCGTTCACCCGGAGAAGAAGATCGTGGCCGACCAGGTCGGCCTCGCGACGGGCATGTACTACACGCCCGCCGGCGGCGACATCATGTTCGTCGAGGCGATGCTCGTGAGGGGCAAGGGCGAGGTCGTCCTGACGGGACAGCTCGGCGACGTCATGAAGGAATCGGCGCGCGCCGCATGGACGTACGCCCGCTCGCACGCGTCGGCGCTCGGCATCCCCGACAACGCGTTCGAGCGCGACCTGCACGTCCACGTGCCCGCGGGCGCGATTCCGAAGGACGGCCCCTCGGCCGGCATCGCGATGGCGACCGCCATCGTGTCGGCGCTCTCGGGAGTTCCGGCGTGTCACGACCTCGCCATGACGGGCGAGATCACGCTCTCGGGCCGCGTCCTGCCGATCGGCGGCCTCAAGGAAAAAGTGCTCGGCGCCGTGCGCGCCGGCATTCGCGCGATCGTCCTGCCGAAGGACAACGAGCCGGATCTCGCCGACCTGCCCAAGGAGGTGCTCGCCGTGCTCGACGTGCATCCCGTGGAGGACCTCGGCGCGGCGCTCGCCGTCACGCTGCGCGGGGCGAGGCTCGCGGGCGGGCTCCTCCTCCTGCACGGGGACGGCCCGGTTCCCGGGACGAGCGCCGTGTCGAACTGAGACACAGGCCCGGGAGCACGCGGCGGCGCCGCACGGTGACCTTCCGAAAAAAAGGGCCGCCCCGTGGCGGCCGGAGAGGGAGAGTGCGCTTCGCCCCGCTTCGCACGCCGCGTGCCAGCCTCGTCGCGCCGAAAAGGCGCCCCTCTCCGCCTACGCCTCGAGAACGATGTCGAACCGCTCGTGGTGGAGGTGCTCGTCGCTCTGGACGTGGATCGGCATGCCGATTCGCTCCTCGAGCTCTTCGACGAGGCGGCGCTCCTCGCCCACGAGCGCGCGGTAGATCTCGGGGTGGACGCGCAGGACGAGCGAGTGAGCCTCGCCGACCTCGACGCGCTTCAGGACCTCGCGGCGGATCTCGAGAACGATCGTCGGAACGCTCTTCGTCCGGCCCGAGCCCGCACAATAGGGGCACGGCATCGTGAGCGCGCGTTCGAGGCTCTGGCGCTGCCTCTTCCGCGTGATCTCGACGAGGCCGAACTCCGACACGGGGAGCATCCGGTTCTTCGAGCGGTCCTTCTTCAGCTCGGCCTCGAGCGCGGTGACGAGCTCCTTGCGGTGCCCCTCCTCCTCCATGTCGATGAAATCCACGACGAGGAGGCCGCCGAGGTCGCGCAGCCGGATCTGCCGGACGATCTCCTGCACCGCCTCGAGGTTCGTCTTCACGACGGTGTCCTCGAGGCGCTTCTTGCCGACGAACTTGCCCGTGTTCACGTCTATCGCGACGAGCGCTTCGGTCTGGTTGATGACGATGTGGCCGCCGGACTTCAGCCAGACCTTCGACTCGAGCGCGTTCTCGATCTCCGCCTCGACGCCGTACTCCTCGAAGAGCGGCGCGGACTTGCGGTAGAGCTTGACCTTCGAGACGAGAACGGGCTGAACCTGGTCGAGGAACTCGACGATGCGCTGATACTCCTCGTCGTCATCCACCCAGAGCGTGGAGAAGTCCGAGCCGAAGACGTCCCGCGCGGCGCGGAGCGTGAGGTCGAGATCGCGGTGGAGAAGCGTCGGCGCCCCCGCGCGCTCGCCTTTCTTGCGGATCTGCTCCCAGAGCTTCGTGAGGTAGCGGCGGTCGGCCGCGAACTCCTCGGGCGCGCGCCCTTCACCCGCCGTCCGCACGATGTACCCGCCGGGGCCCTTCTTGAGGTTCGTGAGGATGTCCTTGAGGCGGCTCCTCTCGTCCTCATTCTCGATGCGCCGCGAGACGCCGACGTGATCGATCGTAGGCATGTAGACGAGCGTCCGCCCGGGGAGCGTGACGTGCGTCGTGACGCGCACGCCCTTGTGCGCGATCTGGTCCTTCGTGACCTGCACGACCAGCTCCTGGCCCTCCCGGAGAAGCTCGTCGATCGACGGGAGGATCGGCCGCGGCGCCCCCTCGCCGTCGGCCGCTCCCGGCACGGTCTCGGCCGGCAGGGGGAGCGCCTCGAGCGTCTCCGCGGCGCCGCCGCTCCCGAAGGCGTCGAAGTCGTCCACCTCCTCGCCGACGTCGGCCACGTAGAGAAAGGCATCCTTCTCGAGCCCGATGTCCACGAAGGCAGACTGCATTCCCGGAAGAACGCGCGTCACGCGCCCCTTGTAGATGTTCCCGACGGTGCCACGCTGCTTCCGGCGCTCGATCTGCACCTCGGCCACGCGCCCTTCCTCGAGGACGGCGACGCGCGTTTCGCGGTCGGACGAGGAGACGAGAAGCTCTTTCAGCACGCGGCGAGTCTAACCTCGGCCGCCGGGGGACCCGGCGTCACACGTTGACGTAGCGGCGGTACGCGACGGAGAGAATCAGCCCGACCATGCACCACGTCGTGACGAGCGAGGACCCGCCGTACGAGACGAACGGCAGCGTGATGCCCGTCGTGGGCATGACGCCGACGTTCATCGCGACGTTCACGAGCGCCTGGGCCGCGATGTTGAGGACGAGAAGCAGGACGAGCATCGCCCCGCCGCGGTCACGCGCGTCGCGCGCGAGCGCGAGCCCCTGCGCGATGAGGAAGCCGTAGAGCGCGAGAAAGATCGCGACGCCCGCGAACCCCCACTCCTCGGCGAGAGCCGCGAAGATGAAGTCCGTGTGCCTGACGGGGAGGAAACCGAGCCGGCTCTGCGTGCCGCGCTTCCAGCCTTTGCCGAAAATGCCGCCGGAGCCGATCGCGATCCGGGCCTGGCGCACCTGATAGCCGGCGCCACGCGCCGCGAGGTTCGGGTCGAGAAACGTGCGGATCCGGTCCTTCTGGTAGTCCTTCAGGAGGAACCACGACCCGCCGATCGCGAGCGATCCGCCCACGATGAGAACCGCCCACCAGCGCGCCGGGATGCCGCCGAAGAAGAGGGCCGCGGCGAGAAAAGGCAGGTACGTGAGGGCGAGGCCGAGATCCGGCTGCAGGAGGACGAGGACGATCGGCACGCCGACGGCCGCGCCGATCGCGGCGATCGTGCGCGGGCGGAGAAGGGCGCGGTCGTCGTTCTCGAGGATCCACGCGAGGAGAAGCGCGATCGAGATGCGCGCGAACTCAGAGGGCTGGATCTGGAAGCCCCCGCCGATCCTGAGCCACGACCTCGCCCCGGCGATCCGGCTTCCCAGGATCGGGAGGAGGAGAAGGACGACGAGCGTGAAGCCGTAGAGGCCCGGCGAGTACTGCAGCAGGATGCGGTAGTCGATCGCGAGGAGGACGCCGGCGGCGATGAGGCCGAGGACCGTGAAGAAAATCTGCTTGCCGGCGAGATCCCCGCGCGGGGTTCCCGCGGTCGTCGACACGACCATCGCGATCCCGATCGCCGTGAGGGCGAGCGCGAGAAACAGGATGCGCAGGTCGATTCGCCGGGGCAGGACCTCGGCGAGCCGTGACATCGCTCAGTTGACCCGCGTTCTGGCGGAGCCCACGGGACGCGCGGCGAGCGCCGCGAGCATCTCGGGCGTCCCGCCGCGGCTCTTGGCGACCCAGTACTCGGCGAGGCGCGCCGCGAGCGGAGCGGCTGCCGTCGCCCCGTGCTCGCCGTGCTCCACGAAGACGACGACGACGATTTTCGGGTCGTCCCTCGGCGCGAAGCTCGTGAACCACCCGTGATCGCGGAGCTCCTCGGGAAGGGACCTCTTCGCCTCCTTCTGCCCGATGACCTGAACGGAGCCGGTCTTGCCGCAGAGATCGAGGCCGGCGACGCGCGAGGCGTAGGCGGTCCCGCCGGGCATGTTCACGACGCGCCAGAGGCCCTCCACGATCGCCTCGTGCACGCCGGGAGGGTACGGGATCGCCTCTTTCGACTCGGGGCGGTAGACGAAGCGCTCGCCGGTGCGCACGTTCTCACCGATGTGGAAGAGGTGCGGTGTCGGAAGGGCTCCGTCGGCGTTCGCGATTCCGGCCATGGCGCGCGCGAGCTGGAGCGCGGTCACGAGGACGGGCCCCTGGCCGATCGCCACCGAGATCGTCTCGCCGAGATACCACGGGTGCTTGCGTGCCGCGAGGCTCCAGGCCGGCGAGGGAACGATCCCGGCCTTTTCGCTGGCAAGGTCGATGCCGGTCGGGCGCCCGAAGCCGAAGAGCTCTGCCGACTCCGCGATCGCGTCGATCCCGAGCCGCTTGCCCATCGTGTAGAAGTACGTGTCACAGGACTCCTGGAGCGCCGTCACGAGATCCACGGAGCCGTGATGGCCGTGGCAGCGGAAGAAGCGCCCGTAGAACGTGGCGCCGCCCGGGCAGAAGACGCGCTCGTGGGGATCGATGCCGTGCGTGAGGATCGCGTAGGCCATGAAGGGCTTCCAGGTGGATCCCGGGGAGTACAGGTTCTGCAGCACGCGGTTGTTGAGCGGGCGGTCCGGGTCCGCCACGATGTCTTCCCATTCCGGACGGCTCACGCGCTTCGTGAAGAAGTTCGGGTCGTACGCGGGAGCGGAGACGAGCGCGAGGATCTCGCCGGTCTTCGGGTCGAGCGCCACCACCGAGCCGACCTTGTCGGCGAAGTAGTCCTCGGCGATCTTCTGGAGAGAGAGGTCGATCGTGAGGCGCAGCGTGTTCCCGGGCAGCGGCGACTCGTGTCCGGACTCGCCGACCTCGCGCCCGAACGAATCGATGACGTACGTGCGCGAGCCCGAGAACCCGGCGAGGAGATCCTGATACGTCGCCTCGACGCCCTGCTGACCGATGGCTTCGCCGGGGCGCGGCGGATTCGTGTCGAGGGGGTGCGCCTTCGCCCGCGCGGCCACCTGTTCGGCCGTGGCCTCGCCGAGGTGGCCCAGGAGATGAGCGGCGACGGTGCCCTGCGTGTACACCCGGCGCTCGGTCTTCTGGACGACGAGCTCCGGATGCTCGAGAGAGCGCGCCTGGACGGCGCCCACCTCGGCGATCGTGAGGTTCTCCTGGAGCACGACGGGCACGAAGTCGTAGTACGAGCGGTCGCGCTCGACGCGGCGCTTCAAGTCGTCGAACGAGCGGTTGAAGAGCTCGGCGACGAAGCGAAGGGAGGCGTCGAGATCCTTCGTCTCACGGCGGTACAGGAGGAGCGTGAAGGAGGGCTCGTTCTCGGCGAGGACGATGCCGTTGCGGTCGAGGATGAAGCCCCGCGGCGCCGTCACGGGCACACGGCGCAGGCGGTTGTTCTCGGCCTGGCGCTCGTACGTCTCGCCCCGGAGCACCTGATGGACCCAGTACACGCCGGCCAGGAGGCCGATGAGGACCCACGTGCCTCGCGCGACGACGTCGATGCGCACGAGAACGGGGCGGCGGTCCTCGCGGGCGCTGGCTCCCATCAGTTCAGCCTCACGCGCCTGCGCGCCTCGCGGCGCTGTCTCCAGGGGACGCGCGACGCCGCGTAGAGCAGGCCGCCGAACACGCCGGTGGTCAGGGCGCGCGCGGCGAGCGGCAAGGGGGCGGGTGGAAGGAAATCGCCCCGAAGGACCCAGATCAGGAACGTGAGCGTCGCCGCCTCCACGAGAACCGCGCCGGTGAGGAGGCCGCCGACGGCCACGGGCTTCTCGACGACCGTGCGCGCGCCCACCGTGGCGAGGAGGTAACCGACCAGGATCTTCGAGAACGCGTGGAGCCCGAGGAGCCGGCCGGGCGAAAAGAGGCCGTCCTGGAGAAGGCCGGCCGGAAGACCGGCGAGCATCGCCGGCACGGCGGCTCCGCCGCGTGCCATGTCCGCCACGACGAGAAGGAAGAAGTCCGGAGGGGCCGGCACGTTCAGGGCGCCGAGCGCGAGCGTCGCGAGAACCGCGAGGGAGAGCCCGACTGCGACGCGGAGGGTCTTCACGCGGCCCGCCTCACCTTCAGCGGCGTTCCGCCACGGATGGGCCCGATGTGACGTCGGACTTTCTCAGGGGAGGCAGGACGAAGACGAGCGACTCGCCGTGGGGATCGGCCGCGGCCGCGACCTGGATCTCCCAGAAAAGCGCCGCCTTGTTGCGGCGAACCGACGCGACGCGGCCGACCGGGAGCCCTCCGGGGTAGAGACCGTCCGTGCCGGTGGAGACGAGCCTGTCGTTCGGTTCGACGGGCTCGATCGTCGGCACGTACTCGATCGACATGCTTCCCTTTCCGTCGCCTTTCGCGACGGCCGCGCGCCCGCTGCGTGTGCCGTGCGTCAGGAGCACGCCCACGGCGGCCGTGTTGTCGGAGAGAAGCTGCACGCGCGCCGTCCTGGGGCCGAGGGCGATGATGCGGCCCAGAAGCCCGCCCCTCGCGAGGACGACGCCGTCGAGCTGGAGACCGTCGGACGCACCCCGGTCGAGGAGCGCCGTGTAGAAGGGCCCGCTGGATTCCACGGCGATGAGGCGCGCGGGAACCGTGCCGGGCGGCGGCGAAGGCAGAGCGCCGAAGAGCTCGAGGAGGCGCCCCTTGTCCTCTTCGGCGTCGCGCAGGCGAAGCAGCTCGCCGCGAAGCTGCGAGACCTCGGCGGTCAGCGCGCGATTCTCGACGCGCAGCGCGCGCCGCGACTCCGCCCAGGTCCCGATCTCTCGGAAACCCGAGCGCACGGACACGACGACGTCGACGAACGGAGAAACGGCCACGAGAAGCCAGCCCTCGCCGACGGTGCGTCCTCCGGGACGGCGCACCTGGAGAGACAGCGTGACGAGGCACAGCGAC
>Ga0335077_10006871_pt1 | contig 14068 bp, 14 predicted proteins | sample Lox_Sample_31_FD_207151 | JGI IMG/M metagenome (GOLD analysis project Ga0335077, IMG submission 207151) | Soil microbial communities from Loxahatchee National Wildlife Refuge, Florida, United States - Lox_Sample_3.1 | ecosystem: Environmental > Terrestrial > Soil > Wetlands | place: USA...
CGGGGAAAGTGGACTGGCCTCCCCAACTAACATTCACAAGTCGCGGCCGCTCTCGTTTGGCGCGTTGATGGACAGATGGAGGACAGGCAGAAAGCCGTAAATCCGGCAATGTCAGAACGCTGCGTATGATGAAGACCGCAAGCAATTAATCTTTTCCTCAGTGGAAAGCGGAGACTAATGGCTGACCTAAACGCGATAGTGACGCAGTTGAAACAAGAGCGTGCGAAGTTGGACAAGGCGATCGCGGCGCTAAGTGGGTTGCTGGGAAATCCCGTGGTGGCGGAAGACGTAGGCTCTCTGCAGCGGCGCGTGCAAGGATAGCAGCGGCACAGCGAGCAAGATGGGCGAAGTTCAAGGTGAAGGAGGGAAAGCAGAAGTGAAATCAGTAGAAAGCCCCGCATCACTCACGGTGGTGCGGGGTATTTGTTTTATGGTTCCTGATGATCTTACGGTGCGAGGGTCGGTTATCTGCTCACCAGTCAGTCGAGTCCTGGACAAGCCGATTCCGGTCTCAAAGGGAACCGCAAATCTTGCGATACTCTGCTTCGGGAAACGCCTTCAATGTCTCAGTCGAGATGTTTCCAAGAGTTCCCGCTGACAACGTGAACTTCGCACAGGCTTCATCAGTGGGAAATTCAGAGATCAGGACTGCGTCGTAATGTCCCATCGTCAAGTACCAAGCGTGAATCTTTCCACCTTCCTTTTCTGCTGCTTTCCTGGCAGCATCAAGTCGCGATGGGCTGTCCTTGATCTTTGAGATACCCTGTTGGGTATAACGCACGAGGGTCACAAAATGTGGCATGGGTATTCTCCTCCTCTTTCCCTTGAGCGGAAACACTACGCCCTCAATTGGTAGTGGTCAATTGGGTACCAGTTCTAGCCAGGGAAAGCAAATACGAATGAGCTGAACTATGTAGAAACCACTGGCTGGCAGTTCAGGAGAGGAAGTGCGATTAAGGTGACTAGGCAAAATCAGCAGTAGCCGTTACACGAACCGCAGCCGCCCCCTGTTTGGGGCGGCTCTGCTTCGGGATAGCCGGATCTATCATCATTCCTAGGACGACCGGACGACCTGAGCAGTCCACGCTTACAAGCAAAACCCCGGCGCAAGGATCCCGTATTGTGATCTGCAATGACGGTGAACCTCGCAGCCGTACGACACAAGGTAGATAAACCCCTACTACGCAAAGACTTGATTGACCTTGGGCTGAACTGCTGGCTGCGTGAAGGCTTCAGACACCGCATTGTCGATTCCATATCTGAGTGCCCCAGCGACCGTTGCACTGTGCGTAAATCGACGCCACCCCACAGGCACCGGGTCGCAAACGTGGATCGGACCTTGTGCAGCCAGAAGCTTTCCGTGCTGAGTTCTGCCCGTTCCGCACAAGCCTTCAGGCCATCCAAAAAGTCTAGCTTCGGGGTTGCAGCCGGAAGTTGGGAACACAAGACCGCATGTCTTGTCCGACTTCGCCTTCCACGCTTTCAGCTCCTTCGTCAGCTTCGCCGGAATCGGAATCCCCGCTCCTTATACGCTTTCGGTGTCCAATTCCAGTCTGGCTTGTGGCTAACGCGAACTGTTGATGCTGCTAAGTTTACATTGGACCGGTACGTGTACATTACCTCCTGCTCTCTCATCCCAGTCATCAGGAAGAATTCGGACCATCACCGTTCCTCCTCCTTGCAGCCCTTGAAAAGCTGGGTCAATTCTCTCTGCTCGTACATTTCCGGTTCTTCTTCAATGTAGCGCGGCCAATCCTTCTTGCCGACCAGCCCCCGAATCCCGTTCGCCTTCAGGAAGGTCATCACAGTTTCGAACTTGTTATAGACTGATCGTGGCGATTGCTTCTTCTCATCACCGGGAAATCCCAACGAATTTCAGCAAGTCGTACCGCTCGATCTCATGGAAGAGCTTGCGGCAGGATTCAGTGAAGTAGTTGAGCGCAGTCGTGTATGCGGCAGGGTCTTCGGCTTCTTCGTGAGTTCCGTTATGGGCTGTGCGTCAAATTCGGATCACAGCGGGATTTCGTAGAGCCCACGACCGTGAGTCGAGGCACGCAACAGGCGTTTCGTCGGATGTACCTGGAGGTCAAACACGGGCGCCTCGGGAAGACCGTTGGAAAGCGGGGCCCAGTTCGCACCCTTGTCCGGAGAATGCCAAACGCCGATGTCGGCTCCGACATAGACGTGTGTCGGATTCTCAGGATCGGCCACAATAGCATTGTGCTCGACATCCAGCAGATTCGTGCCTCCCCCGGCAGGCCCACTCCGCTGTTCCCAGACTGTGCCATCAAAATGCCACACGTGTCGATAGTCTCCGATACCACCGTAGGCAATGTAAATCGAACTTCTCGTCGGATCTTCCCAATCGATGCCGATGTCGGAAATCAACCCTTGCAGCGGAAGCGGTCCAACGGGACCATTGTCGAGGCGAGTCAGTTGCCACGAGGCGCCCATCTTGTCGGCGCGAAAAACCTCACCGGCTGTAGTGCCAACAAAAAAACGATCTCCGCGGGCAAATACCATCCCGTAAATTCCTGCATCGGTTGGCAGGTCAACCGTCTTAGGTAGCCAGGTCGCGCCAAAATTCGTTGACAGGTGTACGCTCCTCCCCGCTGCGATCGCCAACAGCGACGCGTCTTCGGCATTGGCAGGATTGTACGGAGGACTCACGATTGGCTCCGTCATCATCAACCAGTCGAACTGTGTTGCTTCCCACGAATCCTGGCTCTGACCCCCGTCGGTGGCTCGATACAGCGTGCCATTGGCGAATGCGATCACCTGCTGGGGATCAGCCCAGTTAATCACGCAATAGCCGCCGTCCCCGCCATTTACGTGTTTCCAGATCGACCCGCCGGCGGCACGCGCCGTGCCATTGTCCTGGAGCCCACACAGCAGAATCCCCGGATCGGTGGGATGCTGAGCAAAGAAATTGCTGCACAGGCACGATAACCCGTTATTTCGCGACTTGAAGATTCCCGTGCCGCGCGGATCACGGTTTAGAAACAGGCCGCCATCGCAGCCCACCCACAACGAATCCGGATCTCCCGGAGTATGCACCAGCGTATGAATATCGGCATGCGCATTCACACCGATGGAGACACCAGTCATCCGATATGCGGCTCCGCTTTTGGTTACCTGGCATCGCCAAATGGACCCGGGCCAATACTCATGGTCGGCAAAATAGCTTCCCCCTAGGTAAATCACACTGGCATCATCAGGATTAACCGTGATGGCCAGATCGTAATCCCCCTGGCTGCTTCCATTTCCATCAACCGGCAGCACATCTGGCGGTTTAGCAACTCTCTTCCATGATCCTCCGCCGCCATCCATCCGATAAACCCCTTTCACAGCGCCCTTCGGGTTCGCGACGAATGCATATACCACATCGGGGCTAAGCTGCTGCACAGCAAGCGCGATGCGACCAACGCCAGACGCTGGAAAACCGGAACCGCTAGCCGTCCAGGCGACTCCGTCGGAGGACTGCCACACCTTCCCTCCCCAATCAGCGGCAAAGAACCGCACCGCTCCGTTCTTGATGGTTACCCTCACGGTGGAATGCACGCCGGGGCGGCGTTGGATCCACTCTGCCGTACCGCCCGCCCCTGCTACTCGCTGATATAACCCGTCGGAAGTTGCGCCCACTACGTTCTCGCGGTTGCTCGGATCGACCGCGAGCGCAAAGAATGCCTGTCCTGCCAACTCCGGCGAACCAGCCGCGGTCGCCTCCGAGATCCACGTGGCCCCTCCGTCGTCACTGCGGATCGGTCCGACGCCACGATATGCAGGCAAGGCATTCACAAGTCGGTTCTTGAACATTGAATAAGTGTCACCCTCGCCGGTGCCGACGTACACGCGGTTGGGATCACTCGGGTCGATCGCGATTGCTCCGCACGCGAGGCTGGTACTAGCGAATTCAGTCGGCGCAAGATCGAAACCGTCCATTAGAGCCTTCCACGAGACACCGCCATCATCAGACCGGAACACACCCCCATTGGCGGACGCTGCGTACACAATCAGTCCTCCAGGCGCAACCGCTACACCGGAAACCCTTCCTGCGATCGGTGGCTCGCCCTTCGCTTGTCCATTCATGACTACGGACGGGCCCAGCGGAGACCAATTCGTTGCGCCCGGCACTGCGGGGGCCGTCGGTGCTATTCGCGTAGCGAGCCGGGCGAGAGGGTGTGCAGCCGCCTGCGCCTTGCGCTGCTTGTATTCAGATAACCTCTCGCGCCACAGGTTGTTGTCGGCGAGGTCCAACACTTCCTCTCCACGCTCCGGCTGGAGAGCGCTTCTGAACCCTGATTTTGCCGCTGCTTGTCTTGCCAACGCTCGCTTGACGCCCTTCGCCGCTGGTGGCTCCTGAGCATCGCGCGGCTTCAGTTTGGTGTAGGTCGACTCCACCGTTGGTAGGAACCATTTAGCTGGGCCGGACTCGCGCTCGGCCACGCCTTTCTTGCGAGCAGGGACCTTCGTCGCAAGCTTCGACTTCATGTTCTTGGATTTCTCGGCTTTCTTCTTGCTGGCCATGATTTCACCCCCTGGGGGCGAGTGCCCTTATCGCAGTGGCGCCAGTTAAGGGGAGCGTTGTGGTTCTTGTAGTCTTGCGAACGTCTGGCATTGGGGTGTCTCCTTTGTGATTCAGCGCTCCCTGTTTGCGGAGGGGCTCTCTCGTAGAAAGGAACGTCTTTATTCGGCCTCTACGGCACTTGGCTTACGTTTCTGCATCACCCGTGGCAACTTGAGTTGGGGAACGTGGCCGGATTGCAACACCGCTGCCACAACGGCGACGTTCACCAACGTGGTGGCCACACAGATTACAGCAATCCATCGTTGACTGGGCGCAGACGCAATCACGAGCAGAATGGCAGGCGCAATTACGCTCACGATCAGAAAAATCGTGCCTACAAGTTTTCTCGAATAGATAGTTCGCGAAACAGCGGCTAGACCGATTGCAGCCAGCAGTTCGAAAAGACCGAAGTCGAAAAAGACTTCCACGATGCACCGCCTCTCCACTGCTCACGGAGCGGTTTCGGACACTTTCAGGCGTAAATCTCTGGTTGTGATGTTATTGCGGGCCCTAGGGAAAGAAGACGCTGTCTATCTGACAGCCGCAAATGATATTCCACCCGAAACAAATATTCAAGCGCCAGCGGTGGGCACGATTCAAACCTAAATTTGTAGCTTCGGGCGCGCTGTGTTGTTCGCTTATACCACTCACCCTTCCTGCCACTCGCTCCGGGAATCCAACCCGGATCTCTTCGTTAGGACCGAGGCGTCAACATGTCTTAGACCACTTTATGGGCTTCGATCGGCACTCCTGCGCGTAGGTCCAGAAGAAAGCTGAACAAGATGCCAAGTTGCGAGGCCGAGATGTGCATCTTCCTGAGAACAAAGTGAAGCTAAAGACATACGCCGAGGTCGGAGACATGCGGCAGGCTGGGCTCTTGGAAGAGGTTGGCGGCTTTTACAAAGTTGGCTTTGCAGAGCGACGGGGAGCTTATCCCACCATAAGGTCGTTTCGGAGTCGTACTGACGAGAAAGAATGGATCGCCAACGAGGTCGAGCGTCTTGTTAAGAAAGAGCGAGTTCGCCCGGAAGACATTTTGATCTTGTTCAACTACGCCAAGGTTTTTGACGATTTGCCAAAAATCATCCGAAGTCGGATAGTCGGATCGGGACTGAGTTTATTAAGGACTTTGTACAGCCATACGGAGGCGGCGAAGACAGAGACACCTACATTTTTCGCGAGAACTGTCTAACGATCTCCACTGTGCACGGGGCGGAGGGATACGACGACTATATTGTGTTCCTTGCAGGCGTTGACACCTTCAGGGGAAACGAAGCCGGACGCGCATCTTTGTACGTTGGAGCGACACGAGCCAAGCTGACGCTCCATATCACGGGTCTCAATTCAAGCATCCTGAAACACAGCGAGTGGTTGCACGGGCAAGCGCTTTGACGTCGGGCGGGTGACACAGCAATGGGCATTACCACAAATGTAGGGCTTTCGGAGACCCTCGGCCCTTATATGTCGCCAACCAAAACATCTGACACCACGCCGTGAGCGGCTCAACACTCACAGCAACACTTCAACTATTCAGCTTCCAATAGCCATTCAGAGGAGCCCGCTGCACCTTCTGCTCACTCAAGAGCAGGTTCAGCGCGTTTACGACAGATTCCGATCGCTTGCGCAATTGCTCGGCGAGGTCGCGCTCGCTGACGACCACGTCTCCAGTCGGAAATCGTTGGTGGATGGTCTTCCCGTAGATTGAAATTCGCTCCGCGAGCGAGCGGAGTTCCTTTTGCTTCTTGAGTTCGGCGCGTCTTGCCTTGGATGTTTCGGATTCAAATGCCCGGACTGATGCGGCGGCGATGCCCACAGCCGACGCAAGCAACACGAACCACCATTGCGGGTAAACGGATGACAAAATGCTTTTGAAAGACTGCATGGTTGGAAAAGCTCAGATTCGGGAGTTGACGCGAACAGAATATCAGCAGCGCAGAATAACTGGTAGGTTACGTGAGTCTTGCGCCAACTGCTACATACCGCACAGAGTACTATGTGGAGATGAGCAGAATACTCCCACACCGCTTCGACTCTGACTATTTGGATCGCTCACCACGATCCGATGTCCTCCTACGGGAAGAGCCAGACGAGGAAGACGAAGATGAAAATGAACAAGAGGAAGGCAAAGGAAAAGTCCCGGACGATGAGGGTCATAATGAAGAGGATCGGGGAGGCTATTCGGTGCGCGTGTACCGTTTGTGCCGGTGGTGAAGGATGAAGCGCGAAGATTTCATCACGGTTGCCGAAGAGACCTTGGATTCGCTGCCGGAAGAATTCCGCAGCCGCATCCAGAACGTCGCGATTCTGGTCGAGGATTTTCCGCCGAACCAATCAACTTTGCGCCCCGGACAGCGAAGGCTGCTTCTGGGCATCTTCCACGGCGTGCCTGCGACTAAGAGGAGCGTCTTCAACCTCCCCACTGGACCGGATCACATCGTTCTTTACCAGAAGAACATTGAGGCGGTCTGCTCCAGTGAGACAGAAGTTCGTCATCAAATTCGCCAAACGCTCATACATGAACTCGGTCATTATTTCGGCATGACCGAGGAGCAACTGAAGGATGTTTAGATGGGGAAGAGGCGCAGCATGGAACAACGAGTGAGCCTGATTACTCTTGGAGTAGGCGATTTGCAGCGCAGCAGGGATTTTTATGAACGCCTCGGATGGAAGCGCGTGAATGCCAAAACCGATGGCATCGTGTTCTTTCAGGTGGGAGGAATGGGGTTCGCCCTATATCCACGAATCGCACTTGCAAAGGATGCGAACATCTCCCCCGAAGGACACGGATTCAGTGGAATCACTCTCGCATACAACACCCGCACCCGCGATGAGGTTGACGCCGTTCTGGCGCAAGCCGTAACCGCAGGCGCAAAGTTGCTCAAGCCTGCGCAGGACACCTTTTGGGGAGGGTATGACGGGTATTTTGCTGACCCGGACGGGTTCTTGTGGGAAGTGGCGTTTAACCCGTTCTTTCCTATCGCCGAAGACGGGAGTATCCGAATTCCTGTGGAAGTCTAGCTCTCGATTTCCCCCAGCCGTACTATGGATGGCTCAGGTCGGCAACAGATGCCATAATGTCGCCACAACCGGAACCAAGGGCTATGGGCGAGCATCTCGTCGTGCCTTCGATTTGCAGCAGAGATGTCGCTTGCGCTGAGTGGTCGAATGTCCGCAGCTTCGAACATTTCCTCTAGCTGCTCGATGTCGTTAATGATGCGTTCAATGTCCATCGGTCTTAATCATCTAGTACGAAGCAGAATTCGGTCAAACGAGGCTAAACTAGTGTCGCTCAGAGGGGGCGACGCCAAATCTGTTTTGATTGAATCATGCGGGTGCAGGCAATCCAGCGTCCATTGGGCGATACACGTGGATGCATCAGATTTCCAGAATCCTGTGTGAGTTGAATCGGCTTCCCACCTGAACGTTGCTGCGAAAAAAGCTGGAGGCGCTCACCCGCGAGTCCCGCGAAGATGATTGTCTTCCCATCGTTTGCCCAATCAAGCCCGTCGTATGTCGTCCCCACGTAATCGAGAAGATGTTCTGGGTGGGAGCCATCAGCGTGAACTACCCACAATGTGCGCTGGTTCCCACCGCGATCATCTTCGATGGCGATCTCTTGACCGTCCGGCGACCAGGCACTCCATACTGGACTTCGGATTTCTTGGGCAAGTGGAAGCATGTCTGTTTTTAACGCCGAACCGGATTGCGTATCTACTGTGACGACGAATAGCTTGTCTATGCCGGGTTTTCCGCCCCGTTGCCAAGAGTTAAAGAGTAGCCTCTTGCCGTCCGGCGACCAGTAGGCTGGACACGTTTCCCAACCGAAATCCGTAAGGCGAATTTCTGGCGCGTGAACATCGTCCGCACGGCGGAGATAGATGTCATCGGTGCTGCCGGGGCTAGAGTAATCTGGGACTGGCTTCGGAGAGCGATGGGAGTGATAGGCGATCCACTTCCCATCGGGAGACCATGCTGGCGGGAAGTCTTCGTGATAACCGGAAACGATGACGGTTGGCTCGGATGTGCGATTCGCGTTTTCGTCAACGCGACAACCGCATCGTCCAAATTCAGTGCCCAATCTGCAAGACGCCAGCCGCCGTAGGTATAGCCAATGCGCTTCCCCTCTGGACTCCACATGGGAATCTCACCCCCGGCAATCACTTCCTTTTCTGGTCCACCCCTGCTTGGAACCACGACAATCGAGTCTTCCACCACGGTGCGCGTCCAGTACAAGGTACCGTTCACAATTTGGGGGGCGCTGTTGTCTTGACCGGGTGAGCTAACAACGAGTCGGCGTGATCCGGTGGTAACGTCAAGCTCGTAAATTTTGAGCCAACGGTCGGCGTCCGGCTTGTGCCGCGCTTCATTGTTCGGAGCAGCATCGCTCGCTAGGGCCAAGTATGCGTGCTTGCCGTCTGGTGAAATTGTGATCGGAGCGGATATAGGGCTTGCATCGAGATGACTCGCGATTATTCTCATCTTGCCTGTGCGAACTTCAATGCTGACAAATGCTGATTCATTTTCCGGTAGCAAGATTAGTCCGTAGAACTTCTCTCCGTCGCGAGAAAACGTCATAGCTCTGATTTTGCCGTTCAATGGATACTCACGATAGTTGTCCGGCGTGCCTACATAGACGGAGTGATTGAGGGCCGTATACCTGTAGAACGCAATTTCCCGACCATCGGGCGAGCAGACTGGTACCGCGTCCTGTGGCAGTTTCGAAAGCTCCGCAGCTTTGTTTCCGGGCAGGAAAAGACCTGCTTCGTTGCCTCGATCCCCAAGGCGCAAAAAACCGTCAGAGCCACAAAAATCGGCAGCGTCGAGCTTGTCCAACCCACCGCGCAGTCTCTCAGGGTCGGCTTGACTCGTCGCCAACGAATAAAGCTCGGTGCTTCCCAGCCCGTCGAAAAATATCGCTGACTTTCCGTCCGTCGAGATGCTTACGTTCGTTAGCACACCTTCGAACCATTGGTTCCCGGGACGCTCGAAAACCAGTACGTCGCCGCCATTCTGAGTGAGAAACGCAGTGAACACACTGACCAGCAAGATGGTAGTAGCAGCTAGAGTGCGGTGCATCGGAGCCTCCCGGTATGAAGGTCGGGAGCCTGAAATCATACTCTGTAGATTCGCAATCTGCATTTTCGCGGCACATAGTTCTGAAGCGCGGTCTCATGCGGGAAGGGTGTCCAGAAGGTATTCCCCCGCACCAGTGAAAAACGAAAATTTTCGGTGTTGATAACACGCGAGTTTTCGGCTCCGGTGACGGAACCTCTTCTGACCACCAGCGATCAAATCCAAGAAAACAAAGCGAGTGCACTTCTTGGCAGGATTCCATGCTGCCGCGACCACTTTCCTCAGGCAGCGCCTTCGCCCTGCTGCGCTCAAGAATCTATTTCTGCGTCATTTCGATCCACACGCCATTTGCCACTTCCGCAGGGACCAAGAAACTCCTTCCATAGACGCCATCGTAGGGTGGCAATTCTTTGTGTGTCTTTTCCTCGATCATAGATTTTGCTTCTCCAAGCTCACCGACTGCGAGCGTCACTCCCATGACGCCTGCTCCGCGTTCACGAGAAAAATCGGCTGCTGGTTTGTTGGGCGAGGTCGGCTCCAGCAGCAGGAGGCTTCCGTTACCCGTCTGAAACTCACGACCTCGCGCTCCCAAAGCCTTAAAGTCCAGCAGTCGCCCGGGCTGAAATCCAAGTATCTCGCCATCTTTGCTAGCTGCTTCTAAATCCTTGACCAAAATCCAAACGGCGATGGTGCCCAGAGCCGTATTCGGTTGCACGAATTGAGTCCGACTCGTGCCGCTCGATCGCTGCCAAGGATACTCAACGAAAAAGATTGTGCCCTCGGGAAGGCTCGCCAACTTAGGCGTTATTAGCAGGATAGGCTTAGCTCCGGGCTGAGAGGCGGCCAACTTGAAAAGGGGAGCGTCGATCTTTCTCGATTGCAAACGATCCGCCACGGCTTGCGCTGATGTGACAATTACACCGACAGAATGCGCTCCCTGAGAATGTTCCAGAAAATCGACGATCCACGGGCGCGATTTCAAGAGCTTGTCCCGATCAGCGACACCGATCAACTCCAAATACGTTCCATCCTGAAGCGGAGCACTATTGTGTGCCGAGCCTTCCTGATAAACCGATGCTTCAGGTCGCCGCATCTCGAAACCAAGCGCATGAAATGCACCTTGAGCGGCTGCAATGTCGTGAACCAGCACTCGCACGTGATCTAACGCTGGGGCCTCCGATTGTGCAAGCGCTCCGCTGAGCGGCAAAAGCAATCCAAATACCACGACACAGAAGTGAAGGCGAAAGAAGGGTCGCATTATTCCTCCTCATAAAGGGCAGAATGCCGGGGAACAATACCTGTACGCCTATGCACAGTGACACGAAACGCCTACTGACCCGTCCCAGACAGTGCTGCGTTCTGTGGGCTTCCCCCGTCATTGTCGTTCAGTCCGAGGATAGCCCTGCGAGTTCCCGTTTTTGTAGGTTTGAACTTCACCGTAACCGTGCAACTGGCCCCCGGACCGATGCTGGCGCCACAGTTGTTTGTCTGAGAGTAGTCCCCAGCCGCTGCTCCGATGATGGTAATTCCGGGAGCTGTAATGTTCACCGCGGCTGTAGTGCTGAGGTTTGCGACCGCCAGCGACAGAGAGCTGGTCTGGCCGATGGTCACCGTCCCAAACTTCAAACTGGTTGGCGAGAGTTTAACGGCAAGCGCCACCCCGCTGAGTGGCGCGGTCTGCGATCCGCCTGGCGCGTTGTCAGTGACGACCAGGTTCGCGGTCCGCGTACCTCCCACAGTTGGCTTGAACGTTACCGTGACTGCGCAATGCGCTCCGGTCAACAAGGTCTTTCCGCAGCCGGACTTGAAACTGTAGTCCGCAACATCGGCGCCGGTGAGAGCAATGTTGCTGATGGAAAGCAACGTGTTGAGGTCGTTCGTGATTAGCACAGTCTGTTTTGAGGAAGTGCCGACCGAATGAGCGCCATAGTTGTTGCTCGCTGGCGAAACGCTGACAGGCAAGATGCGGTTAAGAAGCATTGTTGTCTCTGTGTAGCCAAACCAGTTGTTAAGCACCACCGCGTCCGGGGTACCGTCACGGTCAAAGTCACCCAGGGCGATCCCGACAGATCCGCCGCCTACGAGGAACGGGCCGCTGGGAGTTACGGAGAATGCTCCAGTACCGTCACCCAACAGCACAACCAAACCCAGATCCGTTTCTTCACAATCGGGGTAGTACCCGCAGCCCTCATTCACATGCGACGCACTCAGAGCCACCACCAGATCGAGCAAGCCATCGGAGTCGACGTCGGCCGCTTCGATGTAGGCAGGGCTGGTGCCTCCCGCAAACCCCGCTGGAATATAGGAAACAATGTTGGGCCCGGAGAATGTGCCGTTCCCGTTCCCGAGGAATATGGCCACTTCTCCACCGTTGGCGCCGCTGGCAACAGCCAGATCGAGTTTCCCGTCCTTGTTAAGATCCCCAGCGGCGATGGCCTGGGGGTAGCTCAGACTGGAAGTTGAGATTGGAGACTTAAATGTTCCGTCGCCATTTCCCAGCAACACCTTTACTGTCGAGCCCGGATAGTCGTCGATGGCGACGTCGAGCTTCCCGTCATGATTGAAGTCACCCGTGACGAAGTAACCCGCGGCCCCTGTGGCACCCGGAGTTACGTTCGCCGGCTTAAAAGTGCCGTTGCCGTTGCCCAGAAGCACGTTAAAGCTGCCATCAGGGCTCGAGACCAGAAGGTCCGGTTTACCGTCGCCGTTTATATCGGCAACCTCGACAGGACCTGCTCCTGACGTATTCCCCGTCGGGTAATAGAGCGGCGCGCCGAACTTTCCTGTCCCCTTGCCAAGCAATACGGCGAGCTGATTCGTTCCCGCAAAACCTGATGTTGACGCAATCAGATCGACTTTGCCATCTTGGTTGAGATCGGCAGATGCTACATAGATTGCCGCGACGCTGGGACCCACACTGACATTTACCCTATTCCCCAGGATGCCATGCACGCTCCCCAGAGCGAGATCAATGCCGGCTGCGGTTGCGAATGCCACGTCAACATTTCCATCGTTGTTGAAATCCGCCGCGGTGAGTCCATAGGTCACGTTGGAGGAAAAGTCGGTACTATAGGCGGCACGCAGGGTGCCGTCACCGTTGCCCAGGACAACCGTGCCTTGCGCCCCACGAATATTGCCAACCGCGAGGTCCAAGTGGCCATCACCATTGAAATCGGCCACCACCACCGATTGCGAATACCAGTCCGTCGTATAGCCGACTGCCGGCTGAAATGTGCCATTGCTCTTTCCCAGGAGCACGTAGACGGTGGAATCAGACTGATCGGTCACTGCCAAGTCGAGATTCTTATCGCCGTTGAAATCGCCAATCGCGATGGAGTTTCCAAACGGGACATAGTAGGACACTGCCGTGGAGAACGTCCCCGCCCCACTGCCTAGAAACACTGTGGCTCCGTCCCAAGATGCGATGGCGACGTCAAGGTGTCCGTCCCGGTTCAGATCCCCGACCACGATCCCGGAGGCCCCGCTGAATCCTCCGCCACAAAAAGTCGGCGATTGCAGCGAACCGTTTCCATTGCCTAGGAGAATGCTGATGCCGGCGGTCCCGGCATCAACCGCGACTACGTCCAGATGGCCGTCCTCATTGAAATCGCCCACCGCAAGGTCAACCGGGCCGCTGCTGGCTCCCGTTGGATAGCTGATCTGCGACTGAAAGGACCCATCCCCATTCCCCGGCAAGACGGAGATCGTGTTGTCATCGCGATTGCTGGCAACGATGTCCAGCTTGCCGACGCCTCGCAGATCAGCCAGCACGAATCCATGGTAGGTCCCCGAAACACTGTTTCCCGTGGCATAGGTTCCGGAAAGCGCGAAGTTACCCTTGCCATTGCCCAGGTAGACATACACGAGGGAAGGGCGGGCCGCCGTACGCACCACCACATCCAGATTTCCGTCGTGGTTCAAGTCACCTGCAGCAATATATTCAGGCGCGCCACTCCCGGCAGGCAGATAGAACACATTCCCCGGCTGGAAGGTTCCATCCCCGTTGCCGAGCATGACGCTGAATGCCGGACCCGCACCATCGGCACTCACTAGATCGATCTTGCCGTCCTTGTTAAAGTCACCGTAAGCAAGCCACGTGACTGTGAGGTCCTGACGAAAATCCTCTCCAATAAAGAACAATTGCGCGGTGCTGAACTTCGCGGGATTAGCGGCGCCCTGAGACACGCCAGGGGACAAACACAAGACAAGCAGAATGAGTATGTTGGCTAGCCGGGAGCAAGTTCGTACCCTTCCCGGCTTAGGGCTCCTCGAAGCGCCTTCGAATGCCGTCATGTTCGCACCTCCACGCGGCGGATTCTGCGTGGAATCTTACAAATGCACAAGCATCTTGGGGTAAAGTTACGGTAAACTGGCGTGGTTTTCGCCCGTTCTTACCGCCCTCCCCGGCAGAACCAGAACTCGTTTCGG
>Ga0335077_10006872_pt1 | contig 14068 bp, 9 predicted proteins | sample Lox_Sample_31_FD_207151 | JGI IMG/M metagenome (GOLD analysis project Ga0335077, IMG submission 207151) | Soil microbial communities from Loxahatchee National Wildlife Refuge, Florida, United States - Lox_Sample_3.1 | ecosystem: Environmental > Terrestrial > Soil > Wetlands | place: USA: Florida...
GAGCTGCGCGAGCAGTACGCGATCGTGATCGTGACCCATTCCATGCAGCAGGCGGCGCGCGTCTCGCAGCGCACCGCCTATTTCCATCTCGGCGAGCTGATCGAGGTGGGCGACACCGACCGGGTGTTCACCAACCCCCGCCACCGGCTCACCGAGGACTACATCACCGGCCGCTTCGGCTGAGCCCCAAAAAGGACAGGGCCCGCTTGCGCGGGCCCCATCGATTCATCCCTGTAGCAGGGCTTCAGAACTTGAAGCGCAGTCCCGCCGTGGTGGCGATATTCGTGTGGTAGATGTAACCGTTCGCGATTCCGTCCTGGACGCCCGAATACATGCTGCCGGCATAGACATCGAAGCGCTTCGACAGCCGGTAATCGAACACCACGGTCATCACGGCCTCGCTGCCGCTGCATTGCGAGGCTACGTCCGTGCTGCAGCCAGCATTCGCGCCCGTGGCGAAGCTGTTCTGGTGGTAGCCGTAATAGGCCGCCAGCAGGTCGAGGTCGGGCGTCAGGCCCCACTTCAGGCCGGCCCAGTAGACGTCCAGGTCCTTCTCGTTGTTGTAGGCGGCGTTGTTGGTGAATGCGAGGATGTAGCCGCCGATCGTGAGCGTGCCGGCCGGCAGCGGATTGCTCGGATTGTCGAAGGCGATGCGCTCGTAGCCGCCGAACACCTTGAGCGTCGAGGAGGGGATCGCGTATGAGGCCATGACCGAGTAGGTCTGGTTGTCCGAGATCGTCCCCGAGAGCGAGTTGCCGATCGGCCAGCACTGCGGGATCGCCGGCGCGGCTGCGGTGCAGGTGCCGGTCTGCAGCGTCGTCACCTGCGCCGCACTCAGCGAGCCGATCGAGATCGCGTCGTACTTCTTGAAGTAGTAGCCGTCGATCGAGAACCCGGCGTACTCGGCGCCGATCTGGAACTGGTAGCCGGTGTTGACGCTGCCGCTCGCGCTGCCGAACTGGTAGAGGGCCCCGAGATGCAGCCAGTCGTACTTGGCGTAGTACTTGATCGACTGATCGAGGCGCCGGTCCTCGGTGTCGCCGCCGCCGGCGGCCGTGCCGGAGTAGCCGATCAGCGAGAAGGCATTGGAAGCGGCCAGCGGGTCATACTTGCCGATACCGTCGGCGAGCAGCGTGACGTTGCGGCCGAAGGTGAAGCTGCCGTAGGTCGGGGAGGCGAACCCTGCCATGGCGACGCCGGAGAACAGCTGACCGCAAATGCTGCTGTCCACGCCGACGTACTGCGCGTCTAGCGCCTTCCCGTTGTTGAGCGCCACCGACTTGCAGGCGTCGGAGATGTCGCCCGACTGCGGATTGAAGAAGGTCTCGAAACGGAATACGGCGGCCCAGTCGCCGCCGATCGGCTCGTTGCCCGAGATGCCGATGCGGGACTGCGATAGGTTGCTCGGCGTGATCCCGGTGGGGGAGTCGTAGTCATTCTTCTGTATCAGGGATCCGGACGCCGGCGGGAAGTAGTCGCTGAACGGCGCGCTGTGCGTGTCGTTCTGGATGCCGATGTCGACGATGCCGTAGAGGGTGATCCCCTTCCAGGTGAGGCTGCTGTCCTCAGCCTTGGTCGCCGGTGCCGGCGTGGACGGTGCAGTCTGCGCTTGCGCCAGACCGGCCGCCGCCAACGAAGCCGTTAAGAGACAGGCACGAATGGGTGTCATCTTCAGAATTCCTGTTGGTTTTGAAAAAGCCGACGCGGCGGCCCAGACACCTGTGCCCGAGAGCCGGGCGCATAGTGTTGCATCGCCGCAACCTCTCATGATCCGCCCCGTGCGGGGCTCACTCCGGTTCAGTTGCACGGCAGTTGTACCGCAGTCAGATGGCACTTTTGTTACCGGGCCGAGATTCTTGGGCACCTAATGCCCCTTCCGACCGCCAGCCGACCTGCTGAGTAACCCTCCCAAACGGGCGCTAAACTCTTCCATATCAAAGCCTTAAATGCAACTTCTATTTTTCTGAATTGTTTTTAATCGAGCATTTGCCGCTTATTAATGCCCGTATGCTCCACTTGACGGCCCGAAGCCGCAATACGGACAACTCGCAGCCATGCGATTGCTCCTGGTCGAGGACGAGAAGAAGGTTTCCGAGCTCGTGGCGCGCGCGCTGCGGCAGGAAAGCTACGCCGTCGACGTCGCCGACGACGGCACCCGCGGCTGGGAGCTCGCCCAGGCCTACGAGTACGACCTCATCATTCTCGATCTGATGCTCCCGGGGCTGCCGGGCGAGGAGCTGCTGAAGCGCATCCGGCGCCGCAACCACCAGGTGCCGATCCTGATCCTCACCGCGCGCGCTGCGACCGAGGAAAAGGTGCAGAACTTCGAGGCGGGCGCCGATGACTACCTGACCAAGCCGTTCGCGTTCGCCGAGCTCATCATGCGCGTCAAGGCGCTGCTGCGGCGCGGTCCGGTCGCGCGCTCGAGCCTGCTGCGGGTGGGGGACCTCGAGCTCGACCGCTTCACTAAGCAGGTTCGCCGCGGCGGGCGGCGGATCGAGCTCACCCCGAAGGAATACGCGCTGCTCGAGTATCTCGCGTCCAATCCCGGGCGGGTGTTCTCCCGCACCATGATCATCGAGCACGTGTGGGATCAGAGCTTCGAGGGCCTGACCAACATCGTCGACGTGTACGTGCGGCACCTGCGCAGCAAGGTCGATGATCCGTTCCCGGTGAAGCTGATCCGCACGGTGCGTGGCGTCGGCTACGGGCTCGGAGCGGGCACGGACGCATGAACGCGCGTTCCCTGAGCTTTCGCCTCGTGGCGTGGTACGCGGGGGTCCTCACCACCGTGTTCGTGCTGCTCGGGGTCCTTACCTTCTTCTTCCTGCGTCATTACCTCGAGGCGAATCTCCTCGACATCCAGGGACGCCGCGCCCGGCAGATCGCCGGCACGCTCGTGGCCCAGGCACGCCGCGACGGCGAGGATGCGATGCGTAACGAGGTCGAGAAGCTCTACTCGCCCGAGGTCAACGACCGCTTCATCCGCATCTCGCGGGCGGACGGGCACGTGGTGTACGCCTCCGGCACGCCGCGCAACGATATCTTCGATCCCTCGCGGGTGCCGGAGATCGGCGGCAACTTCCTCGAAGGCTCGGCGCGCAAGGTACCTCTGCCGGGCGGCGCGCTGCTGATCGCGGCGGTGCCGGCCACCGGGAGCGATGGCACGCTCTACCGCGTGGAGGTCGGCACTTCCGCGGCGCCGGCCGAGGACATCCTGGCGCAGGTGCTCATCATGCTGGCCGTAGGGCTGCCGGTCGCGGTAGGCGTGGCGGTGGCGGGCGGGTTCGTTCTGGTGCACCGCGCCCTCGAGCCGGTCGAGCGCATGGCAGTTAAGGCCGAGGAGATCACGCAGCACTCCTTAAGCGAGCGGCTGCCGGTGGTCGAGAGCGGCGATGAGCTCGAGCGGCTCTCGGTATCGCTCAATCACATGATCGCCCGGCTCGAGGATGCGATCCGCGGCTCCAAGCAGTTCGTGGCGGATGCCAGCCACGAGCTGCGTACGCCGCTCACCGTGATGCGGGGGGAGCTCGAGAGCCTGGCGCAGGATGCACGGCTGGCGGGGGAAACGCGCGAGACGCTGGGGAGCGTGCTCGAGGAAGTCGAGCGCCTGGCCGAGATCGTCGAGAGTCTGTTCTCGCTCTCGCGTCTCGATGCCGGCGAAGCCGAGGCCTGGCAGCGCTTCGATCTCGCCGAGCTCGCCGCCACGACCGCCGAGCAGATGAGCCTGCTCGCGACCGACAAGGACATCCGCCTGGTCTGCGATTCCGCACCGGGAGTCAACATTCGCGGCGAGCGCGCACGGCTCAAGCAGGTGATCGTCAACCTGCTCGACAATGCCATCAAGTACACGCCGCGCGGCGGCCACATCGCCCTCAATGTGCGCCGCGAGGGCGCCTGGGCGGTGCTCGAGGTCACCGACGACGGCGTCGGCATTCCCGCGGACTCGCTGCCGCACGTGTTCAAGCGCTTCTTCCGCGTCGACAGCTCGCGGGCGCGCGAGCCGGGTGGCGCGGGCCTGGGCCTGTCGATCGTCAGGTCGATCTGCGCCGCGCACGGCGCGGAAGTGGAGGTGACCAGCACCGCGGGCAAGGGCAGCACCTTCCGCGTGCGGCACCCGCTGGCCACGGAGGCCGCCCGTTCCTAGCAGGCCAGCGCGCATGTCACTCGTACAGTACGTCCTCAAGCGCCCCTACACGGTCGTCGCGATGCTGATCCTGATCGCGCTGCTCGGAATCGGCGAGGCATTGCGCATGCCGGTGGACATCTTCCCGAAGATGGACATTCCGGTTTGCAGCGTGGTGTGGACCTACGCCGGCATGGATGCCAACGACATCCAGAACCGCATCCTCACCCTGCATGAGCGGCAGATGGCCTCGCTGGTCGACGACATCTCGCGAATCGAGGCCACGAGCTACGAGGGCGTGGGCGTCGAGCGCGTCTACCTGCACGAGGGCGCGGACGTGACCCGCGCCATCTCGCAGCTCGCCAGCAGCGCGCTGGTGGTGCTCAAGTACATGCCGCCCAACATCACGCCCCCGCTCGTGATCCGCTACGGCGCGACCGACGTGCCGATCATCCAGCTGAGCCTCTCCAGCAACTCGCTCCCCGATACCGCGCTCAACGATCTCGGACAGAACATCATCCGCCCGGCGCTCGCGGTGGTGCACGGCGCCGAGGTGCCGTATCCCTACGGCGGCAAGCCACGCGTCATCATGGCCGATCTCGACCAGCAGGCGCTGCAGGCGCGCGGGCTCACGCCCGCGGACGTGAGCAACGCTCTGCAGAGCCAGAACGTCATCCTGCCCGCCGGCGATGTGAAGATCGGCAGCCAGGATTACCTGTTGGCGATGAACAACAGCCCCGACGTCATCGATTCGATCAACTCCTTCCCCATCAAGCACGTCGACGGCCGCGAGGTCTTCATGCGCGACGTCGCGCACGTGCACGACGGCTTCCAGGTGCAGACCAACTCGGTGTCGGTGGACGGCGTGCCGGGCGCGCTGATGACCATCCGCAATACCGGCGGCGTGTCGACCCTCGCGGTGATCGACGGCATCCGCGCGGCGCTCCCCGACATACGCCACATGCTGCCCGCGAGCGTGCGCATCCTGCCGATCTTCGACCAGTCGGTGTTCGTCAAGGCGGCGCTCAACAGCGTGCTGATGGGCGGTTGCATGGCGGCGGGCCTGACCGCGCTCATGATCCTGCTGTTCCTCGGCAACTGGCGGCTGACGCTGATCATCCTGGCGTCGATCCCACTGTCGATCATCAGCGCGGTGCTGCTGATGGGCGCCGGGGGTGAGACGCTGAACACCATGACGCTCGGAGGGTTTGCTCTGGCGGTCGGGATTCTCGTGGACAACGGCACCGTCGTGATCGAGAACATCGAGCGCCACGCGGGGCTGCACGAGCAGCTGTCGCACGCGGTGGTGCACGGTGCCGGCGAGGTCGGTGTGCCGACGTTCCTCTCGACGCTGTGCATCTGCATCGTGTTCGTGCCGGTGTTCCTGCTCGAGGGCACGGCGAAGTACCTGTTCTCGCCACTCTCGGTGTCGGTGATCGTATCGCTGCTCGCGAGCCTGGCGCTCTCCTTCACCATGGTGCCGGTGCTGTTTCTCTACCTGATGCGCTCGCAGTCCCGCGGCGCACACCACCGGCACCAGGCGCCGGCCGCGGCCGCACCGGGCTCCGCCTGGCGGGCGCGTCTCGCCGAAGTCGGCCGGAGCCTCCACTGGGTGCACCTCGAGTTCGAGAGCGGCTTCCGGCGCTTCCGCGACGGTTATCGCAACGCGCTCGCCTGGGCGCTGTCGGCGCCCAAGGCGACTGTGTGGGTGTTTGTCGCCATCATGGTCGTGTCGCTGCCGCTGTTTCCCCTGCTCGGCCGCGACTTCTTCCCCGACGTCGACGCCGGCCAGATGCGCCTGCACGTGCGCGCCCCGCCCGGCACGCGCATCGAGACGACGCAGCAGTACTTCGCCGCGGTCGAGTCGGACATCCGTAAGCTGGTCGGCAACGGTCAGATCGCGGTGATCCTCGATAACATCGGGCTTCCCTACAGCGGCATCAACATTGCCCTCAGCGACTCGGCCACCGTGGGGCCGATGGACGGCGAGATCCTCATCTCACTCAAAGAGCAGCACTCGCCCACGGCTGAGCTCACCGCGATGCTGCGGCGCGAGCTGCCGCAGCACTTTCCGGCGCTGCAGTTCTTCTTCCAGCCGGCCGACATCGTCGACCAGGTGCTGAACTTCGGCCAGCCGGCGCCGATCGACATCCGCGTCAGCGCTTCCGACACCGACAGCGCCTATCACCTGGCGTCGCGGCTCTCGCGCCTGGTGGCGGGCGTGCCGGGCGTGGTCGATGCGCATGTGGCACAGGTGCCGGATGCCCCGGCGCTGTCGGTGAACGTGGACCGCGCGCTCGCGACGCAGGTCGGGCTGACGCAGCGTGAGGCGGCCAGCAACGTCCTGGTCACGACCAGCTCCAGCGCCCAGACCTCGCCGAACTTCTGGGTCGACCCCAAGAACGGCGTGAGCTATCCCCTGGTGGTGCAGCAGCCGACCTACGACATCGCCTCTTCTCAGGACCTCAAGATCATGCCCGTGAGCAGCACCCAGGGGAACTCGCAGCTGCTGATGAACATGACCTCGATCGGACGGCAGACGGTGCCGCTCGATACCTCGCAGCTCAACATCCGCCCGGTGTTCGACGTACACGCCAATGTCCAGGGGCGCGACCTCTACTCGACCTCGCGCGACATCGACCGGGTCATTGCCGCCAATCAGCCCCCGGCCGCGAAGGCCATTCACGTCACCCTCAGCGGCCAGGTCGAGACCATGCGCGAGAGCTACGCGGGGCTCTTCATGGGCATCGCTCTGGCGGTGGTGCTGGTGTACCTCTTTCTGGTCATCAACTTCCAGAGCTGGATCGATCCGCTCATCGTGCTGATGGCGACGCCGTTTGCGCTGAGCGGCGTGATGTGGATGCTGTTCCTCACCCAGACCCACCTTTCGGTGCCGGCGCTGATGGGGACGCTCATGTGCATAGGCCTCACGACCGCTAACAGCATCCTGGTGGTGACCTTCGCCAACCAGCGCATGGACGCGGGTGACAACCCACTGGTCGCGGCAGTCACCGCGGGCTTCACCCGTATTCGCCCGGTGCTGATGACGGCCGGTGCGATGATCCTCGGCATGGTGCCGATGGCGATCGGGGTCGGCGAGGGGGGCGAGCAGAATGCGCCGCTCGCGCGCGCGGTGATCGGCGGGCTGCTGTTCGCAACCTTCGCGACGCTGGTGTTCGTGCCGACCATGTACCGGCTGCTGCGGCGCGCGCCGCAGGCCGCAACCGAACCACACACAGTGAGGGGCGCGTGAAAACGCAGGCGACACGCATGGAATCACCGGGCCAGGACGAGATCCGGGAGACCGACTATGCCGAGGACGTGGTCGAGAGCGAATCGCACGCTGTGTCCGCCGCCTTCGCTCCCGATACCGGCGCACGGCTGAAGCGCACGATGCTGATCTTCGCCGCGGTGCTCGCCGCTGCCTTCGTGCTGGTGAGCGTCGTGCGCATGATCAAGGCGCGGGGCGTGGCACGTGCGGCCGCGGAAGCCGCGGCCTTGCCGCCCCTCGTTGACGTGGTGACGGCAATACCGGTCGGCGCCGTGCAGCACCTCACCCTCCCGGGTGAGACGGCGGCCTGGCATGCCAGCACCATCTACGCGCGCGTCAATGGCTACGTCGGCAAGTGGTTCGTCGACATCGGCGATCGCGTGAAGGCCGGTCAGGTGCTGGCGCTCATCGAGACGCCCGACCTCGACGCGCAGCTGGCCGCGGCGCGCGCGCAGCTGCAGGCCGGCGGGGCGCAGGTGCTGGTGCGCCAGGCCGAGGCGCAGCTCGGCCTCACGACCTACGAGCGCTGGCGTGACTCACCCAAGGGGGTGGTGTCGGAGCAGGAGCGCGAGGAGAAGAAGGCGGACTACGAGAGCGCCGAGGCGCGGCTCAAGTCGGCGGAGGCCGACGTGGCCCTCGATGCAGCACGTGTCAACCAGTACGAGGCTCTCGCCGCATTCAAGAAGGTCACCGCCCCTTACGACGGAGTGATCAACACGCGCGACATCGATATCGGCAATCTGGTGACCGCCGGTAGCACCTCGGCCACCACGCCGCTGTACGTGATGACTCAGAACGATCCGATCCGTATCTTCGTCGACGCGCCGCAGAGCGCGGCCGACGACCTCCTCAGCAACCAGGCGCCGGTCGACGTGCAGACCAGCGGCGGCGAGCCGCGCCAGTACGCCGGCAAGGTGACGCGCACCTCGGAGGCCATCAATCCGCAGGTGCGCACGCTGCGCGTGGAGGTCGACATCCCGAACCCGAAGGGCGAGTTCGTGCCCGGAATGTACGTCAAGGTCGGCTTCGGCCTGCCGCCCCGCGGGCTGGTGCAGGTACCGGCGGCGGCGCTGCTGTTCCGGGCCAGCGGTCCGCAGGTGGCGCGGATCGACGCCGGTGGGCACATCAGCTTTCGCCCGGTCACCATCGGGCGTGATGACGGCAGCGTCGTCGAGCTGAGCTCGGGCATCTCGCCGGGCGACCATCTGGGGCTCAACGTCTCGAGCCAGATCAGCGAGGGTCAGCTGGTGCGCGCGCGCGCCGTCGACTCCGCCCCTGCGGCCGCAGCGGCGCGGCGTTGACGGGGGACATTATGAGCCTGGCGCGATTCGGCCTGCCGGCAGTCGTCGCCGCCGTGCTCGCGGGTTGCGCGGTGGGGCCCAACTACCACACGCCGAAGATCCCGACCCCCGATCGCTACGCCGAGACGGATACCGGCGTGCACGGCGCCGCCGCCGCGGCCCTGCAGGTCGACGCGGCGGCCTGGTGGCGCTCGCTCGAGGATCCCGAGCTCGACTCGCTGGTCGAGCGTGCGGTCGCCGGCAACCCGGATCTGCTCGTGGCGCTCGATCGGCTGCAGGCCGCGCGGGTCTTCGAGGCGGCCGTGATCGGCACCGTATTGCCTGATGCGGAAGCGTCGGCGGGCGCCGGCCGTGGCACCGGCGGCGATCTCACCCGCGGCCGGGCGGCGCAGTCGCTCATCTCGGCCGACAACACCGCCGGCTACCAGCACCTCAACGAGATCGGCGGCTTCGATGCGGTGTGGGAGCTCGACATCTTCGGCCGCTACCGCCGCGAGATCGAGGCGGCGCGCTACGACGAGCAGGCGACGCGCGCGGCGCGCAACGCGGTGCTGGTGGGTGTCGTCGCCGACGTGGCGCGCGCCTACGTCGATCTGCGCGGCCTGCAGGTGCGGGCTTCGGTGCTCGACTCGGCGATCGTAGTGCTGCGCGAGTCGCTGCGCATCGTCAGCATCCGCTACGAGCGCGGTATCACCAACGAGCTGGACGTGACGCTGGCGACGCGCGAGCTCGCGACCCTCGAGGCGCAGGCGGCGCCGATCGACGCGCAGGTGCGCGCCGCCGAGTACGCGATCGCGACGCTTCTCGGCCTCTACCCCGAGGACCTGGTCAAGGAGCTGAGTCCCGCGGGCATGGTGCCGGTGGTGCCCGCGGTGACGGATCCCGGCCTGCCCCCCGAGCTGCTGCGTCGCCGTCCCGACATCCGGGAGTCGGAGCGCGAGCTCGCCGGCGCCACTGCGCGCATCGGCATCGCGACCGCGGATCTGTTCCCCTCGCTCGCGCTGACCGGCGCGATCGGCTTCCAGCGCCAGTCGCTCAAGGGCCAGCCCGTGCTCGGCGAGCACATCTGGTCGGTTGGGCCGACGGCGGTGTGGCCGCTGCTCGACTTCGGCGCGCTCGATGCGCAGGTCGAGATCGCGGACCTCCAGACCCGCGCGCTGCTGGTGCGCTACAAGCAGACCATTCAGGAGGCCGTACGCGAGGTGGATACGAGCTACGCGCTGTTCGGTGCGGAACAGCAGAGCCTGTCCAAGCTCAGTACCGCGCTGGTGGCCGCGCAGCGCGCGGTCACGCTCGCCAACGAGCGGTACGACCGCGGCGTCACCGACTTTCTGAACGTGGTGGACGCGGAGCGCCAGGAGTACGACCTTCAGGAGCAGTACGCCGAGATCCAGGTGGCGACCGCCGAGCAGTTCATCGCGCTCTACCGCAGCCTCGGCGGAGGCTGGGAGGCCTACCAGAAGCTGCCGCCGATTCACCGTCCTGAGCCGGCGATCATCGCCATGTTCCAGCGCACCCTGAGCCGCAGCAATCCGCTGAAGTAGGTCGATCCTAACCGCCGGTTTCCGGCAGCACGATGCGCACCCGCAGGCCGAGCGGCTCGCGATCCAGAAGCTCGATCGTTCCACCGTGTCCCAGGATCACTGAGCGCGCGATGGCGAGGCCGAGCCCCATGCCGTGGCTGTCGACCTCCCGCGCGTTGTCGGTGCGATAGAAGGGCTCGAATACCCGGAACTTGTCGGCGTTCGAGAGGCCGGGCCCTTCGTCCTCGATGTCGATCACGAAGCCCGAGCCTGGGAGCGTCGTCAGGTTGACCCGCGCGCAATGCCCGTACTTGGCGGCGTTCATGATGACGTTGGTGAAGGCGCGCAGCAGAGCCTGAGGCTTGCAGTCGTAGCGGATACGCGCCGCGCCCTGAAATTCGACGCTGCCGCCGAGATCGCTCACCATGTCGCAGGCGGTCTGCAGAAGCGAGCCGAGGTCGACGGTGTCGTGCGCCTCGGCGTCGTCGACACCACGGATGAAGAGCAGCGCGGAGGTCAGCATGCCTTCCATCGACTCGATGTCGCTCAGCATCTTGTCTTTCTGCGTCACGACGCGATCCGTCTCGACGCGCAGCCGCAGCCGGGTCAGCGGGGTGCGCAGATCGTGGCTGATCGCGCCGAGCATCAGCGTTCGGTCGGTGAGGAAGCGCCGCAGCCGCAGCTGCATGTCGTTGAAGGCGCGGATGACCCGTTGCAGCTGCACCGGACCGCGTTCCGCCAGAGGCGGAGCATTGATGTCGACGCCTACGCGCTCGGCCGCCTGCGCCACCCGCGTCAGCGGCACGTTCACGCTGAGGCTGAGCCAGATCCATAGCCCCACGGTGGCGAACACCAGGAATGCGCCGAGGCCGACCTGTGCGACCAGGCCGACCCGGTGCTCCAGTCCGACCGAAGTCGATATGTCGAGCGCGCCGCCTCCGCGCAGCCTCACCGCTACCCGGATGGAATCCGCGCCGCGCGCGCCGGCACCGGGATGCACCTGGATCCCGTCAGGCGTCTTACCGAGCTGCGCGGCGATCTGATCGCGCAGATCGAGGTAGCGCCGGTCGCTGCTCGAGCCGGGGGCAGAGGGTGGGTCGGCCGGGCGGTAGCTGACCCCGAAGCCGGTATCACTGGACAATTGTGCCAGCTCCGCGCGCCGGGCCGGTTCCACCGCCTCGAGCAGCTGCACCACCATGCGGATGCGCGTCGCGAGCACGTCCGGCCGCAGCTCTGTCTGCCAGCGGGGCAGCAGCACCACGTACAGCAGCGCCGCCATCAACTGCGACAGAGCCAGTCCTACAAACAGAATGCCCGCGACCTGGCCCCGCAGATCCGCGGGCAGCAGCCGCCGCAGGGGCGAGCTCATTCGAGGCCGACGTCGGCGGTAAACAGATAGCCGCCGGAGCGGACGGTTTGAATCAGTACCGGGTCCCGCGGGTCGGTCTCGATCTTGCGCCGCAGCCGGCTTACCTGGATGTCGATGCTGCGATCGATGGCCGCCGGGGCCCGGCCACGCGTGAAATCGAGCAATTGCTCGCGCGTCAACACCTTGTTGGGGTGCTCACAGAAAGCCGCCAGCAGCTCGAACTCGCCGCCCGTGAGCGGCACGCGCGTGCCGTCGCGCGCGTACAGTCGCCGCGCAATCAGGTCGAGACGCCAGTCCGCGAAAGTCAGCACCGAGCGCCGGCGGCTGGGCGCTTCGGGGGGGACGTACTGCGAACGACGCAGCAGGGCGCGGATGCGCGCCACCAGCTCGTGAGTGCTGAACGGCTTGGAAAGATAGTCGTCGGCGCCGATCTCCAGGCCGATGACGCGGTCAATCTCGCTGCCGCGCGCGGTCAGCATGATGACCGGCAGGTTGCCGGAGGCCCGCACGCGCCGACAGAGGCTCAGTCCATCCTCCCGGGGCAGCATGATATCGAGGATCAGGAGATCGACGGACTCGGCCGACATGACCCTGTCCATCTCGTCGCCGTCCTGGGCGACCGTCACCCGAAAGCCACTCTGCCGGAGAAAGTCCGCCACCAGGGCGCGGATCTCGGGGTCATCCTCCACAAACAGCACGTGGGCGGGGGAATCCATGCACGAGCTCTGCATGTCAGCAGCGTCGGCCGCAGCATCTTGCATACTAGCACGCGCCCCCTGGAGCATCTGCAACGGCGCCGGGCGCCGCACTGCCGCGAAACACGCCGTTACCAAGCCACACGAACGGTTGCGCGCCTGCAGGCGCGACCCCACGATCGGCTCCGGTCGGGGGCGAGGGCACCGACCGGCGGCTCCTCACATCCGCAGCGGCAGACGGCGTACCAGCTGCCAGCCCGAGGGAGTCGCGCGGAGCACCAGGACATCGCGCCCCGAGGTCTGCCGGCGCTCGCGCCGGAAAGTCCAGTCGAGCTGCCAGCCGTAGCTGATGATTGCGATCGCGCCGGAGGAACGCCCTCTAAGATCGGTCGCGTTGTACTCGTGTATCTGCGCTCCACGCATCGTCGCGCGCAGGTGAGTCAACACCGCCCTGCGCCCCGCAAGCGAGATCTTGAGGTCGGGCGAGAGCAGCGCGACGTCTCCGGCAAGGCGGCGCGCGAGCCTCCGCCAGTCGCAACCGAGCCAGGCGGCAGCGTAGCCCTGCACCCAGACCGCGGCGGCGAGATCGTCGAGCACGCCCGGCACGAATCCGGCCGGCTCGCTCCGCGGCGCCGGCTCGCGCGGCGGCCGGTGCATCCATCGACATCGCCTCTGAGGTCGCGCTCGCCAGGTCAGGCGCTGGCAGACTCCGGCCGGCGCCGGCAACACGTCGCAGTAAGCGCACACCCGGCGTGCCCCCGGCGAGCGCGACCTCAGAAGCGATGAGCGTGTCGTTGTCACGTCGATCGAATGATGCCAGTGATCATCACCGATAACGACCGACCGCTTCACGGATCGTTCCGTCGTGAGTGCGCGGCCGCGCGGCAGGGCTGGCGATTGCAACCGCGGCGAAACCTGCGGTCACGCAGAGAAACACCGTGTTGGAAGTTATATCGCGGCGGCTGCACGCTGAAGCGCTGCCGGGCCCGCCGTGCAGCTGGCGAATAATGTGAGTGAACCGCGCAGGCGGCCCATTGTCAGTTAGCAGCAAGTCACGCCCTTAGGAGTACCATCATGCAAGCAGTGAATCACCTGCCTCTGTCGGGTCTCGTGGCAATCACCGTCTCGCTGGCAGCCTGCACCACCATCCCCAGCGGCCGCAGCGGCGTCGAATGGACACCCCTGAACGGAACCATGAAACACACACTCGGTGAGGGCCTTCACATGGTTTCGCCCTTCAGCAGGATCTACATGGTCGATCTGCGCGAGCAGCAGCAGGACATCGATCTCGACGTGCTCGCGGACAACGGCCTGGAGATCAAGCTGAAGACGTCGATCCTCTATCAACCGGTCGCCGGTCAGGAGCCGGAGCTCATCAAGGAGACCGGACCGCAGTATTTCGCAACGCTCATCGGTCCACACGTGCGCTCGAGCGCCCGGCGCGTCGTCGGACGCTACAGTCCCGAGGAGATCTACTCCACCAAGCGCGAGCAGATCGAGCGCGAGATCCGTGAGGATGTCGCCCAGAAGCTGGCCGGCACTCACCTGCGGGTGAATGCGCTGCTGATCCGCGAGGTGCATCTGCCCCAGGTGGTGCAGAGCGCGATCCAGGCCAAGCTCGAAGAGGAGCAGAAGGCGCTCGAGATGCGCTTCGTGCTCGACCGCTCGCGCCAGGAGGCGGAGAACAGGCGCATCGAGGCGGCGGGTATCGCCGACTATCAGTCGACGATCGCCAAGACGCTGAGCGACAAGATCCTCGCCTGGCAGGGTATCGAGGCGACCG
>Ga0335077_10006873_pt1 | contig 14068 bp, 9 predicted proteins | sample Lox_Sample_31_FD_207151 | JGI IMG/M metagenome (GOLD analysis project Ga0335077, IMG submission 207151) | Soil microbial communities from Loxahatchee National Wildlife Refuge, Florida, United States - Lox_Sample_3.1 | ecosystem: Environmental > Terrestrial > Soil > Wetlands | place: USA: Florida...
ACCAACAGCGACGCGGACGCCGTGCCGGATTCGGTGAAGTGGGACTTCACGGGCTGCCTCATCAACCACCCCTTCGCGACCGAGTCGTTGGGCGGGGCCATCATCTTCGAGGACCCGACCCCTACCGTCACCGACCACGCGGTGACCCGCATCTTCGACAACTTCTTCATTCAGACTCGGCGCATCATTCGCGGCGACACGATCATGGATGAATGGAACGGCCCGCAGAGCTGGACCCGCGATTCGAACCACACCCAGTTCACCGAGAACGCGTTTACGCTGGTGCACACGTTCCCCAACGGCAACACCGCGTCCCACGTGCGGACCTGGTCATCCACCTTCATCGCGGACACGGCTGGCTCGATCCAGGATGACGCGCCGCTGCCGAGCGGGACGCGGAACATCACCGGGACTTCCCAATGGACCTGGCGCAACACGACCTGGGACTTCTCGGTGACGACGAACCCGCCGCTCCACCGGCAGGATGCCTGTACCACGGTCCCACTGTTTGACTCCGGCACAATGACGGTGGTCGCCACGAGGCCGTCGGAGACTACCACGATTACAATCACCTTCACCGGCTGCGGGACATACACGGTAAGCCGGTCCTGAGCCTTCCATCAGAGCGCGGGGCCCTGCTTCCGGGGCCCCGCGCCTGCATGGATGGTCAACTGAGTTTCAGTGTCGAGGGGATGGCGGAGAATGGTAACGGCCGAGCTGCCCCGTGAAGTGAGCTTCGTGACGGTAGCGCTGCAGCGCCTGGGCGGCAGGGGCTCGCTGACGGGGATCTGTCGTAGCGTTCAGGAGCTCTTTCCCGCCTGGGCCGCCGAGGCAGGCGGCGCGGCGCGCCTGGGCGTGGCAGTTCGAAAGGTGCTGGAGGATTACACCCCTGGGAGCGCAACTTGGCTGCCGGATCGACATCCGTGCTTCGAGCTAGTGGCCCCGGAGGAATATCGGCTCATCCCGCCGGGGCGGCAGCCGCGTCGCTGAACCGACCCGCCATCGCGGGCCGCCGGTGACGTTCTGAGAAAGCGCTTACTCCGGGCGCGTCGGGTGAAGCTGGTATTCCGCAGGCGGCTCCGCGCCCAGCAGGTTCTTCACGAAGTAATCCCACCGCCGCCGGATCATGTACGGCTCATTGCCGAACCCGTGTCGGCGATTGGGGAGCGCCAGCAGATCGAAGTCCTTGTTGGCCGCGATCAGCGAATCCACGAGCAGCAGTGAATTGTATGGCGGGACGTTGTTGTCGGTTGTCCCGAAGGCGATCAGCAGCTTCCCCTTGAGATTGTGGGCCAGGTTCTCGTTCGCCTGGTCGTCGTAGTTGGTCCGGCCGCCGGAATCCGTCAGGAGCCCCTGGTAGCGCTCTCCCCAGTCGTCCTCGTACTCGCGATTGTCGTGGTTACCCGCCTCGGACACCGCCACCTTGAAGAAGTCGGGATACCGGAGGATGCCGTCGGCCGAAGCATACCCGCCCCCCGAGTGCCCCCAGATGCCGGCCCGCGCGAGATCGATCCACGGGTATCGGTCCGCCAGCTGCCGCATCGCCGCAATCTGATCGGGAAGCCCGTTGTCGCCCATGTTGCCATAGTAGGCGTCATGAAAGGCCTTGGAGCGCATGGGAGTCCCCATCGCATTGATCTGGACCACCACGAACCCGAGCTCGGCCATGGCCTGGGCATCACCACGGGAGGCGGCGAAGTCCCACCGACCGACGCTGCCGACCTGGGGGCCCGGGTAGATGTTGTTCACGATGGGGTATTTCCGCGTCGAATCCATCGCCGTGGGGCGAAAGAGGAGCCCATAGAGATCGGTCTTGCCATCGCGAGCCTTGACGGTGATCACCTGCGGGGGCTTCCACCCGGCCGCGAGGAGTCGCGAGATGTCGGCCCGCTCGAGCGGCAGCGCCACCTTCCCCGAGGCATCGCGTACTACTGACACCGGTGGGGTGTCCGGGCGGGAGTAGTTGTCGACGAAGTACCGTCCATCAGGCGCGAAGCTCACGTCGTGATCTCCATCCTCGGGCGTGAGCGCTGTCAGATGCGAGCCGTCGAGGCGAATGCTGTACAGATGCCGGTAGTAGGGGTTGCCGGGTTCTCGGCCGGCTCCGACGAACCACACGGTATGCGATGCCTCATCCAGCCACAGAACCTGTAGGACCGGCCATTCTCCCTGAGTGATCTGACGCTCGAGCCGGCCGGTCGTCATGTCGTACAGGTAGAGGCGCCCCCAGTTGTCGCGCTCGGAGAACCACAGCAGCTCGTTGCTCTTCCAGAGCGGACGCCAGTTCACCTTGTCGAACCCGGACTCGAACTGGGTGGGGCTCGACTCCTCGAACAGCTCCCGGACCTGGCCGGTATTGGCATCGGCCATCCGGACCCATTCGTGCTTGTGGTCGCGCGAGGTGGAGACGAACACGAGGCGTGACGCGTCGGGGCTCCACGCGACATCCGCCCAGACGCCACCGCAGCGCACGTCATCGCAGATCGTCGAGCGGTGCTGATCGGGAGGCATCTGCAGCCGGACGACCCTCGGCTGGTCCACGTCGATGATCACCCGCTGGATCATGGTCACGATGCTGTCGCCCGGCAGCGGGTACTTCCACTGCTCCAGGACCGGGTGCCCGACCCGCGTGTCGACCAGGTACATCTCGCCAACCCTGCGCTGGTCCTGCTGGAAGGTCGCGACCTTCTTCGAATCGGGCGACCAGAGCACGACCGGCCGGTCGCTGCGGATCCAGCCCGCGTTGTCGGTCGCATAGCCGAAATCGGGGACGCCGTCCGTCGTCAGCTGGGTCTCCTTGCCCGTGGCGAGCTCGCGGACCCAGAGGTTGTTGTCCCGGATGAATACGGCTCGTTTGCCGTCCGGTGAAGTGACCGCGTTACGACTCGACTGATCGTGCTGGCGGCCCCCCTCCGAGGCCATGCACTTGGCCGGCGCCAGCGTGCAGCTCCAGTGCTTTGCCCCGACCTCGAAACTGATCGACTGGCCGTCCTCCGCGAATGTCACCTCGGAAAAGGGCAGGTGCATCGGGTCGAACGTGGTGTCGGCCGCCGACGAGAGGGCCGCCGCGATCGCCGCCTGATCGAATGCCGGGCTCCGAGATGCGTGCGCGGGATTGATCATGACGAACTCGTACCCGCCCGACACCTGATTGCGGTACCAGAACCGGTCGCCGGAAAGCCAGGTAGCCCGTACCGGGCCATTCAGAACCAGGCGACCGGTGTTGTACAGCAGGAACTGTTCGGCGTGATGGTAGTCGTCGGCGGTCAGCCTTGCAGGCGCGTAGGGCTCCTGCGCCACCGCCGGAGGAACGCTGCCCAGGAGAACCAAGAGCGTCAGATATCGCATGCGCGAAGTTCCATGTGAGTCGGGGTTCGGGATTCTTGACGACGGCAAATATGGGGGCCACCAGTGGCACCGGCTACCCGTCGGGGGACGTCCGGCGTCGTCTCACAGGGTGGCCGGGCCGATCCGAGCGGCGGATCTACTCCGCTGGGCCAGGCCCGCGGGACAAAACGCGCTCGATCCGCCGATCTGGAATCAGCCACATGAGCGCGACGGCGATGTAAATCGACCCGGCGATCCAGGGGGACACGAAGGCCAGGGGAATCGCGGTGAGATAGGCGAGGGGAGAGAGCTTCCCCTTGAGGTCCCGCCCGATGGCCTCCGCCAGCACGGAGTGGGGCCCTTCTTCCCTCAGAATGGTCCCCTGCAGGATGTAGTAGGCGATCGCCGCCATGAGCAGCACCAGCCCGTAGACCGAGGTGGGGAGCGGAGCGAAGTGATTCTCGCCCATCCAGGCGGTCGTGAACGGAAAGAGCGAGAGCCAGAAAAGGAGATGCAGATTCGCCCAGAGGCTGGCGCCGGTGATGCGATGGGTGACCTGCAGCATGTGGTGATGATTGTTCCAGTAGATGCCGATGTTGAAGAAGCTCAGGACGTAGCTCAGGAACACCGGCACCACGCCGACGAGTCCCTGGACGGTCGGCTCATGGGGCACCTTCATCTCCAGCACCATGATGGTGATGATGATCGCGAGCACGCCGTCGCTGAAGGCTTCGAGTCGTCCCTTGTTCATGGTCTTGGGGCTCCCGGGCTTATCTGGCGGTCCCGCGTCCCTGACTTGATCGCAAACACCGCCGGGGTGAGAAAGCCGAAAGCCCCATCCTCGGCGGTGGGGCTTTGCGTCATCGAATGGAGCGGACCGGGATCGAACCGGTGACCCCCTGCTTGCAAAGCAGGTGCTCTCCCAGCTGAGCTACCGCCCCTCGGAAGTCAGGAACATAATCAGTCCCTTCTCCACCCCAAAACCCAGGTCCTGATACGGCTACGCGTCCAGGATCGGCACCGCATACCGCGCGACTGCCGCCACCTGTTGGCGCTGCTTGCGAATGGCCCAGGCGACGAGCAGTGCCATTCCGATGGGGATCGCCACGAAGAGAAGAGGGAAATAGAGGAGGTCACGCACGAGGTAGGCCTTCGAGGGATCGCCGGGGTTGACGTACGCGGTTACGGCGTCCCCGGGGTGAAACCGATCCCGGATCCCCTCGGCCCACTTCTCCCCCGAGGAGAAGCTGATGGTCAGGACCTGGTCACAGGAATACGATGCGCCGGCCACCGAGTACTCGTAGGTCACGAGCGGGGCATAGGTATTGCCTTTGCTCCCGCTGACCGTCTTGACGCCGGTGGACAGGACCCTCGCGCTCACCGGTCGCCACGTCTCGAGGCGAATCAGTTCGGAGCCAAAAACCCCAAGTCCCACAGCGACGAAGATGGAAAGGAACGCTCCCAAACACCCCCAGGTCGTAGCCACGGGGTGCCCGCTCACGGCCCCGGCGCTGACCAGTGGCCTGGGGGGAGCCGCGGGAACGGCCTCGTCGCCGACCCATCCACAGAACTCCCGCACCACCGAGGCACATGCCGCGAGGCCTGCCTCATCGCTCGTGTAGAACGGCGTCCATGGGACCCGAGTACCATCCCTGGTGAGAAACACGATGCGAAAGGTGGGACCGTCCTTCGACTGCATCTGCGCTCGTTCGAGGGCTGTGTCCGTGAGGTCATCAAGGCGATAGTCCTTGACGCGGCGGTGCACCACCCCCTGTGTGACAAAGTGCACGGCCCCGCTCGTCCGATCGATTTCGTACCGACGATCCGCCGAGAAGGAGAGAAGGAGGGTCCCGACGAGGACAAACAGACCGCCCACGAGGTAGATCACCCAGGACCCGCCGTTGCCGCTCCAGCCCTTGGGGTCCACGATCCAGAGCGTGATCGCGCCACCCCCGGAGGCCAGGAAGACAGCGCCCATCAGGATCATGCCGAGCGGACCTTCGTGCAGTACCAGTTGAGTCGGTGTCTGTCGGACGACTTTCATGGCGGCACCCGGGTCGAGGTCAACGGCGCAAGAGAACCCTGATCGGACCCCTTTGGGAGGTTACACTCGAAGCGAGAGCGCCCTCCGACGCTGATTCCGGTGTCGGCAACGTTCGTCGACGCACCGGCGCAAGCCTCGCCGCGACTCATTGAGTCTCCCAGCAATGGGCGCTAATTTCCAAGCCTCGCCCGCTGAGCCGTTTTCCAGGGGGGCGTCTGATCGCGAGATCACCTCTCTACTCGTCAGGCAGTTGCCGTGCCGCGCACCTCACCCCAACTTGTCGGCCTCAGAGGCTCATCGATCCGCAGCGATTGAGGCAGAGGTTGCATGACCCCCATCCGTCACTGGGCTGCGGACACCCTGGGCCTGAACTCAGATACACAGCTCCGGCTGCTGCTCAGCACTAGCGTTATCGCCGCCCTCGTCCTCGCACGGTGGATTGTGCTGGCGCTGGTGCGCCGGCGGATCGCTGATCCGCGCGACCGGTATCGATGGCACAAGGGCAGCACCTATCTGGCGTTCCTGCTGGGCGCCATTCTCCTCGCGCGCACCTGGCTGGTGGATTTCGCGGGATTTGCCACCTATCTGGGCCTCTTGTCCGCAGGCCTCGCCATCGCCCTCAAGGATCCCCTGACCAACCTCGCCGCCTGGCTGTTCATTCTCTGGCGTCGCCCTTTAGAGGTCGGAGACCGTATAGCCCTGGGTGACTATGCCGGGGACGTCGTCGATATCCGTCTATTCCAGTTTACCCTGCTCGAGATTGGCCGCTGGGTCGCAGCCGACCAGACGACGGGGCGCCTGGTTCACATCCCGAACGCGATGCTCTTTGCCACGCCGCTCGCCAACTACACTCGCGGATTCGAGTTCATCTGGACCGAGCTCCCCGTCCTCGTGACGTTCGAAAGCGATTGGCGAAAGGCCAGAGATCTGCTTCAGGAGATCGCCACCCGGCACGGGACGACGGCTGCCGAGCGGGCCGGAACGGAACTGGCGGCCGCCGCGCAGCGTTACGCCCTCCCGCAGAGTGCCATCGAGCCTGCGGTCTATCTGTCGGTCGAAGACAGCGGCGTCCTGCTCACATTGAGGATACCGTGCCTGCCGAGGGAACGGCGCCAAGTGACGGACGCCGTCTGGCAGGACGTACTCGATGCCTTTGCCTCCAGTCCCACGATCGACCTGGCCTATCCGACCACCCGCTGGTACGCCAACGATCGGGAGGGCAAGCCGGCCATGCGGCCCCCGGCTTCCCCGTAAGCCCCGCGCACGCCCTGTTCCGGGACCATGCCAGCCGAACCGATTCTGATCCTCCTCTTCATCGTTGCTACCGCCGTGGCCATCGTCGCCCGGCGCCTCCGTCTGCCCTACACCGTCGCCCTGGTGGTGACCGGGCTGGTCCTGGGCCAGCTGCACGCGTTCGAGCCGCCGCACCTGACGCAGCGGCTGCTGTTTACGGTCTTCCTGCCTGGTCTCCTCTTCGAGGCCGCTTTCCACCTGGACTTCCCTCTCGTCCGTCGGGATCAGGCCTTCATCCTCACGCTGGCCGTTCCCGGAGTTCTGGTCGCAATCCTCCTCACGGCCGCGATCCTGATGCCCGCGGCCACCCTCCTGCCCCTCAAGGAGGTTCTGACCTGGCACCATGCACTGATCTTCGGCGCGCTCGTCGCGGCGACCGATCCGATCGCGGTTGTAGGTCTCTTCCGAAGCATGGGCGCGCCGCGCCGCCTCGCGGCCCTTCTGGAGGCGGAGAGCCTGCTCAACGACGGCACGTCAATCGTCTTCTTCGGCCTGATCCTGGGCGTCGCCGGTGGCGCAGCGGTCACGGCCTCAGGGGTGATTGTGGACTTCGCCCGCGTCGTGGGGATCGGCTCCGGTATCGGCCTGCTGATCGGGCTCGTCGTCTCCACCATCGTGCAGCGCATCGACGACCCGATGATCGAGACGACCCTCACCACCATCGCTGCCTACGGGTCCTTCGTCGGCGCCGAGCAACTCCACGGCTCGGGCGTCATCGCCACGGTCGTTGCCGGAATGGTCTGCGGCAACTACGGTGCCCGGATCGGGATGACACCCACCACCCGCGTCGCGGTCGAGACCTTCTGGGAGTACGTCGCCTTCGCGCTCAACTCGATCATCTTTCTGCTGATCGGGTTCGAGGTACACCTCAAGGACGTTCTCGCGGCCTGGATGTTGATCCTGCCGGCCTACCTCGCGGTGCTGCTCGGGCGCGCACTGATGGTCTATGCGGGCTCAGTGGTGGCGGCGCGGGGCGCCATGGCCATTCCCCACAGCTGGCGTGCCATCCTGAGCTGGGGCGGGCTCCGCGGTGGTCTTTCGATGGTGCTCGCCCTCAGCCTTCCCGCCGATCTCTCCAACCGCGATCTCCTGATCGCCACCACGTTCGGGGTGGTGCTCCTCTCGATCGTGCTGCAGGGTCTTACCATGGCTCGCCTGCTCCGTCGCCTGGGTGTAGTGCGCCCGGAGACGGACCGCACGGCCTACGAGCAGTACCGCGGCGAACTCAACGCCCTGACGGCCGCCAGGAGGGAAGTGGACCAAATGGCTCGTGCCGGCCAGATGGACCAGGCCGGTCTCACCACACTCAAGGCGGAGTACGATGCCAAACTCAGCGGCGTCCTGGGGAGGCTCGAGAAGTTGAGGGTCGAGCACACCGATCTACGCGCCGAGGACATCCGGCGCGCGCGGCGTCACCTCCTGATGGTCGAGAAGGCCCAGACCCTGGAGAGCGCCCGCCAGGGTCTCCTTAGCCAGGAGGCACAGGAGCGGCTTCTCGCCGAGATTGACGCGCGGCTACTGCGGGTGGAAGACACCGAATCCCCCTGATCCAGCTCCGCCAGAGATTGCGGCGGTGCCCTGTGGTGCACGGACTTGATCGGAGCACCGGCGTCGCTACCAGGCCAGTATGCCCAGTTCGTCCAGAAATGCCGCAACGGGAACCAGAGATGCCACACTCGGCTCCCGCTTGAATGCGTACGCAGCCTCACGCAACGCCGGTGTGCCGGGAGTTCCTGTCTGAGTGCGATAGTGCCGGTGGGCATCACCCAGCTCACGAAAAACCGAGCGTAAGCAGGCACGCTCACGTCGCCGGGCCGCATCATCCGTCGCGGGGCTGGTCGCAGGGGGTGGTGTGGTCGTCGACCTGCGCCGTCCTGCCCGCGGTCGCGAGGCTCTGCTTCGCCGGTCGATTGCGAGGCCGGCAAGCGCCAAGCGCTGGGCGACACGCTCGGCTATGGACTCGGGCGAAGGTGCCGGCCGGGAAGAACTGGGTGCATCCGTGGCATCGGACATGAACACCTGCCTGAAGGAATTGAGTCGGCTCTGTAACACGCGGAGATGAATAGTAATCGGGTCGCCTTCCGGTCGGAGCCCGGGCCATTGCGCTCTATGGGGGAAATGGCTAGATTTTCCCTTGCGATTGATGCGCCAGTGCGCGGACCAGTTCCGAGTTGACGTGAGAGGCCCAGATTGCATCGGGCCTTTTTTGCTTCTGATGATCGCGCTCGGTGATGGGGAGGTTCCCCATCACAGTGGGAACGACCTCCCGTGAGGGCTCATCACGGCAGCAGAGTCAGTAACTCGGGATCGACCCGGGGCTGTTTCTTACAAAGGAGTTAGGCAATGCGTACGACCGGCACAGTAAAGTGGTTCAATGATGCCAAGGGCTTTGGATTCATCACCCCAGAGGGTGGAGCGAAGGACTGCTTTGTCCATCACTCGGCAATCATGGGGGATGGTTTCAAATCGCTCACGGAAGGTGAGCGCGTAGAGTTCGACGTGGTGCAAGGCCCCAAAGGCCCTGCGGCCGAAAAGGTGAGCCGCGTCGGCGCCAGCCAGTAGAATCAACGAACCCAGACGCCGGAAATCGTCTCACTCAGCCGGTCCGACCTCCGTCGGGCCGGCTGACCTGCTTTCAGGGCCACGCGTCCCTACACGGCAAGCGCCGCTCACCACCAATTCCCTGCCCTCCGGGCAATCGAAGAGATCGCGCCGACCGCGAGACCGGCTGCCCGCACTGGCGCCGGCCCCTGGGCATTGCTCGACACCCAGGCCGCCAGCGCTGCGTCGAGGTCGGCGGGAGAGAGCGCAGGATTGCACGGAACCACCGGGCATCGGTGCCCCTCGACCATCAGGTACCACATCGCGGGCGCCGGCTGTGGGTGGCGACGGCTGGCGGAACGGCCTTCGTACGAGACGAAGTGGTACTCCCGACCCCTGATGGTTAGGTACCTCTGCTGAGGCTTGAACTTGGACACCGCATCCTCCCCAATGACGCGAGTAGGTAGGGCCGGAGGATCGCGGTACCGAGGCGCCAGCCGTGGAACTACTGGGAACAGCGACCCGCCCCGGCGGCCTGCGCACCGAGGAGGGTGTAGTTACCAGGGCCGCAAGCTGAGAACGGCTGCTCCGAGCCCCAGGGCTATGAAGACCCCAAGCACAACCAGCAGCAGCTGCCAGACCGGCCAGTCGCGGCGGGAAGCCCAGGCCGTTTCATCGAGAAAGTAGCGCTCGGGACCGGCTTTCCGGATAACCGCCCCGGCGATCAGCTCTCGAAGGGCCTGTGAATCCCTGAGTCCGAGATCACGCAGGCGACGCGCAGTGGCACCCGAGAGGGCGCGCCTGGTCCGGAACGCCCCGATGATCTGCAACTGGAATCGTCTTGTGAGAGCCGCGCTCGCGGTGGTTTGCAACAGAAGGCCAGGTTGGAGATCCTGCAAGATAACCCCGGATCCGGACTGAGGCGTCGGAACGGCCGATCGCCCCGAGTCGCGTCCGCTCACTCGCCCCGAAGATCGACGTAGAGGCTCGGGAATTGCCGATGGAGCTGGACCAGCTTCGGCGAGTCGTTGAACACGATGTACGGTTGGTCTGGGTGGCGCATCATGTAGCGCTGGTGGTAGGCTTCTGCAGGGAAGAAGGCTTTGAGGGGCACGACCTCCGTCACGATCGCTGCCGCAAAGCGGTGCGTTGAATTGAGTTCGGCGATGTACGCATTCGCCTGGTCGCGCTGGTCGTCATTCCGATAAAAGACAATCGAACGATACTGCGTGCCGACGTCCGGACCCTGACGGTCAAGCTCCGTCGGGTCGTGCGCCACCAGGAAGAAGACCTCGAGCAGCTGGCGATAGGAGATCACGGCCGGATCGAAAACGACCCGCACCGATTCGGCGTGCCCCGTGGTGCCGCTGCTCACCGCCTCGTACGAGGGCCGGTCCACCGTGCCTCCCGCGTACCCTGCCGTTGCCGAGACGACTCCCTTCAGGTGTTCGAACACCCCCTCCACGCCCCAGAAGCATCCCCCCGCGAAGACGGCCACCGACACGGAATCCCCGGCGGCGGAAGCAGGCTTGGGCGCCGGGTGCCAGGGCAGGAAACCTATCGCCAGCGTGGCCCCGGCCAGGCTCAATACAGGCAGTCGCGACATGAGCGATGCTCCGTGAAGGGTTCCCTTGTCAACGACCTGAGGCCTGCTCGCGGTTTTCCCCGCTTCCCGGACGCCCCACGGCGAGGGGCGGCGGGACCGCGGAGGGCGGGGGGATGGTGTCGGTCAGGCTGCCCAGGAAGGCGATGAGGTCGGCCCGTTCCTCCGGCGTCAGATGTAAAGGATGGCCGGGCAGGGTCTGGTCCGGAACCCGGGCGCCGACGCCACTCCCGCCCCCTCGGTTATAGAAGTCCACCACCGCCTCCAGGGTCTGAAAGACTCCGTTGTGCATGTACGGAGCGGTGAGCGCGACGTTCCTGAGCGTCGGAACCCTGAACGCGAATTGATGGGCGGGTTCGTGATCGACGCCTCCGCGGCCGGGGTCCGGATCGAGCCGCGCACCCTGGTGTGCGGGCCGCGTGGGAACCCCGATGATCTCGGGCTCCGACGTCACGAAATCAGGAGGCATGGTGCCGTTGAAGAGCGGCACGAAATGGCACGTCCCACAATGCCCCTTGCCCATGAACAGGGTGAAGCCCCGGCGCTCTGACGCAGTAAGAAGGGCAGTGTCCCCTCGGGCCGCGCGATCGAAGCGTGAATTCAACGCCACGAGGCTGCGCACGTACGCCGCGATCGCGACCCGCACGGCACGCCCCGTTAGCCCGGAATCAGGCCGACCCCGCCACAACGCCGCGAACGCCTCCCGGTACGATGGATCTTCCCGCAGCCGTCTTGCAGCCAGCTCGTCGCTGCCTCCCATCTCGGCAGGATTGGCCAGGACCGCTGCGGCCTGCGCCTCGAGGGAACCCACTCGTGAATCGTCGAACAGGGCCGGCTGCAGGGCAGCGTTGACGAGAGTTGGCGTGTTCCTGGGTGTAACCCCGCCGGCGATGAGAAGCGCGCTTCGCGCGTGTCCGTCGGTGAACGCCCGAGCGGGGTCGTGGCAGAAGGTGCAAGCCCTGGTCCCGGGACCGGAAAGCCTGGGCTCGACGAAGAGCCTGCTGCCCAGCGCGAGGAGAGCCGTGGTGGGAGGCAGGGCATAGTCGGGGGCGTAGGCCCCCGCGTCGAAGGCAGCACTGTCAAAAATGGTCGCCGCCGTTCGCCGCCACAGCCGGCGGAGTGGGAGCGTGTCGGGGAGCTTCGCGCGAGCAGCCTCGATCGCCCACGCGGCCGGATTGGCAAACCGGGTAATGAAGGCGAGACGATCGAGGCTGTCGAAGTCCGGGTGCGTGGCGAGCTCGCCAGACGCCGCGGCCAGGGCCTCATCGATGCGCACCCAGAAGGCCCGGCGAGGCTCGGCACGCACCAGGTCGCGGAGCCCTTCCAGCGCCGCTGCTGATTCGACCAGCCCGTCGCCCGACAGGGGCGCATCGAACCCCGCCAGCCCCAGGGACGTGATCCGAGCCACTTCCAGGCGCGCGGCATCGAGAACCGCGGCCTGCGGAATGTCGAGATGGATCGTCAGCCGGCGAAACCGGCCGACGGCGTTCTCCATGCTCCGTACCGTCCTGGCCAGCGAGTCCCTCCCTACTCGTGTTCCGTCAGGAAAGAGCGAGGCCTCCACCACCTGGAACCCGGCAGGAGCGCCCAGCGGCCCCGCCGGCCGGTCCTCGGTCTCGTCTGCGAGTGGTCCATTGAGCAGTGACGCGACGCCAGGGCCGTAGACGGCGAGCAGACTCTCGACGCGCTTGTAGCGGGCACGGGCAGCGCGGAAGGCCACGCGCTGCTCAGGCACATGCCCACGACCGATGGCCCCATCCAGACTGTCGAGGGATGCCTGGAGCGCACCCAGCCCCGCTTCGAGCACGCGGCGCGCCGGCGTGGCAGGATAGACCGCGATGGGCACGGGCCACGCCCGGAGCTTATGGCGCGCGCCCACCCGCACCATGGTGCCCAGTCCAGTCAGGACACCAAGGCCCACGGCCACCAGCCCGGCGCGACGCGCGAGGAACGTCGGCATGGAACGCATGATCGCACCGGCAAGAGAGCCGGACTTCGATCACGGTTCCCGCATCATCGGGTAACAAAACAACCACTGCTCCGGCGGCCTCCGCCGCCTCGGGCGCGTGCCTCGATCGTTACAGCTCCGCGGTCGCCACTTGAGATGGCCGTGACGCTGGTCCGGAAATTGGGCTCGTTCCCCACACCGCAGGCACCACACCAGCACCGGGAGGATGCAGATGCCGCGTCACCGACGGGCAGTCGGCTGGATGACGACGTTGTTCGGGGCCGCTGTCTCCATGGCAGCAATCGCGAGCTGTTCAGACCAGAGTGCCCCCGTACCCACCACACCGAGCGCCCCGGTGGCCGACCGTGCGGCGGCCACCGGGGACCATCATCGCGGAATGGAAAGGCTGGAGCACGTCGTCGTCATCTATCTGGAGAACCACAGCTTCGACAACCTGTACGGAGACTTCCCCGGCGCGGATGGGCGGCCCGACCAGCCCCGGTTTCCGCAGGTCGACGCCAGCGGCCAGCCCTACGACTCGCTGCCGGTCGTGGCCGGTTCGCCGTTCCCCACCAACCTCCCCAACGCCCCGTTCGCGATCGAACAGTACGTGCCCGCCACCGTGGCGCCGCCCGACCTGGTGCATCGCTTCTACCAGGAACAGATGCAGATCGACAACGGCCGAATGGACCAGTTCGCGCTGGTCAGTGACGTCAAGGGTGAATCGATGGGGTACTACCATACGGCCAACCTGCCGCTGGCCGCGGAGGCGCGGCGCTACACGCTCTGCGACCACTTCTTTCACGCCGCCTTCGGCGGGTCGTTCCTGAATCACGTCTGGCTCATCGCGGCACGGACCCCCGTGTTCCCGAACGCGCCGGCCAGCGTCGTCGCGGTGCTCGACTCGACCGGCAAGCTCGTGACCGACGGATTCGTGACACCGGACGGCTACGATGTGAACACCTCCTTCACCGTCAACACGCCGCACCCCGCGTCTACTCCCGTGGCCAACCTGGTCCCCAACCAGACCTTTGCCACCATCGGCGACCGGCTCAGCGACCGGGGAATCTCCTGGGCCTGGTATTCCGGGGGCTGGAACGACGCGCTGGCCGGCCACCCGGGGACGCTCTTCCAGTTCCACCATCAGCCGTTCGCCTACTTCGCCAATTACGCGGACGGCACCCGGGGCAAGGCGGAGCATCTGAAGGACGAGTCCGACTTCCTTGCTGCCGCGCAGGCGGGCACGCTGCCGGCGGTCGCATTCGTGAAGCCCTACGGGTCCGACAACGAGCACCCGGGGTACACCGATGTG
>Ga0335077_10006875_pt1 | contig 14067 bp, 13 predicted proteins | sample Lox_Sample_31_FD_207151 | JGI IMG/M metagenome (GOLD analysis project Ga0335077, IMG submission 207151) | Soil microbial communities from Loxahatchee National Wildlife Refuge, Florida, United States - Lox_Sample_3.1 | ecosystem: Environmental > Terrestrial > Soil > Wetlands | place: USA...
GATTTCCCATCTGGCTTGAAAAGAAAAAGTACAACTGGGTGCTCAGCAGATCAACCAAAGCCGCGGCCGCGGCCGGATCTCCGTTTTGGTAACGTACCATGATCTGTTCGAGATCCGGCGCTGAAGAACTGGAGGCGCCCGCTTCAGGATGCACCTGCCATCCTCCTTTTTTTATTCGCTGATACCGCTCTGGAAGTCACGCTAGCGCCCAACATTGAATGTAGCAGGCCCATTCCGCAGCACTCCGAAAAAAATCGCCGGCTCCGCGTAACTCGCCGCCGAGATCGAGCGAATCGTCCTGATAGAAGCGGCGCCCAGCCGCGAACTCAACCTGAAAGGACTAGTTATGCGAAGAGCACTGAAAAGGGTCGGTAGTGTTTTGAATCCGAGTCGCGGCAGAGGAATATTTGCCGTTATGTTCCTAACGGCCGCGCTGGCGGCTGCTGGTGACTTCGATCGAGATATTTTCGTGTTAACGAGTACAAATGGCGCGACGAATGATGTCGTTGTGTTCCGAATGGATACAGCCGGGACGCCCTCGCTGTCCCTGGTGACCATGCTGCCAACGGGCGGGGCCGGCGGTGCCGGCGGGAACGCGGGTGCAGTGCAGTTCAACGATGGCTTCGGAGCCGTGGTGAACTACGGCTCGAACAATGTCAGCCGGTTGGTGCGGGATAACGATTTCATTCGAGTTGCTGGAACGATCAGCCTGGCGCCAAACTGCGTCAAGCCGGTTTCCGTCGCGCTCAGCGGAAAGCAGCTTTTCGTCGTGGGTGCAAATTGCGCCGAGAGCCACTTATGGCCGTCGGGAAACCTTGACGGCGGCGTTGCCGCTCTCCCTGATGCTTCCGCGGCACAAATAGCCGCCGGCCAGAGTTGGGCTGCGGTCACACTGACGTCAGGATCTGTCCTGCAACTGGCGCTCACTCGGGGAGGGGCGCTCACCGGAACAAGCAGCACTGTGACGCTTCCCGCCGGCGCGAACGACACTCCACTTGGAGCCGCATTCTGGAAGGACCTTCTGGGGTTCAATCCGGCCCACAGCCCCAACAGTTTTGCTCTGATCGACAAGAACGGCGATGTTTTTCCGGTAGCCGGTCCGCAACCGCCCTATCCGAGCAACGCCCCGTGCTGGTTGGCTAAGGGACCCGGCAACATCTGGTATTCGGGTAATTCTCCGGGCCATGCCATCTCCATCTTCTTCAGCGACGGCCAAGGCGGCGCATTCTATAAATCGGTGCCGCTGCCGGGCGTGCCGACAGACATCACAGTCTCCAGCGACCGAAAGTGGCTGGCCGTCATCTATACAGCATCGGATGGCAGTGGCGGTCGCGTCGCTGTCTTTTCCATCGACGCATATGGTGACCTTACGCCAGTGGCGACTTCAAACCCAGTCGGCGTCACCGCCTTCAATGGCGTGGCCATTAGCCAATAACAGCTTTTGCGGTTTGACCTCCCCGGCGGGCCTTTGCTCGCCGGTCCTCTTCCTGAGTCTAAGATGAATGTATGTTGATCAAACGAGCGCCTGACATTCCATACTCGGAGATCACTCCGAAACACTTGTATATAAACCGCCGCAGCTTCCTGGCCGGGTTGCCGCTGGCCGGAGCCGCGTTAACAGCGGTCAACGCGCGGGCTGGCGCCAAGCTCGAGGGAGTCGCCAAAAGCCCTTTCAGCACCACCGAAAAAATCACGCCCCTCAACGATGTGGCGCATTACAACAACTATTACGAGTTCGGGACCGCTAAGAACCAGCCCGCGTCGCTGGCGCAAAAGCTCAAAACGTCGCCCTGGACCGTCAAGGTGGAAGGCGCGGTCAACAAACCGCAAGTGTTCGATATCGACGCCATCATGAAAATGGCGCCGCTTGAGGAGCGGATTTATCGTCATCGCTGCGTGGAAGCCTGGTCCATCGTTGTACCGTGGATCGGGTTCCCTTTGAACGCGCTCATCAAGAAAGTCGAGCCCACAGAGAAGGCCAAGTTCGTGGCATTCCAGACGGTTCTCGATCGCGGCATCATGCTCTCGGAAGGCGCAGCAGGCATTCAGCTTCCTTACGTGGAAGGCTTGCGCATGGATGAAGCCATGCACCCGCTGGCAATTCTGTGCGTGGGCATGTACGGCGAGGACCTGCCCAAACAAGATGGTGCGCCGGTGCGGCTGGTGGTGCCGTGGAAGTACGGTTTCAAAAGCATCAAGTCAATTGTGAAGATCAAGTTCGTCGAAAAGCAGCCACCGACTACCTGGAACATCACCAACGCCCGCGAATATGGATTCTATTCCAACGTGAATCCCGAGGTGGATCATCCGCGCTGGAGCCAGGCTTCGGAACGGCGGCTGGGCGAATTCTTCCGGCGCAAGACGCTGATGTTCAACGGATACGGCGACCAGGTGGCCCAACTCTACGCGGGGATGGACCTACGGAAAAACTACTAGGCATGCCGTTGAAGCGCGTCCTCAGCAGCCGCTGGCTGAAAATCCCTGTCTTCGCGCTTTGTCTGGTTCCCGCTTTGCTGCTCGGTTGGAAAGCGCTGAATGGAGACCTGGGCGCGAATCCCATCGAGTTCATCACGCACTGGACCGGGGACTGGACCATCCGCTTCCTTTGCATCACGCTCGCGATCACGCCGCTGCGCAAGCTCCTGCGCCTGCTCGAGCTGATTCGTTTTCGCCGCATGCTGGGACTGTTCGCCTTCTTTTACGCCAGCCTGCATTTCCTGACCTGGTTCGTGCTGGACAAATTCTTCGACTGGAACGAAATCGCGAAAGACGTAGTGAAGCGCCCCTTCATCACCGCGGGCTTCACCGGCTTTGTGCTGCTCATCCCGCTGGCGGTCACGTCGACTAAGGGCTGGATTCGCCGCATGGGCGGCAAGCGATGGCAGGCGCTCCACCGGCTGATCTACGTAAGCGCATGCGCCGGCGTGGTGCATTACTACTGGCTGGTAAAGTCAGACATCCGGCTGCCGGTGCTGTATGGAGCGATCGTCGCAATCCTGCTGGTCTACCGGCTCGTCGTGCACCTGATGAAGAGTGGCCGGACCACGCCGCAGTCCGCCGGCGCTGCAGCCAGTGAACCGACCTAGCGCGTAAAGCCTAGCGCCTCCCCGTGACACCAGCCGCCGCCTGTGACAGAATACCCCTCTACGAAATTCGCATTCATGCTCTGACGAACCTGAAAAGAGGAACTGATATGACGTATTCGCGAAGGAGCTTTGCAAAACTCGCTGTTTCGGCCGTGCCGCTTGCACGGGTGTTCGGCGAGATGATTGATTCCAAGATCGCCGGCGTGCAGCTCGGAGTGCAGACGTACAGCTTCCGCGATCTTTCGCTGGATGACGCAATCAAAGCCATGGCAGCCGGCGGCCTGGGTGACTGCGAGCTGTTCTCCCCCCACGTGGAACCCGGCGGGGCCCAGGAGATTGTGTCCCTTTGGGAAGGGCCGCCAGCCGCGCTCAAAGCCTACGAGGAGAAGTTGACGAAGTGGCGAATGAGCGTCCCGCTCGACTATTTCAAAGGCATCCGCAAGAAGTTCGACGATGCCGGCATCAATATCTACGCGTACAACTTCAGCCCGGAGGATGGAACGAGCGATGCGGAAATCGATCGCGGATTCCTGATGGCCAAAGCGCTGGGCGTTGGGATCATTACGTCGTCGACTACGCTAACCACCGCGAAGCGCATGGCGCCGCTGGCCGAGAAGCACAAGATGCTGGTCGCGATGCACGGGCATTCCGACCTCAAGGACCCCAACCAGTTCGCTACGCCCGAAAGCTTCGAGAAAGCGCTGGCCATGTCGAAGCATTTCCGCATCAACCTGGACATCGGCCATTTCACCGCCGCCAATTTCGATGCCGTCAACTTCATCCGCAAGAACCACGAGAAAATCGTTCTACTGCACCTGAAAGACCGCAAGAAGAACGACGGCGACAACACGCCCTGGGGCGAGGGCGATACGCCGATCAAGCAGGTGCTGCAACTTTTGAAGCAGAACAGGTACCCGATTCCGGCCTTCATCGAGTACGAGTACAAAGGCACTGGCACTTCCCAGCAGGAAGTCGCGAAGTGTTTTCAGTACTGCAAAGAAGCGCTGGCATCCTGAGCGAGGTCCGGTAGGGGCATCCCTCGCCGCAACCCAGACTCCTGGTTGAACCCGCTGGAAAAGCCGGTTTGCATTTTGGCATGGAAGCTGCATGCGCAGATCCGCCGTCTTGAAACTGTCGAATGGCTGTAGGGTTGAGAGTGTCGCCGGTCGAGGTGTTTTGAAAAGAGAAACTCTCCTCTTATCAAGACGCTTGTGGCATCGGATGAAGGAGCGCATGAAGGAGAGGACTCGACGCCGGCTCTGAGCTGGCGCCGTCGGGCGGCCTGGAAATGTTACGTGGCGGGCAGAAATGACTGTATGAATTTGCCCGGCAGCAGCTTTGGGAAAAGGAGATTATCCGTATGTGGGACAAGCGCAAGCCAGAAGAACAGACTGCCAGACCACCGTCAGGCCCATCGCCTAACGTCGCAGAAGCCGCTAAGCCTGCCGCGGCACACCCCGCTCCACCGCCGGCAACCGCGGTGCTGCCTGAGCCGCCGCGCAACATCGCGGTCATCGGCCCGGGAATGATGATCAAGGGAGAAGTGCAGAGCCTCGAAGATCTGTACATTGACGGTGAAGTGGACGGAGCGCTCGAACTCAAGGACCACTGCCTCACCGTGGGCCCTAACGGAAAAACGCATTCCACGATCCGGGCGCGGGAAGTAGTGGTGCTCGGCAGCGTGCAAGGCAACGTGGAAGCGCGGGACAAGATCGCCATACGAAAGAATGGAAAGCTCGTTGGAGACATCAAAACCGCCGGCATCATTATCGACGACGGAGCCTACTTCAAGGGCAGTATCGACATCGTGCGAAGCGACAAGCCGGTGGTCCAGAAGAAAGAGCAGGCGAAGGAGCAGGTAATGACTGCCGGCGCCGGGCAGAAGGTGTAGCCCGCAGATTAGTGGCTGATTCGGCGAGAATCGAGGAATGCCTCTGATCTCGCGCCGCAGGCTTCTTGCCGGTGTCACCGCAGTGGTGCCGGCCGCAGGCGCGCTCGCCCAATCGCCACACACAAGGCTCAAAATCGTTGTCACGGGCGGACATCCCGGCGATCCGGAATATGGCTGCGGCGGTACGGTTGCGCGCTATACGGATCTGGGACACGAGGTTGTGCTGCTGTATCTGAACCGCGGCGAAAAAGGTTGTCCTGAGAAAGATCCAAACGCTGGCAGCGCGGTGCGCGTCCCGGAAGCGAGGAAGGCATGCGAGATTTTGAAAGCCCGCCCCGCCTTCGCCGGGCAGTGTGACGGGAACGCGATCGTCGACCCCGCTCATTCTGAGGAGTTCCGGCGATTGCTCGAAGCCGAGAAGCCCAACGCCCTGTTCACGCATTGGCCCATCGACGGGCATCCGGACCACCGCGCCATTTCCTCCCTTGCCTACGACGCGTGGCTGCGCATGGGCAAGAGATTCTCTTTCTACTACTACGAGGTCTCGAACGGCGAGGACACGCTGATGTTCTCGCCAACAGATTACGTGGATATCTCAGCCACCGAGCCCCGCAAGCGCGCGGCATGTTACGCACACGCTTCGCAGGCGCCTGATAAGTTCTACGCATTGCAATCCCAGGTCACCCGTTTCCGCGGCCTGGAAAGCGGCTATGCCCAGGCGGAGGGTTTCATCCGTCACGCGCAAAGCTCAGGCCATCCGCTGCCCTAAACGACTTGGCGATTCCGGCCGCAGCCGGAAGTGATAGAGTGGCGTTATTAGGAGAAATCGAATGGCTCGATCCACCAGACGTGATTTCCTCAAAACCGGCGTGGCCGCCACAGTGCTTTCGGGCATGGGTAGCGCGAGGGCCTTCGGGCAGACTGGCAAACGGTCGGCAACCGACTGGGTGACGCTTGGCAAATCGAACGTCAAAGTGACGAGGCTCGCTTTTGGCACCGGAACGATCGGTGGCCGGGTGCAGCGGGAACTCGGGCAGCAGGAGTTCACGCGGCTGGTCCGCCACGCCTACGATCGCGGCATCCGCTTTTTTGAGACAGCCGAAAGCTATCACGGCATGCCGGAGATGCTGGCCATCGCGCTCAAGGGCCTGCCGCGCGACAGTTACAAGCTGATGACGAAATACAGCACGCCGGCCGGCGGCGATCCCTCTCCTAAGATCGATCAGTTTAGGAAGCAACTGGGCACCGACTACATCGACATTCTCCTGCTCCATTGCCTGAGGCCGCCGACCTGGGCCTCGGATTATGCAAGCCTTCAGGACGGATTCTCCGAAGCTCAGCAGAAAAAGATCATCCTGGCGCGCGGCGCCTCCGTTCACGGCTTGCCCGCGCTTCGAACCCTCCCCGGAAACCAGTGGCTCGAAATCGCCATGATCCGCATGAACCACAACGGAACAAAGATGGACACCGAAGCCATGCGGGATATCGAGGCGCCCGGCAACGTCGACGAAGTGGTCGCGCACACCCGGAACGTCCACGCCCAAGGCATGGGCGTCATCAGCATGAAGCTCTGCGGCGAAGGCCGGTTCACCCGCCCGGAGGATCGCGACGCCTCCATGAAGTTCGCCATGAACCTGGGCTGTGTCGATTCAGTTACGATCGGGTTCAAAAACACCGCGGAGATCGACGAAGCCATCGACCGCATGAACCGTGTGCTGAACGCGTAGTGCATTGGGTGGCTTCACCCAGTTTCGCCAAAAGTCGCAGACCCATGCCTGTGATCCGATCCGAACGCAAAGTCCTGATTTCTCAAGCTTAAAGAAGGTGCCCCCGCCATCCCTGATGCTTTCTGCCCGGCTGGTGTGATGGTTGCTGCGGAAGTAATGGGTCCAAGACTTTTAGGAGGCCGGCGATGGGCGCTTCTGACGCATTTGCAAGAAACATCTATATTCGCCTTGCAGACGACGGGGTTGGCTTTCACTACGCCATCAAATATGGCGGAATCCCTGTGAGACAAGGGTTTGTGCCGACCTTTCGCGAGGATGGCAGGCCAGCACCCGGCCCTTCGTTCGTGCCGCGGTCCGACGAGGAAAACGCCCAGCCCGACAGCGAAGACACGGAGTAATGATCCCAATCGCATCTTTGCGGAGATGTGATGCGCGATAAAGTCCAGCGGACATCGATCTTCTTCTTAAGCCGGGCCAGCGACTTTCACGAGGCGGTGTGGATGCCGGGGGTTGACGTGTACCGGCGCCCGACCGGCTGGCTCGTGAAATGCGACCTGGCTGGAATCCGGCCCGAGGACGTCGCAGTCTCCCTCCAGGGTTCAAACTTATCCATCCGGGGCATCCGCCGCGACCCGATGGTGGAAGAGGGCTGGGAACACGATTCGATGGAGATCCCATACGGCAGGTTTGAGCGCTCCATTGTTCTTCCGGAAGGTCTGGGAGAAGCACGCATCACCGCCCATTACCGCGATGGCATGTTGCTGGTTCGAGTGCGCGAGGCAAACCGATGAGTGACCAAGACGAAATCCGGACGATTCCGCTGCTGCCCATCAAAAACACGGTGCTTTTCCCGCATCTATTATTGCCGCTCTCGATCGGCCGGCCCGGCTCCGCGGCTGCGGTGGCGCAGGCCATGGCGGGAGAAGAAAAACAGATTGTGATTGTGGCGCAGCGCGACGCGTCAGTGGATGAGCCTGGCCAGAAAGACCTCTTCCCGGTTGGTACCATTGCCGTGATCAAGAAGATGGGGCGCCGTCCGGACGCAGTCATCGAGATGGTGGTGCACGGGATCGAGCGCGTGGCCATTGTCAAGGTCGAAGAAAGGAGCGGCGCCCTTCAGGCGAAAGTGCGGAAGGTGCCCCTCGCGGATGACGGCAGCGCCGAAGTGGAAGCCCTGCTGCGCGCGGTGCTCGATCTCGCCCAGCAGGCGATCACCCTGGCCCAGCCGCAGGCGACGGCGGAAATGGCTCGATTGATGCTGGGTCATGACGATCCCCTCAAGCTCGTCTACCTGCTCGGTTCGGTGCTCAACCTGGAGGTGGAGAAAGAGCAGGCACTTCTCGAAGCTCCCACGCGCCTGGATGCGCTGCGGTTGATGCACACTTATCTGTCGCACGAGGTGCAGGTGCTCGCGCTACGCAACAAGATCGCCAGCGAAGCCGAAACCGAAATCAGCAAAGAGCAGCGTGAATATCTTTTGCGGCAGCAGATGAGGGCCATCCAGCAGGAACTGGGCGAGGAGGGCCCCGAACAGGCGGAATCCGCGCTCTTGCGGGACCGGCTGGCGCAAGCCGACCTCCCCGATGAAGTGCGTAAGGAAGCTGACCGCGAACTGAAACGGCTGCAAAAATTGCCGCCGGCGGCGCCGGACTACCACGTCATCCGCTCGTACCTGGAGCTGGTGCTGGACCTGCCGTGGCGGAAGCGTTCGGAAGAAAGCATCGAGATTGCCCGCGCGCGGCAGGTGCTGGATGACGATCACTACGACCTGAAGGAAGTCAAGGAGCGAATCCTCGAGCAACTGGGCGTTCTGAAAATGAACCCACAGGCCAAGGCTCCGATCCTGTGCTTCGTCGGTCCGCCGGGAACGGGTAAGACCTCGCTGGGACAGTCGATCGCGCGCGCCATGGGGCGCAAGTTCGAGCGCATGAGCCTGGGAGGCCTGCACGACGAAGCCGAACTGCGCGGTCACCGCCGCACTTACATCGGCGCCATGCCGGGCCGCATCATCGAGGCGATTCGCAAGTCCGGAGTCAACAATCCGCTATTGATGCTTGACGAAGTGGATAAACTAGGACAGGATTTCCGCGGCGATCCGGCTTCGGCTTTGCTGGAGGTTCTGGACCCGGAGCAGAACAAGAACTTTCACGACAACTACCTGGATCTGCCATTCGACCTGTCGAAGGTTTTCTTCATCACGACGGCCAACAATTTCGATACGATCCCGCGGCCATTGCTGGATCGAATGGAAGTGCTGACATTGTCCGGCTACAGCGAAGAAGAGAAGACCGAAATCGCGCGGCGCTATCTCATTCCGCGGCAGATGAGCGAATCCGGACTGACGTCTGCCCAATTTGCGATCGCGCCGGACGCACTAAGGCGGGTCATCGAGCGCTATACGCGCGAAGCGGGGTTGCGGCAGTTGGAGCGGGCTATCGGCCGCCTCGCGCACAAAGCCGCGCTGCATTTTGCAGAAAGCAAGACCGACCCGGTTGCGGTAGGCGCAGACGATCTCGCCGATCTGCTCGGGCCGGAACGGTTCTTCCTGGAGCAGGCGCGGAACGAGATGACGCCTGGGGTCGCGACGGGTCTCGCCTGGACCGAGACAGGCGGCGACGTTTTGTATGTTGAGGCCGCGCTGTTACCTGAAAGCCGGGGCCTAACCCTGACCGGGCATCTGGGCGAAGTGATGCAGGAATCGGCTCGGGCTGCCCACAGCTACATCTGGTCGCATTGTGACGAACTCGGGATCAGCCGGGCGCAATTTCGCAAATTCGGGGTTCACATTCATGTGCCGGCGGGCGCGATTCCCAAGGACGGTCCTTCCGCCGGCGTCACCATGGCGTCGGCGCTGACTTCGCTGTATACGGCACACGCAGTGCGCCGCGATACCGCCATGACCGGCGAAATTACGCTGACCGGCCTGGTGCTGCCCATCGGCGGCGTTAAAGAGAAGGTGCTCGCGGCCCGGCGTGCCGGCTTGCGCCGCATCATCCTGCCCAAAGAAAACGAGAAGGACTTGCGCGAGATCCCTGATGAAGTTCGCTCGCAAATGGAATTCGTGTTTGTGGAGCGAGTCAAGGATGTCTTAACCGCCGCCATCCCGGAACTCGCCAAACAGTTCGAGTTTATCCCAGCCGCCTGAGGCGCGTTCGCCTGCGCGTGCAGCCGCACGCGAACCAGAATACAATCTTGCACATGGCCCGCATGAAGTCGGTTGTCGCCATCCTGGCGCTCATAGTTATGTCTGCGACGGCGGCACCGCCGCCGAACTTCGTGCTCGTGGCACACGGGGGCGCGGGGAATTACGGCGCCATGACGCCCGAGCAGATCGAAGCGCGCCGTGCGGTGATCATCCAAGCGGTACGGGCCGGCTACGAGATTCTCTCGCGCGGCGGTCGAAGCCTCGAAGCCGTCGAGGCAGCGATCCGCGTGATGGAAGACTCCGGGCTGTTTGACGCCGGGCGCGGCGCTTATTACACGCGGGAAGGGGTGCCCGAGCTGGATGCGGCGATCATGGACGGGCGCACGCTCGCCGCCGGATCGGTCGCCTCGGTCAAGCACATAGCGAATCCTATTCATCTGGCGCGGCTGGTAATGGAAAAGACGCCGCATGTGCTGCTGGTGGGTCCGGGCGCCGAGGAGTTCGCGAAATCGCAAGGCATCGAGCTGGTCTCGCCCTATTACTTCTTCAATGAACGCGAATGGGACCATTACAAGAAGGCGGCTGAAGAGAAGAAGACTTCGGCGCTCGTTCGCGAAGACGAGCACGGCACGGTGGGCGTGGTGGCGCTCGACCAGGCGGGAAATCTCGCGGCCGGCACCTCCACGGGCGGTACCACGTTGAAGATGCCGGGGCGGGTAGGAGATTCTCCCATCATTGGCGCTGGAACGTACGCAAACAATGAAAGCTGCGCGGTTTCGGGGACCGGGGTGGGCGAGTTTTTCATGCGCAACATTGTGGCCGCCGATATCTGCGAGCGCGTGCGTTACCTCCACGTCCCGCTGGAGCAGGCAGCGAATGACGTGGTCTTGAAAGAACTCGTGGACCAGCATGGCGAAGGCGGCGTGATTGCGCTCGACCGGCAGGGCAACGTCGCCACCACCTTCAACACCACCGGCATGATGACCGGCACGGTCCGCGCAGATGGCAAGATCGTCATGAAGGGCTGGAGCAAGACTGCCGAGCCTGTCATCGTGCCCGCGGCGAAGTAAGGGAGCACTCTTGTTTTGCGTCGCAGAGCGTATGCGGCGAATAGAGCACAGTCCTGCGGACCACAACCATGACGATTCTGGTAGTGTCCTGCCGCCTACTCAGCGCGACCCTGCGATCAGCGGGTAGAGGCAAGCGGTGCTGTTTCTCCCGTGGAACGGAGTATGCTCACGAAGATAGGCTTCTTTCATTTCGGTGATGAACGCAACGGAGACCCGGTCGGATCGCTCGAAGAAAATCTAAAGCTCGAGTTAGAGGATGCCGCGATCGCGGGCCAGACTCTCGATGACTGCCTAATTGTGGTGCCAGAGGCTTTCAACGTCAAGAATTACAACGGTGAGGCGTGTCTAAACCGCTCGATTCGCGACTCTTTGATAAGAGTCTCGATCGAGCTCGGAATTGCCTTCGTAGCGGGACTCATCGAGGAAACGGAAACTGATGTTCTGGGAGACGGGTATAGTTCCGCCTACCTCATTGATGGAGCAACACCCTGCCAGCTCCTATCGCGTAAGACCAGACGGGATAGCACGACGAATTACCGACCGTACCCAGGAAACTGCGATGAACCGATCGTGTATCGCGGTCTTTGCATCGCAGCTCTGATTTGCATGGATGCATGTTCTGATCCTGCCGACGCGAGGACTCTCGCCAAGGTAGATGATGCAAAGAAGCAGGCAGCTCAGATCAAGAAGCGGCATGAGAACCTCATCGAGCAGATTCGTAAGCGCAGTGAGGGCGCACCAACCATACTCTGCGTTCCAGCGCGTATGAATACGCTTTCGAGCACAGCAGTTGCCGAGTATTGGCGGGGCCTAGCATCGCACATAACCGTTGTTGTTGCTAATGCCGGTTCTTCCCACCCGAGCGTCATCCGGCTCCAGAATAATGAAATCCTGTGCCCAGACAACAACCATGCGGCCGGCGTCAAAATTCGATCATTGTTCTAAATGCGGATTCTGACCCCGGAGGCGATCCACGTAGTCTTGGGACAATACCTAAATTGTGATTGCGGCTCCCCTGAGCCGCGCGGGTCCCCCTGGTACCCGCCGCAATGCCGACGGGGCGTCGGCAAGCGGGCGAGGGCGCCCGCCCCACTTTCCCCAGCCTCAAGGCACGGACACCACCGGCAGTTCGATGAAGCTCGCGTGGCCGGGCTCGTGGTAAATCCGCTGCACGGCCTTGCGGAAATCCTCCGGCTTGGCCCAGAAGATACTCGGTACGAACGTCTGCGGATTGCGGTCGTAGAGCGGGAACCAGCTTGACTGGATCTGCACCATGATGCGATGGCCAGCGAGGAACACATGGTTCGCATTGGGCAGCGAGAAGCGATACAAGAGCGGCTTGCCGGACTCGATGGCTTTCGCCGTCTCCAGGCTCTCGCGATAACGGCCGCGAAAGATGTCGGCCGAAATCATCAACTGATAGCCGCCCAGCGCCGGCTCGCCGGCCACTTCATCGGGATAGAGGTCAATTAACTTGACCACCCAGTCGGAGTCCGTCCCGCTGGTGGAGGCGACCAGGTTTACGACTGGCTGCCCGCTGATTTTTACCGGCGCGTTTAAAACGCCGGAGTCGAACGCCAAGACATCGGGACGGCCGGATGCCTCGCGCTGATCATCCACCAGCCATCGGGACCAGGAGCTGTTGTCGATGGGCCGCGCACGATAGGGCACGGGCTTAGCGGGATCGGAGACGTATTCTTCGAACGCTGTGTCGCCGGATTTCGGCGCGTCGAAACTCAGCTTCAGGCCTGCGTTGAGATAGAGCGGCGCCGGCCGCACCGTGCAGCCGCTGTCGCAACCGGCAGGCCACGAGGGCAGCCGCCGCCACCTGTTTGTCCCGGTTTCAAAGGCGATAACCGGCGGCAGGCCGGCGCTGGGTGCGCCGTCCTTCAGATACTGGTCGAGGAAAGGGCGCAGAATTTCGCGGCGGAAATAGAGCGCGGTATCGCTGTGGAATTTGATCGCGCCAATCGCGCTCCCGTCACCGATCTCCCCGCCGTGATACCACGGGCCCATGACCAGGAACACCTTGTCGTTATTTATGTCCTTCGGCTTGATGGCGCGGTAAACGGCGGGCGCGCCGTAGATGTCCTCCTGGTCCCACAGGCTGTGCACCAGCATGACCGGAACTTTGAGGGGCTGCTCCGCAAGAACGCGGTCCATCGCCTGGTCGCGCCAGAAGGCGTCGTAGCTTGGATGCGCAAGAATCTTGCGCCAGAAGCCAAGCGGTTCGAGTCCGCGGCGCTGCCCGAGCGCGCCCGCCGAACCCGCCTGTATGTAGGTGTCGTATTCGTCATGGTGGCTGGTCCACCACTTGACTTCCGATTTCCGCGTGGCTTCCTGATCGTAGATGTAAGCCAGGCTCGGCTGGCGAAAGGCGCCATTGTGGAACCAGTCGTCACCCATCCAGCCGTCGACCATGGGGTTCATCGGCACCGACACTTTCAGCGCCGGATGCGGATTGACCAGCGCCATCAACGGCAGAAAGCCGTCGTAAGAAATGCCGAGGATGCCGACTTTGCCGTTGGTTTCCGGGACGTTCTTTACGAGCCAGTCGATGGTGTCGTAGGTGTCGGTGGCATGATCGATGGGCGTCGGATTCTGCGGACCGTGCAGGGGCCGGTTCATGATGTAGTCGCCCTCGGAGCCGTGCTTGCCGCGCACGTCCTGAACGGCGCGGATGTAGCCGCCTTCGACGATCACATCGGTGGCATTATCGTATCCATTGAGTACGGGACCAAGGTGGGAACTCTCGGCGTGGCTCGTAAGGTTGGACGCGTTGTAAGGTGTGCGCGTCAGCAGGATCGGTGCGCCCTTCGCGCCCTTCGGTACCAGGATGACGGTATGCAGCTTGACGCCGTCGCGCATGGGGATCATGACGTCACGCCGGGTAAAGTCGAAGGTGTCGGTTGACGGTTCGAATTTGGCGGGAGTCTCGCTTGGGAGGTCAGGATATTTGACGGGTGGAGGAGCGCTCTGGGCCGCCGACAGTTGGACGAACAAGAAAGCGGCGAGGAGCGGCGTGAACAAGGTTCGCGGGGAAAGGAGGTCAAGACGCTTCATAGGAGTCCTTCATGGCTGAAGAATAGATTTGACATCAGCAGATTGTATCGGACGAGATGGCGTCGCGGTTTTTTTTGTTGTAGCG
>Ga0335077_10006876_pt1 | contig 14066 bp, 11 predicted proteins | sample Lox_Sample_31_FD_207151 | JGI IMG/M metagenome (GOLD analysis project Ga0335077, IMG submission 207151) | Soil microbial communities from Loxahatchee National Wildlife Refuge, Florida, United States - Lox_Sample_3.1 | ecosystem: Environmental > Terrestrial > Soil > Wetlands | place: USA...
AGCTCCCTACTTCTCGGATGTGTCGGGCAGCGACCCGGCGTATGGCCCGTACGCCCTCTACATTCAGAAGATGCGCGAGCTGAGGATCACTAACGGCACCACGGGAAGCACCTATAGCCCGGGCAATAACCTCACGCGAAAAGAAATTGCGACCTTTGTGGTGAGGGCATTTTTCCTATGAGGGAACGGTTGTCAGCTACCTACAGGCGGTGAAAGAAGCGGTTCCACCGGACACGAGGAGACCAGGAAGAGTTTCGGCGGCGTTCCATCAAGTCTTTCGTCGAGTCTTCCGAGTAGTAGATGGCATAGCGTTAGAGGCGCTCCGGACCCGGCGGCCTACTATGCCGATGCCCTCCGGGAGCGGAGTCAGTGCGAAGGAAAGAGCGACGATCTGCCCGATGATTGCGGAGACGGCGAACAGCCCCGCGATTACGTAGGCCCCAATGGCGGCAATCGGTACGTTCGTCGCTCAATTCCCAGCGGCGGTTGGCTTCAAAAGACGGATGGCATTGTTGCCGGTATCCGCCAGGGAAATGTTTCCCTTCGCGTCCAATGCCAGTCCCCACGGCTGATTCAGAGAGGCGCTGGTGGCGGGCCCGCCATCGTTGGTGTAACAGCAGTTCCCATTGCCTGCAATGGTGGAGATCATACCGTCCGTGCCTACCCTGCGGATCCGGTTCTCGCCCGAATCGGAGATATAGAGGTTGCCGGCGCTGTCTACCGCGATCCCGCGCGGCGCGCTCAGGAGCGCATTGATGGCCGGACCGCCATCGCCCGTAAACACGGTGGCGGTTCCAGCGACCGTGGTGATGTTGCCATCCGTGGAGACCTTGCGGATGCGGCCATTGTTCTGGTCCGCGATGTAGAGGTTGCCGGCCGAATCGACTGCCAGCGCGGTGGGGCCGTTCAGCAGTGCGTCGGTGGCCGGTCCGCCGTCGCCGCCAAAGCCCGAGCCTCTGCCGACGACCGTGCTGATGAGGTTCGTAGTGCTGTCGATTTTCCGAACCCGATTATCGAGAGTGTCCGCGATGTACAGATTGCCCGGACCGTCGAAGACGATGGATTGCGGCGCGTGAATGGCGGCTTCGATGGGCAATCCGCCATCGCCGTAAAGACCGGCATTGCCGTTGCCCACGATGGTGCCGATGGTGCCGTCGGCGAGCACGATGCGGATCCGGTTATTGGCGGTATCGGCGATGTACAGCGCTCCATTGTAGACAGCCACCCCCATGGGACGATTCAAGAGCGCCGCTACCGCCGGTCCGCCGTCGCCCGCAAAGCCCGCGGTGCCAAAGCCGGCAACTGTGGAGATGGTGCCATCGGGCGCGATCTTGCGCACACGGTTGGCGGTTGGCTCGGCGAAATAGAGGGTGCCGTCGGTATCGAGTGCGAATCCCGCCGGGGAATCGATCTGCGCCGCCGAGGCGGGGCCGCCATCTCCGGAAGAGCTGTTCTCCCCGTCGCCGGCCACGGTGTGAAAGATGCCGTCGGGGGTGACCTTCCAGATTTTGAAGTCGCCGCCGGTGAGACCCGAGCCCGAGCCGATCGAACCCGCCGCGAAATAGAACGTGCCGTTGGCGTCTACCGCGACACCGGTGGGACCGCTGATGCGAGCGGAGATGGCAACCAAGCCGTCCAGGGCGAGTTGCTCGGAGAAGTTGTTGCCGGCAACCGTGCTGATCTGCCCCTGCGCAATTTTCCGGATGCGCACGGCGCCAAGGTCGGCGATGTAGAGAGCGCCGGAGCGGTCGGCAGCCACATCGGTTGGAAGAAACAGCGTGGCGCTGGACGGCGGGCCGCCATCGCCGGTGGAGGCCGGAAATCCGGTTCCGGCGAACGTGGTGATGGTGCCGTCCGGTCCGACCTTGCGGATCACGTTGTTGAAGGTATCGGCGATGTAGAGATTGCCGCTCGGATCGACGGTCATGCCTTGGGGCTGCTTCAAGGCGGCTTGCGTGGCCGGTCCGCCGTCTCCATAATAGTCGGCGGTGTTGTTGCCCGCGACGGTGGAGATGGCGCCATTGGTGGCGACCATTCGGATACAACTGTTGCCGGTATCGGCAATGAAGAGATTGCCGAGGGAATCGATCGCCAATCCGGTAGGACTGTTGAGCTGCGCCTTTACCGCCGGCCCGCCATCTCCGGAATAGCCGCTCATGCCCGTTCCCGCGATGGTGCTGATGGTGCCGGCGGTGGAGATCTCGCGGACGGTATTGGCGTCGCGATCGACGACGTAGACGTTGCCCGAGACATCCACTGCGAGGCCATCGGGAAACGCTAACTGCGCCTGGAGTGCGGGCCCGCCGTCTCCGGAGACGCCGTACCGCCCGGTGCCGGCGATGCGCGTGAGGGTGCCCTGGCTATCGACCTTGAAAACCGAGTGCAGGCTCGCGAAATAGACGTTGCCCGCGGCGTCTACCGTGACACGCGGAGGATCGCCGATGGATGCAGTGACGGCGGCCGTAGGGGTGGCGGGCGGAATGCCACCAGACACCGTGGAGATGACATACTGCTGGCCCCATGAAACAGCGCTCGCGCATAGAAACAGCGGCAGGAACACACGCCTGATCATTACCGGTCCCCTGAAACCTGAGTTGTAATAGTGTATGATACCGCGCTTGCCGGGTGGCGGCCTAACGCTCAGTAGGCTGCTTTCTCTCTGTACCGGCTGTCAGTGAAGGAGGCGAAGCACCTTGAGGCGATCCGAAATCGTAGGGCTGTTTCACGTTCATCCGGGAGAACGACTTTTGCGCGCGGATCTCCTGTTGAACCGAGGGCGTCCGGGCAAAGACGGGCGGGCGATGCGTAGCGGGAGAGAAGCCGGCCGCGGCAGCCAGGAGCGCACGGTGAACTTACTGCTCATGTCTCCGGGTATGCTCGCGGAATGAAACAGACCAAGAGGGTAGCATTGGTCAATCGCAGAATGCCTAACATTCCACCATACGCAAGCGCAGCATCCGAAGGTTGCGGAGCAGAATGTCGGGCTGTTCGGCAAGGAGTTCCTGGGAGGATGTGAGGCCGGTGGCGACGGAGATGGCGCGGATTCGGTTACGGCGGGCGGCCTGGATATCGGCGGGGGCATCTCCGATCAGCGAGATGGCCGCCTCGCGGGGGATCCAGCCCCGGCAGCGAGCCTCGCGCACCGCGATCTTCACCAGTCCTGCCCGGGTGCGGGCCGTTTCCGCGAATGCACCGTAGCGGAAGTAGTCTTTCAGTCCGGCGCGCTCGAGTTTGCGCCAGCCGATGCGGGTGAGGTTTCCGGTTACCAGTCCGAGCAGCAGCTTGCGGCGGGTCAGCCGTTCGAGCAGAGGGGCGACGCCGGGACAGTGCTTGTCATGGAGCGGAGGGCAGGTCCGCAAATAGCGGCGCTCCGCCACGGGCAGGATCTCCGGCAGCGCGGAGGCGATGCGGGAGCGCGGGGCGCCGGCACGTCGCATCATCACGGCGATGATATCGGGATCGAGCATGCCCTGTACCGGGATACCCTCGGTGGTGGTCTCGAGACCGGTGACTCGCCGGACCGCATACACCAAAGCTTCGCGGTGATGCGGGCCGGCGCGGCGAACGAGCGTGCCATCGATGTCGAAGAGAACCAGAGCGCGGTAGGTCAAAAGCAATGATAACCCGCCGACGACCGGTACAATGGATTTGTGCATCAATCGAAATTCCGAGTCGGGCTGATTCAGATGGCCTGCGGGAAAGATCCAGCCGAGAATCTGGCGAAAGCCGAATGGCGCATCCGCGAGGCCGCCGGCAAGGGCGCACAGATCATCTGCGTGCAGGAATTGTTCCGTTCACAGTACTTCTGCCGGGAGGAAAACGCAGACCTGTTCGACCTGGCCGAGCCTGTGGCAGGGCCGACCAGCGAGAGCTTTTCGCGGCTGGCGCGTGAACTTGCGGTAGTGATTGTGGGGTCGATCTTCGAGCGCAGGACTGCCGGTGTTTATCACAACACGGCACTGGTGCTGGACGCGGACGGAAGGCAGCTCGGCATCTATCGCAAGATGCACATTCCCGACGACCCGCTGTACTACGAGAAATACTACTTCACGCCGGGGGACCTGGGATTTCGCTGCTTCGACACGCGTTACGCGCGGGTGGCGGCTCTGGTGTGCTGGGACCAGTGGTATCCCGAAGGAGCGCGCATCGCGGCACTGGCCGGCGCGCAGATCCTGTTCTACCCAACGGCGATCGGGTGGCATCCCTCGGAGAAGGCGCGGTATGGGGCGGCACAGCACGATGCCTGGAGGACCATCCAGCGCTCGCACGCCATTGCCAACGGGCTCTACGTGGCGGCGGTGAATCGCGTGGGCTACGAAGGTCCGCCGGAGCACGGTCTCGAATTTTGGGGCGCCTCGTTCGTTGCGGATCCGTTTGGGCAAGTGCTGGCGGAAGGAAGCCACGATCAAGAGGAGATTCTGATTGTGGAGTGCGATCCGCGCCGCACGGAAGAGGTCCGGCGAAACTGGCCCTTTTTGCGGGACCGGCGGATCGATGCGTATGCTCCCCTGCTGCAGAGGGTGATCGATTGAAGTCGCGTGGCGCGCGCGGGGACCTCCGCATGCCCGCCGAGTGGGAACCGCACGAAGCCACCTGGATCGCCTGGCCGCATAACCGCGACGATTGGCCGGGCCGATTCGCGCCGGTTCCGTGGGTGTACGGAGAGATCGTTCGCAAACTGAGCCGCGTGGAGAAGGTGCGGATCCTCGTCGAGGACGAAGCAGCGGAGCGGCAGGCGCGGCGGATTCTCCGGAAGGTCGGCGCGGGGATGGAGGCGGTGGAGTTCTTCACACGCCCCACGAATCGAGTCTGGACTCGCGACTATGGGCCGCTGTTCGTCCGCGACTCCGCGGGCAAAGTAAGTCTGACCGCGTGGCGATTCAACGCGTGGGCCAAGTACGACGACTGGCAACTCGATGCCGCGATACCCGCGTGGCTGGGCAAGCAGTTGAAGCTTCCGGTGGCCAGCGTCCCCATGGTGTTGGAAGGCGGCAGCATCGATGTGAATGGAGCGGGGCTGCTGCTGACCACCGAGGAGTGCCTGCTGAGTCCCGTGCAGGCACGCAATCCGGGAATGACACGCGATGAGATCGAGCGGGTGTTTGCGCGTTACCTCGGCATCGACCGGGTAATCTGGCTGCGCAACGGAATCGCCGGTGACGACACGCATGGGCACATCGACGACCTGGCGCGATTTGTCGGGCGCGAGACGGTGGTGGTGGCTTCGGAGGCAGACCGGTCGGACCCGAATTTCGAACCGCTGCGCGAAAACGCCGGAATTCTCCGCGCGACTGGCCTGCGCGTGGTCAAGCTGCCCATGCCGCATCCGCTGATCTTCGCGGGTCAGCGTCTGCCGGCCAGTTACGCGAACTTTTACATTGCCAACCGGATGGTGCTGGTTCCTACTTTTAACGATCCCAACGACCGGACCGCCCTGGATCGACTGGCGGGTGTGTTTCCAGGGCGGGAAGTGACCGGCATCAATTGCACGGATTTGATTCTGGGGCTGGGTGCGCTGCATTGCATGACGCAGCAGCAGCCCGCAAGCGGGGCGCCCGGATGAGCAACCTCGCGCGCGAACTTTCGCCGGGGGAAGCCGCTATATAATCGAACCAATCGGCCATGTTCGCGGCGAGCATCGACGGCGGCTTCATGGTGGCAGACTTCGAGCCCGCTTACCTGCGTCTGTACCGCTCCGGCGAGTTGCGCCAGCGCGCGAATGACGCGGTGGAACGGCTTCGGCATTGCCTGGTGTGCCCGCGGGATTGCGGGGTGGACCGCATCGCCGACAAGACGGCGGCGTGCCACACGGGCCGTTACGCGCAGGTGAGCAGTTATTTCCCGCACTTCGGCGAAGAAGACTGCCTGCGGGGATGGCGCGGCAGCGGGACGATCTTCTTCTCGATGTGCAATCTCCGCTGCGTGTTCTGCCAGAACTACGACATCAGCCAGGCGCAGCGGGGTCCGGAGGTGCGGCCCGAAAGGCTGGCGGCGATCATGGTCGAGCTGCAGTCGCTCGGGTGCCACAACATCAACTTCGTCACGCCGGAGCATGTGGTGCCCCAGATTCTGGAAGCGCTCCCGATCGCCGTGGAACAGGGCTTGCGCCTGCCGCTGGTCTACAACACGTCCTCCTATGATTCGCTGGACAGCCTCCAGTTGCTGGACGGGATCGTGGACGTGTACATGCCCGATTTCAAGTTCTGGGATGCCGGGCTTTCGCTGCGCTACGTGAAGGCGAAGGACTATCCGGATGCGGCGCGCCGCAACATCCGCGAGATGCATCGGCAGGTGGGCGTGCTGCGATTTGACGACTGCGGATTGGCGAAGCGGGGTGTGCTGGTCCGGCACCTGGTGATGCCGGGCGAGATCGCCGGCACCGAATCGATCATGCGGTTTCTGGCTTCGGAGATTTCGCCCGATACGTATGTGAATGTGATGGACCAATACCACCCGGCCGGACGGGTAGACGGCTCGCTGTTCGTCGAGATCGACCGCCGGACGACGACGGCGGAGTACCGGAAGGCGGTCGCGGCGACGCGGTCGGCCGGCCTGTGGCGCATCGATCAGCGAGCGGGTTCGTGAACGCGATACGGACCACCGCAGGCTGAAGCCCGGCCCCACTGACCTACCGGGTAGTATCCCGATGGGGCAGCTTGTCGCGCAGGCCGGTGAAATCCACTTCGATGAACTGCTTCACCCCTTCTCTGCCCGTGAGGCTCAGCCAGAGCGCTCCGTCCTCGCCGCGCAGGTCGAGCTGAAAACTGAAGAACGGGCAACACTTCCGCTCCAGCTCGATCCACTGGGCCACTTCCACCACGGAGATGCTCCGGGTGTTTAGCTCGAGGGCATAGCCGTCGTTCTTTTCGCGTTCGGAGAGCACGGCCGGCATCAGGCGGTCGCTCAGCTTGCGGTATTGGGCTCTTTCCTGCGTGGTAAATGCTTTCAGATTGCAGGCGAATGCGGCCGGTTTGGGGATTACCATCCCCTGAGGGTGGGACGGAGACTGGCAGATGCACGCGGGAATGATCGCGAGCATGGGAGCGAGAAATTTGCTGGTCATACGCCGATCGTACGGCTTAAACTTGACTTTAAGTCAAGAACTTCTTTATGTCTCCACGCATGACCATCGGACAGGTTGCGGAGTCGTGCGGCCTGCGCTCTTCCGCGATTCGATTCTATGAGAAGTCCGGACTGCTCCCCAAGCCACAGCGCTCCGGCGGGCAGCGGCGCTACGAACGCAGCGTTCTCGAGCGGCTCGCCGTGCTGGAGCGCGCCAAGGACTGCGGCTTTACGCTGAAGGAGGTCCGCACGCTCTTTAACGGCTTTCGCAGCGACGTGCCGCTCTCGAAGCGTTGGCAGGAGCTGGCGAGCAAAAAGCTCGCGGAACTGGATGTTCTGTCGGAACGAATCGCGGCGATGAAGGAGTTGCTGGAGCGGGAACAGAGATGCCGGTGCATCGACTTCGAGGAATGCGGGCGAAGGATTCTGGAGGGCGGGGGGAAGGGACGTGGTGGCGGCGGAAAAGCGTCGCGGTGAAGCTTCTGACGCCGCGTGACAAGAGTGCACGCCCACACCACATCGCGCCCGAAAACCGGCGGGTTGTCAGGAATTTCGGTGGCCCATGGGTACAAACAGAGATCTATTTGAGTGTGTAGATTGAGCGGGTGGCGGAGGGGTGCTCGATGGTGAGCCTGGTGTTGCCGCGCTCCAGGGGCACCAGGCCATCGGCGGGCAACGGCGTCGTCTGCTCGATCGTCAGCACGGTGTCCGAAAGACGGACCGTCCGTTTCCATCCTTTACCGCTGAATTCCAGGGTGTCGCCCGCGGCGTGAACCTCCACGGCGCCTGGCGCGGTGAACACTCCCTGGTCGGGCAGAAAGTTCCCGTTCAGATCTTTGCCTGTAAATTCCATCCAGCGTCCGCCATCCTGGCTGGAGAAAACGGCCCGCGCCTTCTGCGAATCGAGCACCCAATCGGGCGCGCCGTCACCATCGAGGTCGGCGCTCCAGGCCACGGTGCGGCCTCTCGGCAGCAACAGCACACGCATGGGCAGGTCCAACTGCGCCGCTCCGGAGACGTGTAGAATCCACTCGCGCAGGCCGGAGATGCCTTCGTCAGCGAAGACCCGCATCGACACGCGCCGCTCGTCGGTGGCTCCGATGGCGATCTCGGTTTTGGGCGGAAAGAACTCCAGCCCGTCGCCTTTGGCTTCCAGCCGGTACGTCTCGATGGATGGATAGTTGTTGCGAATGGAAAACTCCAGGCTGGCTCCCGCCCGCGGGTCGATGGGGGCCGTGGGAGGATCGGGCGTGAGTTCGGTCAGCGCGCCGAAGTGAATCTGCATGGCTTCCATCAGGCGAATGGAAGCGGGACGGAAGAGTTGCAGGCGTGCGCGTCCCAGCAACATGCCGTCGGCCTCGAGCGCGAGGTTGGCCCACGCGCCATGCAGCAGATCGGCGGGGACCCTGACCTGATAATCGATCTCATTGGGCGACTTCACGGTTGGTGTGGCGGTGAAGCCCTCGGGAAGGCGGAGGCGCGAGCGGTTGGCGACATCCACCGACGAATACGTGGTCGAAATCAGGTTCTTCTGGCCGATGATGAGACGCCGCGCCTCGTTGAAGAAAGCGGAAGTCTCGGGCTCCTCGATGGCGATCCCGATGCGCACGCGGTTGCCGGCTGCGGAGCTGGCGGGAATCGGGAGGCGCGCACGCAAGGTCTTGTCGTCCCAGTCGAATTCGGCCGGGTGGCCGGCGGCCAGGAATGGGCCGACGGGCTTGCGGGCGAGTTGGAGGATGACCTCGCTCGCCACCGGAGACGCGAACTCCATGGCCAGGATGCCGTTTTCGAATTCGACGGAAATCAACTCGGCGGTGGCGTAGACGATGTGCTCGGCGGCGGAAAAATTCGAGCATTCGCGGCAGAGGCCGTCGGGACCGAGCGAGACGTCGAGTGGGAGCCAGAGCGAGTCTCCGGGTTGCACGGTGACTGCCGGGATGGCGAGGATGCGCCTGGAGCCCGGCTCGATGATGCGCAGCTCATCGGAAAAGGGGGTGGTGCCGCGATTGGTGATGCTGACCGCGGAGGCGCTGTGCGAGATCACTTCCACCGCGGTGATGCCATCCGGAAACTTACCAGCGATGGGCTTCGGCAAGACAGAGGGGCGGAGACCGGCGAGCAGCGGCGCCCAGTAGCGGAGCAGGGCGGCATCGCGGCGCAAGGCCGTTGTGGTGGCGTGTTCGTCGCCGCTGAGACCTACGGCGCCTTTGCGGAGGAAGGTGCCGTCGGGGGACCACCCCGCGGGATAAAGGGAATCTTCAACCCCCGTCCACAACAGGGAACCAGACCCGGGTGAGTTGCCGGACACGAGAACCTGGCGGCTGCGGGCCAGCGCATCGGGATCGTTGGCGGACAGTGTGGTGACGGGCGAAGGAGGCGCGGGGGCATCGATGGCCAGCGCGCGGCCTTCGACGAACGCGACGGGCCCCCCGTGACGAGCCGTTTGGGTGGCCAGCAACTGGTCGAGCGCTTTGAGCCAGGCTCTCTGGGCGCGCGAATCGGAAGGGCCCGCGGGCGTACCGTTATTGAGCCACCCAGGCACGGGAGGCAGAGGTTTGACCCATGCATCGAGGCCGAGCTTGCGAAGGAGATGGATCAGCCCCGAAAGGTCGCGGCGCGGACTGGTGCTGCCGGTAAAGTCGAATTCACCCGGCTGTACCTGGTGCCAGTTCCAGGGGACCGGGAATTCCACGGTGCGGACGCCGATGGTCTTGAGCCACACCAACTCGCGTTCCCACAGGGCCCGAGGGTAAAGATAGTAGGGGAATTCGACCGCCTGCACGAAGTCGGGCTTGGGTGGTTTAGCGTCGGGGAGGGCCGTGGGCGCACTCGCGGCGAGCAGCAGAAAGCCGAGGGCGCCGCGCACGAACCGCATGAGCAGACGCATCAGAATGTCCGCGCCTTCCGGACACGGTAATCGTCCACCTGCGGCATCTTGATGACCGTGCACATCTCAAACAGGCGGGAGCGGGCGCGCGGGCCGATCTGCTCGGCCAGTGTGCGGCGGTGCTCGAATTTGTCGAGCGCCACATTTTTCTGCAGCACGTTAATGCCGGCGTCGGCGTCGGGCACGTTGGTTGTGGCGATGAGAGCCTTCTGACGGTTGCAACGGTCGGTGATGATCGAGGTGACGGTGTCTTCCACCCAGTCGGTGACGCGATGGGCGCCGAGGTCATCGAGGAGCAAGACTTCGGCATCGAGCGCATCGTGGTAGGCCTCGCGGTCGGAGGAATTGGAGGCAGGATCGTAGCCTCGCTTGATGCTGTTCAGGAGGGTTTGGTAATCCCAGAAGAGGCACTCAAATCCCTTCTCGACGATTTTCCGGACAGCCGCCACGGCAAGGTGGGTCTTGCCGGTGCCGGGCTCACCGATCAGCAACAGGCCCGGGCGGCTCGGGTTGGGAAAGTCGCGGACGTAGTTTTTCACGTTGAGCAGAACGGTAGTCAAGTCGCGCCGCGCAATGGGGTTTTCAGGGCCGGGTACAACAAAGTTATCGAACGACGCGTTTCGGTAAAGGGCGGGGATCTGGGCGCGAGTTTCCATGCGCTCGGCTTTGCCCTGGAATCGGCAATCGCAGGGCTTCGCTCCACTGACGCTGGCGCCTTCGACGATGATAAACCCGGTTCCACCGCACTTGGGACAAACGCTACCCGTGGACATCGGTTCTATTATCAGCCAGACGCGCGCATCGAAGGCGGGGTTCCGGATGGCGGAGATTCGGGGCGGGAACGGACGATGCGAGTCCCCAGAGGCGGGGAAAAGCCAGGTTAACAGTAACCACACCTCGCCTTTCCACGTCACGAATGTTTACGAGGCTTTCCGTATCCAGTCTGTTTCGATGGTTTTGCCGGAGTCCTCGACGTCCGGACACGGGGGATGTAAACGCTCCCCGCAGAAAATGTTTTAAGCTTCACACCGCTGCAATCAATTTGTAAACACCAGCGGCGGTACTATGGATTGGGAGCCTGGAGGGGAATGAGACTCATCACAACGGTACTAATGTCGGTCGGTTGGTTATGGAGCGCATGGGCGCAACCCTCGGGTCAAGGCATCTCACCGCATCTGATCGTCATCGGGATCGATGGTTTGAGTGTGGACGGCGTAGCGAAGGCGAAGATGCCGCGTCTGCGCGAACTCATCTCCCGCTCCGCCTGGACCATGGACGCACGCGGCGTGATGCCGACGTTGAGCAGTCCCAACTGGACCTCGATGATTACCGGAGCTGGTACGGAACAGCACGGAATCACGAACAACGGGCATCTCCGGCGCATGATGGAGTTCCAACCGGTGCTGCGCAATTCGGCCGGCATCTTCCCCACCGTCTTTGCGGCGCTCCGCTCCCAGAAGCCCTCGAGCCGGATCGCGATCTTTCACGATTGGCCGGGGTTTGCCGACCTGGTCGAGAAAGACGCGCCGGACGTCCTGCAGCATGAACATGGCGCGTCGCGCACCGTGGAAGCCGCCACCAAGTATTGGAGCGAATCGCGGCCCGACCTGTTGTTCATCCACCTGGATAATGTCGATCAGGCGGGGCATGAGAGCGGCTGGCAGAGTGCGGAGTATTACCAGGCAGTGGAGAAGGCCGACAGCTACGTGGGAGTGGTTCTGGATATGCTGGACAGACTGGCGGCGGCAGAATCGACCTACGTGCTGGTGACTTCCGATCATGGCGGCAAGGGCCGCGGCCACGAGAAGAACATCCTGGAGTGCATTCAGATTCCGTGGATTCTGACAGGCCCGGAGATTGCGGCCGGACGAATCGCGGCCCCCGTGTACACGTTCGACACCGCTGCGACGATTGCGTGGATCTTCGGAATCAACCTCTCCGAATATGCCATTGGCCGGCCGGTGCGGACAGCGTTTCGGACTCCCTCCACAGTCGCGCAAGGGGTTACCGCGGATTCTCCGTCACGGAACTGCGCTCCAGAGCGTGTGGTCATTCCTACCGGGTCTGGTGCGGGAGCATCACCCTTGGCGAATTTGAACCACGGACAACGGAACTGAAACCGATTGCCGTCGGGTTTGTGAAATCGAGCAGCGCGGGAACTCCAGCCGCCGGCGCTCCTGCTACCATCGAATTATGGCCGGTGTGGCAAACCGCATCTCCCGCCGATCGTTGCTGGCCTCGGGACTCGCAGCCGTCCGCCTGCTGGCTGTAGGCACCAAGGGCAACGCCTTTCCATCGGAGTGGACGCGGTACCCGGACCCGGCCACAGAACTGGACGTCCTCCGGCTCACCGATCCCGAGCATACCAGCATGCTGCCGGCGTGGTACAACCGCGCCATCGCGCGCAACAGCAGCTTCCTGGTGTACTGTTCGGATCGCACGGGGACCCCGCAGGCATTCCGCATGGATTTGAAAGCGGGCGGGACGAGGCAGTTAACCGAAGCAGACAATCTGGACGGTGCTTCGCTCACCCTCACTCCCGATAATCGATCGTTCTGTTACTTCGCGGGACGCGCGCTGATCGTCACCAATCTCACCACACTGCATGAGCGGCAGTTATACCAGATACCGGACGGGTGGGAGCGCTGCCCGGGCATGAGTGTCGGGCCTGACGGGACGCACGTCACGTTTGCGGAGCGGCAGGGCGAGAAGTCGCGGCTGCGCATGGTGCCCTTTATGCAGGGCGCGGCGCGGACTGTAGTGGAGGCTCCTTTTCCGATCGCGGATCCAATTCACCGGCCGATGCGGGCGCAGATTCTGTACCGGCAAGGCGACGACACGCTGTGGCTGGTGAACCTCGACGGACAGCAGGCCCACAAACTGAAGACCGCGGACGGCCGGATCGGAGCAGCGAACTGGGCCCCGGATGGGAAGACGACGCTGTATCTGAATTTTCCCAGCGATGCGACGCAGTTGAATACGATCCGCGAGCACACGCCCGACACGAACACCGACAAGCTGGTAGGAAAGACCAGCCAGTTTATTCAGTTCGCGGCAAACCGCGATACCACGGTGTTCGTGGGCGCCAGCCGCAACATCGGATCGCCTTACGTGCTGATTCTGCTGCGCGTCACGCGGCGTGAATTGACGCTCTGCGAGCACAAGTCGAGCCATCCGGAGACGGTCAACCCGATGTTTTCGCCGGACAGCCAACGGATTTTCTTCCAGAGCGACCGGCACGGCAAGCCAGCGATCTACTCCATGCACGTGCAAAAGTTCGTGGAGAAGACGGAGCCGGACACAGTGGGTTGAAGGCGGCCGGGAGAGCATGTTCTCGGCGCGGAGATCAGTACCCGAAAAGTCTCGCCAGGAGTGCCTGCGCCACGTTGCGGTCAGGAATATTTGCAGCGGGAGGCTAGCAGGCCCGTAGCTTGGACAAGGTCAATGTCTGCGACGAGCAGGCCCGCTTTGCCGTAGGGCTGCCAGACAAGCAGAGTGCCGTCGGGGCGCACTACCGCCGAAGTGCTCGGCGAGCCATCGGAGGCGCAGTTCACCGTTGCGACGTAGCAGGTATTCTCGGCGGCGCGGCAGAGCACCGCTTTTTCGTGAAACGTGTTGGCGGGATCGGCGAAGGCCGTTGGCCGGTAGCTGCCGGGCTCAGCCTCGTGGAAATGCGGGTGGAATACGATGTGCGCTCCGCGACGCGCGGCCCAGCGGAATGTTTCCGGGTAGCGCCAGCCTTCATGGCAGATCGAAATCCCGAATGTCAGTGGGCCGACGTGGAAGATCTGACGGCCGGAACCTGCCGTATAGGTCGCCTCCTCGGAAGGATCGAGCTGCACTTTGTCCTGAAAGCCGGCGAGCGAGCCATCCGGATTGATGACCAGCGCGCTGATCAGCAGGGCTTCACCAACGAGGCGCTCGGTGCCGAGAACGACCGCGAGATCGGCCTTTGCGGCGGCTGCGGCGATGAGCGACCACGCGCGTTCGAGGAATCGCGGATCGGGGCGGGGAATTGACTTGCCCTGGGCTCGGTAACCAGGAACGAAGCATTCCGGGAAGCAGATGAGACGGGCGTGCTGGAGAGCCGCTTCGGCGATGGCGCTTTCGGCAAGCG
>Ga0335077_10006877_pt1 | contig 14064 bp, 8 predicted proteins | sample Lox_Sample_31_FD_207151 | JGI IMG/M metagenome (GOLD analysis project Ga0335077, IMG submission 207151) | Soil microbial communities from Loxahatchee National Wildlife Refuge, Florida, United States - Lox_Sample_3.1 | ecosystem: Environmental > Terrestrial > Soil > Wetlands | place: USA: Florida...
TTCCGAGCATCTTGATGGCTTCCTGTGAGGCCGTGGGTCCCTGCGCGATGATCTGGGTTCCGCCTTCCAGGGTGGTCGCTTTCGCATACGGGCTGAGATTCTGGATCACTCCCTGTGAGACAAACAGGAGCGCGATGACCACCGACAGCGGCAACAGGACATACACGGTGGCCCGCGTCATGTCGACCCAGAAATTGCCGATTTTTTCGCTCGTATGGCGTGCGAAGCCGCGGATCAATGCCACCGCTATCGCCATGCCGGCGGCTGCCGAGAAGAAATTGTGCGTGGCGAGTCCCACCATTTGCGTCAGGTAGCTCATGGTGATTTCCGGTGTATATGACTGCCAGTTCGTGTTGGTGGTGAAGCTGACAGCCGTGTTGAACGCCAAGTCCGGCGTCATGGCCGCCGCTCCCTGGGCGGCATGCGCCGTTCCAAATCCCTGCGGATTGAACGGCAGCAAACCCTGGATGCGTTGAATCAGATACGTGAGTAGCAGGGTGGCCAGGCTGAACATCAGGAGGGAAGCGGCGTATCCGGTCCAGCGCTGCTCCTGCTCCTCTCGGATGCCGCAGAGCTTGTAGATCAGCCGCTCCAGCGGCCGCAACACCGCGTGCAGCCAGGTTCGCTCCCCCTCAAACACGCGCGCCATGAACGATCCCAGCGGTTTCGTCAGCGCGAGGAGCACAAGGAAGAAAACGCCAATCTGTAGAAGTCCATTAGGAGTCATAACAATCTCCGGTCAGAAACGCTCCGGGCGTAAGAGCGCGTACACCAGGTACACGGCCAGCCCCAGCGAGATGATGCCTGCAATCAAATAGTCCATGGAATTCTCCTAGAGGCGGTCGCAGCCGCGAACGTACGCCCAGCTGACGGCGAAAAAGAGCACTGCGATTGAAACGAACATCAAATCCAACATCATTCGATCCTTTCAGATCTCCAGTAGCGCCACGCTATGGCCAGTACGCGCCAGCAAGCGCGCGAGTTTCGTTTGCGCGGTGGGCCACCAGCGCTTCCTCGTAGCCAAGACTACCAAAGATCCTGGCGCAATGGCTCGATCCAAAGCCAGCTCGCGATCGCGGGCGATGATGACGTGCGCATCCACCGGCACCTCGACCTTATCGGCGAGGGCTTTCAGTTCTTGTTCCAAAAGGCTCGGGGAAATGGCGGGCCTATCAAGTGGCAAAGGAAAGGGCACCACCTGCACCGCGAGGAGCGAGACGCGTGCGCCGAGGTTTCGCGTGAAGGCTACAACGGCGGAGAAGGCCGCTCTGGTCAGATCCGTAGTCGTATAGGGCACCAATACCGAGAGCTCGTGCGAGGGTCCTGGCCCCGCCCAGGATCCACGCGATGCGCGTGCCTCGAGCCCGAGCACGTGAACTTTCTGCATTGGCCTTATCCAGCATCAGCATAGGTGCTGAGTCATTAAGAAGTCGTTAAAAAAAGGTTGAAAGTTCCTTATGGATCTGTCGCGTGTCCCGACGAATCAGCTTTCTAGTTTGAACCTTGTGGCAGCGAGGGCGTACAAAGGCCGCCAGAGCAGGCGGTTGATGGTAACGACGATCACCGCCATCACCACGGTGGCCCCCAGCAGCACCCGGAAGTTCCCGCTGTCGGTAGCCTGGCTGATCACCGCGCCCAATCCGGTTGTCGAGAAGGTCCGATTCTGGAACCGGAAATACTCCGCGACGATGCTGGCATTCCATGCTCCGCCGGACGCGGTGACGAATCCCGTGATCAAGTAGGGGAAGATCCCCGGAAGAAGTAGTCTGCGCCAGCGCTCGATTCTGCCCAAGCTGTATACGTCGCAGACTTCTTTGAGGTCTGTGGGGATGGATGTAGCGCCGGCGATCACGTTGAACAGGATGTACCATTGGGTGCCGAGCAGGAGCAAGACGATCGAGCCAACTCCCAGCCCGCCGCCGACGCGGATCAGGAAAAGCAAGACAATGGGGAACAGCGCGGTCGCGGGCACGGAGGCTGCGACTTGAGCGATGGGCTGCGCGATGGCTGCCAGCTTGGGCCGTAAGCCGATATAAATGCCGACCGGGATGGTCCACAGCCCGGCGAGAGCCAGCGTCAACTCGACGCGAAGGAACGTGGCTCCAGCCCCCACTAGGATTTCGCGCAGCTCAGGCCGCGAAATCGCGGCGAGCATGAAGCCCATCTTTCCCGTTGCGTACACGAGACCGAGCAATCCGGCAACCGCCACTAGGCGGGCGATCCATTTTCTGGCGGCGGATGGCGGATGATTCCGGTTCGAAGCGATGTGCTTCCCCGCGAAATATAGAGTCAAAGCCTCGCGCGCGGGGGCCGCCGCCATGTGGCCGGCACGCGACAGGACTCTTGAGCGGCGCAGCAAATCAAGAATAGGCGAGCGCGCCGTCTGCACGGCCTCCACTTGCTCGAATTTGAATTTCTCGCTCCAGGCAATCAGTGGGCGCCAAACGATCTGGTCCATCAGAACGATGACCGCAATCATGACGGCCAGACCCCAGACGATGGCCGCGGTGTTGCCCGCATTGGCGGCGGTTTGCAGGTAAGAGCCCAATCCAGGAAGCCGCAGATCGCGGTTCCCGAGCACGAACATCTCGCACGCCATCAGAAAGAACCATCCGCCAGCCACCGACATGATTGAATTCCAGATCAGCCCGATGGCCGAATAGGGCAACTCCAATTGCACAAACTTCTGCCACCAGCTCAAACGATAAGTCTCGGCCGCCTCGAGCATCTCGCGCGGGATGTTCTTCATCGACGAATAAACACTGAAAGTCATGTTCCAAACTTGACCCGTGAAGATGAGCAAAATGGACCCCAGTTCCACTCCCAATTGCTGAGCGGGAAACAGGGCCACCATCGAGACCATCACGGCGGGCAGAAAGCTCAGAACCGGAATGGATTGCAGCGTGTCAAGCAGAGGAATGAGAATTCGTTCGGCCCTGGCGCTGTGAGACGCCACGTACGCGTAGATTAGCGTGAGCACCAGGCTGATGGCGTAGGCGATGGTGATGCGCGCCAGGGAGAACAGCGCATACTTGGGCAGTGCGCCCGGGTTCAGGTGAATCTCCGGCTGCGTGTTTACCGGTCCCGCCCAGTAGTGCGCCAGGGTTATCAGCCCGTAGAACAACGCCAGTCCGGCGCAGACGATCGGCAGATCGCGCAACAGGGAGGGTATGGTAGTGGGCAACCTTCCCCAGGGCGGAAGACCGCGGGATGACGCCTGCCCGGCCATCAGCGCCGCTCCGCCGGTTCACCGGCATCCACTGCGCTCGCAGGTTGCTCCAACTGCAGCTTGTCCGTCGCGGGATCGTAAGTGAAGAGATCGCCGTACCTGCCCCAGTCGAGAGCGATTTCCAGTTGCTGCTGGACTTGGATTCCGGAGAAGTGCTCTTCCAAAACGTCACGAAAGAACTCCAGGGGCATAGTGTGATCCGATTTACTCAGAAGGGCGCTATCCATCTGCTGGAGCAGGCGAACACGGGCCAGCGCCGCTTCACGAAACAAGGTTCGCCGCGTCGCAATATCCGCTTCCGAAAATGCTTTCCCGCTCGGCGTGATCTCCAGGTCGCCTTTGTCCGATTTGGCAAAGGACAGCAGGGTGGTGCCTTCCACGATGGGAAGCAAGTCATCCACTTCCATGCGGAGTTCCTCAGCCACGCGATACAAGTCCTCCCTGCCGCCGTGGTCGTTCAATAACTCGAGCAATCCGGCGATGCCGCCCGGCCGGGCGTGAGGCAGCATGGGATACGGCACTTTGGCGGCAGGTTCGGCGAGGGGGCCGGCCTCGAGCTGCGGTTGCGTGATCAGTTTGTATATATAATCCACGTAAAGAAGAAACTCGGCGGAGTGGCGTTCCCTGGGCTGGCGCAGCGGCACGCGAAAATCCGCCCGGATCCGGGCCGGATTTCGTCCCAGCACAATGATCCGGTCCCCCAGCAGAACGGCTTCCTCGATATTGTGCGTGACGATAAAGATGCTCTTTGTGGGAATCTTCTTGCCGATCCACAACTCCAACAGCTCACCTCGCAGGTTTTCGGCGGTAAGAACGTCGAGCGCCGAGAACGGTTCGTCCATGAATAGAATTTCGGGCTCGACCGCCAGCGCGCGCGCGAAACCCACACGCTGCTTCATGCCTCCGGAGAGGTCCTTAGGAAACGCGCTCTCGAAGCCCTCCAATCCCACCGAAGCCAGGGTTCTGAGCGCGCGCCCATACCGTTCCTCGCGCTTCATCCCGCGGGCCAGGAGCGGGACTTCCACGTTATCCAGAACACTCAACCAGGGAAACAGCGCGAAGCTTTGAAACACAATCGCGATGTTGGGGCGGGCCTCGGCGAGCGGTTTACCATGCCACAAAACTTCGCCGCCCGAAGGCACGGCAAGCCCCGATAGGATGCGCAGCAGCGTGGATTTTCCCGAGCCGGAAGGTCCCAGCAACGTCACAATGGAGCCCGGCTCGATGGACAGGTCCGTGGGCGCGATCACCTGCATCTGTCCGCCGTCCGGCCGCTCGAAACTCTTCTCGATCCCGCGCGCCTCGATGATCGGCTCGACCGGTGGCGCTTCCCGGCCAGCCGGCGCCTCTTCGACGGCCACGCCGGCGCTCGAGGGCTGCTCGTGCTTCGCCAGTTCGTCCATCAGGCGTTGCCAGGCTTCTTCCGGCAGTTCGTCGAAAAACTGCAAACGCTGGCCGGGACTCATCCGGTCCACAATCGCGCCCATTTCTTCGACCGGCCGCGAATGCAACAAAACGTACGCATGGTAATACGGAAGCGCCGCGATCAGCGTGGCCGCGAGATCGGGGGTCAGTCTGCGAAACAGAGCCTGTTGGTGCTCGAACGGCAGGCTCATCAGCACGTCTGCCGCGATGGCAGGATCCATCCGTTGGAGCATTGCGATTGCCGGGTCCCAGTTCCCTTGAGAGAGACTGGCCCGAAGTCTGTCGGCGATGGATGGATTCATGCAGGCTCCAACCCTTCCGCGATGGCGAAGCGGTATCCAACCCAGGGCTCGGTCAAAATGTACTTCGGCTGCGCTGGATTGAGCTCAATCTTCTTTCGCAAATGATTGATGAAGACCCGAAGGTAATCGGTTTCGTCGCCGTAGTCCGGCCCCCACACCGCCTGCAACAGCTCGCGGTGCGGAACCGGCTTCCCCCCATGGGCCACCAGCTGACGCAGCAGTTCGAATTCCTTGGGTGTTAAGCGGACGTTCTTGTCATGCACGCGAACTCGCCGGCCGGCGAAATCGATTTCCAGATCTTTCGACACAAACCTTTGCGGTCCGCTCTCCGCGGAACTGGGCGCCCGGCGCAATGCGGCCCGGATACGCGCCAGCAGCTCCTGCATGCCAAATGGCTTGCTGACATAGTCATCGGCGCCGGCATCCAGCGCTTCGACCTTCTCTTTCTCGGTGTTGCGCACAGTCAAAATAATGATGGGCACATCGGATCCGGCGCGGATGGACTTACACGCTTCCACTCCTCCCATGCCCGGCATATTCAAATCCAGAAGCACCAGGTCGGGCAGGAACTGGCGAAACTTCTCCAGCGCTTCTTCTCCCGTGCGGGCCTCGTCCACCTGGTGGCCGCTGCTGGTCAGCGTGGCGCGCATCATGCGGCGAATTTGCGGCTCATCATCCACCACCAAAATCTTCGCCCCGCTCATTGCACCAGCTCCTTCTTGCTTACCGGCAGCGCGAAACTGAAGATGGACCCTTGGCCCGGCTGGCTGGTCACCCAGATCTTGCCGCCGTGCGCTTCAATGATTCCTTTTGCGATGGACAGACCCAGGCCGGTTCCAAGGGTTTCGTCGCGAGAAGCCCGGCCCCTGTAGAACTTCTCGAAGATTCGTGCCTGCTCCGCCTCGGGAATGCCTTTACCGTGATCGGCCACGCTGATCACGATCTTTTCGCCGGCCACTCCGGCAGCAATCGTTAGCGGAGATCCCGGTGGCGAGTATTTCACCGCGTTGTCCAACAGTTGCTTGAGCACCTGCTGGATAAATTCGAAATCGACATCCGCGTCGGGCAACGACGCGGGCACCTGCACTGTGACACGCCGTTCCTTGAGTGACTCTTCCTGAGCCTCGACGGCGGCGGAAATGATCTCGGAGACGCCATGCGGGGACCGTTCAGGATGGAACTTGGTTGCTTCGATCCGCGCCATCTCCAGCACCTCAACCACCAGACGATTCATACGATCGGCCTCTTCATTGGCGATGGTGAGCAGTTCTTCCTCGGCGGCGTTACGCGGCAGCGCCAGCAAGTGGCTGACCACTCCCTTAATGGAGGTGAGCGGAGTCTTCAGATCGTGAGCCAGAGCATCCAGCAGGACAGCTTTCAGGGTCTCGCTCTGCCGCAAGGCTTCCGTCTTGCTCCCTTCCTCCAGTGAGCGTGCGCGCTCAATCCCAATCGCCACCAGGTACGTCACCGCGTTGAGCGCAGCGGTAGACAGTGTGCAGCCGATGAATCCGAGACTGCCCAGCACTTGACCTCCCAGACGAACGGGCACAATAGCGATCTGCCGTTGATGATCGATAAGCGGTTCTTCACTGCTGGCAGTCCATCTGAGCTGTTCATCGGAAATCGTCAGGGTTTGCTGGTCGGAGCGAAAGAATTCATCTTCCACTTTGCTGAAAAGGACAGCACCGGGAATTTCGAACGTGCGCATGATGCTGTTCACCGCGTCTCGCGCACTGGTGCGAACGCTGCCGCTCAACAGCATGGCCTGGCCCAGGGCGTACAACCTCTCGACCTCGCGCCTCCGGGCATCCGCCTCCGCCGTACGGCGGCGCGCTCTTATAGAGAGCTGGCTGGCTGTGATGGCCGTGATCAGAAATGCAATGAGCGCCACCCAGTTCTGCGGGTCGGCGATATCGAAGGTGCCGATCGGTGGCAGAAAATAATAGTTGAATGCCAACATCGCGGCGACCGAAGCCACCAGAGATTCCGTCAGACCCCACTGGGCCGCGATCCCCAGAATCGCGAGCAACATCGTCAGGGCCACCGTCGTGACGTTCACCTGCAAAAATCGGAAGTACAGCACGACAATGGCGGCTATCAGCGCAACCGAGGTCAGAGTCCGAAGGGTCAAACGCAGCGATGCGTTCATAGGGAATTCCTAATGTACAGTATCGGTTGCCCGCTCTTCAGCGCCGGCCGCAATCCGCCGGATTCGCTCAAACGTTCGCCGAATTGTATGCTGAGAGATTGGAGCAAACTTTTTGGGACGCATCTGGCTCGCTATACGCAGTTTTTTTTCAATCCTGTTCAGCGGCTCTCTTCCGGAGGACGCCATCGCGAAGCTGGGCCTGGCAAGGCGCGGGACGCCCAAGCCCCAAGCCGCATCCGCTGCGCCCGCCGTTCCCCGAGTCTCCGACGGCGCCCTTCAAATGCTTTCGATCTTGCAGCGGGATTCTCGGCTGGTCGATTTCATTATGGAAGATGTCGCGGCCTACTCCGACGACCAGGTGGGCGCGGCTGTCCGCGGGCTCCACGATCAAGCGCGCGAATCGCTGGCGCGCTATGTGAAGCTCGAGCCGGTGATCGACGGGGTGGAGGGAACTTTCACGAAACCCACGTCTTCCGATCCCGCCGCGGTGAAGTTTGTCGGCAACGTCCCCGCCGGAAAACCGACGGGGGGCCTGCTGCGCCACAAAGGCTGGCGCGCGGCCAAAATCGATCTTCCCCCGCTGAACGCTAAGCAGGACTCCGCGATCATCGCTCCAGCAGAAATCGAAATTGAATGAAGTACGTAATAGGAATCGACCTGGGCACTACCAATTCCGCCCTGGCATACACCGAGATCAAATCTGACGCGGGCCCCTTCGACACACCCGACGTCCGGCTGATGGATGTCCCGCAGCTTGTGAACGCGGGCGAGGTGCGCGATGAGCCGCTGTTACCCTCGTCGCTGTACGTTCCGGCTACGGCGGATTTTCCCGCGGCATCGCTCGCGCTGCCATGGAATCCGGAGCCTGAGTTTGTCGTCGGCCGGCTCGCGCAAAAGCGCGGCGTGGAAAACGCCGGGCGCCTGGTGGCATCGGCCAAATCGTGGCTCTCACACTCGGGCGTCGACCGCACCGCCGCCATCCTTCCCTGGAACGCGCCTGACGGCGTGCGAAAGCTCTCTCCGGTTGAGGCGTCGTCGTGCTATCTGGACCACCTGCGTCGCGCGTGGGATTCCAAGATGCCCGATGCGCCGTTCGCCGAGCAGCAGGTGCTGGTCACCGTGCCCGCATCGTTCGACGCCGTGGCGCGAGAGCTGACCTTGCAGGCGGCTGAGCGCGTGGGTTTCCGCGAAGTCACGCTGCTCGAGGAGCCGCAGGCGGCGTTCTACGCGTGGATCGAGCGCCACAAGGATTGGCGCGAACGCGTGAAGCTCGGCGATCTGATTCTGGTGGTCGATATCGGAGGCGGCACGACCGACTTTACGCTGATCGCCGTCACCGAGCACGCAGGCGAACTGGCGCTGGAGCGCATGGCCGTCGGCGAGCACATCCTGCTGGGCGGCGACAATATGGATCTCGCGCTGGCCCGCCTGATCGCCGGCCAACTCACAGAGAAGGGCACGCGCATCGATAACCTGCAGCTTCACCAGCTCTGGCAAAACTGCCGCATAGCGAAGGAAAAGCTTCTCGAGCCGGGAGCCAAGACCAAGGAGCAGCCCGTCACCATTCTGGGCAAAGGCACGGGGCTTGTGGGTGGCACCATCAAGGCTGCTCTGCGTCGCGAAGATGTCGACAGTGTGCTCGCAGAGGGCTTCTTCCCCAAGGTCTCGAGTTCCGAGCTGCCGCTGCGCCAGCGCCGTTTCGGTCTTCAGGAAATCGGGCTCCCTTATGCCGCCGATGCCGCCGTCACCAAACACATGGCGCAGTTTCTGCGTCAGCAAGCCTCATCGGCGGAGCACGAGCGCGTGCGGCGCGGTCCTTCCGGCCTGGCCGCGCCCACACACGTTCTTTTCAATGGCGGGGTTCTGCGCGCGCGTCTGATTCGCGACCGTTTGATTGAAGTCCTCGATACGTGGCTCGCCGCCGAAGGATTCAGTCCCATTCAACCGCTCACGGGCGAAGATCTGATGCATGCCGTGTCCCGCGGCGCAGCTTACTATGGGCTCGCCAGACATGGCCGCGCGGTGCGCATTCGCGGTGGAGTGCCTCGCAGTTACTATGTCGGCATCGAGAGCGCGATGCCCGCGGTCCCCGGAATGCCCGCGCCGCTCAAGGCGCTGACCGTTGCTCCCTTTGGCATGGAGGAAGGCACGTCCATCCAGATTCCCAACCGCGAGTTCGGCCTGGTAGTGGGTGTGCCCGCCGAGTTTCGCTTCTTCTCCTCCGCGGTTCGAAAGAACGATGCGCCAGGCGCGTTCATTGAAGAGTTCGGCGACGATCTTCAGGAACTCTCTCCCATGGAAGTGCATCTCACTTCAGCCGACGCAACGGGCATGGTGCCGGTATCGTTTGAAACCGTCGTCACGGAGACGGGAATGCTGCAACTGTGGTGCGTGGCGCGTGACGGCCGCCGCTGGAAACTCGAGTTCAACGTCCGCGAGCGCGTCGCGCCATGAAGATCGGCATCGACCTCGGCACCACCAACTCCGCCCTCGCCTGGATCGATCCCAAAGAAGCCGAGGATCTGAACTTCCCGCCAATTCACATTTTTGAAGTTCCGCAGTTGGTCGCTCCGGGCCGGACCGAAACGCGCCGTGCGCTGCCGTCGTTCATGTTCCTCGAAGACGGCCGGCCGGTGGGAGTGTATGCGCGCGAGCAGGGAGCGCTGGTTCCCACGCGCCTGGTCCATTCCGCGAAATCGTGGCTGTCGAATCCCGATGTCGACCGCACGGCGAAAATTCTGCCGTGGGATTCACAGGAGACCGGCCGTGTTCTTTCGCCGGTCGAGGTCTCGGCGGAATTCCTGCGGCGGTTCCGCGAGGCCTGGGACAAACAGCACGCTGCGGCCCTCGCCGAGGAAGACATAGTCCTCACAGTTCCCGCGTCGTTCGACGAAGAGGCCCGAGAGCTGACCGTGATGGCAGCAACTGAAGCGGGCTTGCCAAAGCTGACGCTGCTGGAAGAGCCCGCTGCGGCGTTCTATTCCTGGATTGCCAATAATTTCGAGCGCTCCCGCAAGCTGCTCTACGACGGTCAGATTGTGCTGGTCTGTGACGTGGGCGGCGGCACTAGCGACTTCAGCCTGATCCGCGTCGGGCGCGAAGGCGACCGCGTGGACTTCACTCGCACCGCCGTCGGCAAACATCTGCTGCTGGGCGGCGACAATCTCGACCTAACGCTGGCATGGCTGGTGGAAACCAAGTTGGGTGTTCCTTTGTCGATTCGCCAGCGCAGCGGCCTGCGGCGGCAATGTACCGCAGCGAAAGAGCGGCTGCTCAGTGATGCTCATCTGAAAAGCGTCGAGATTACCGTGCTGGGAGCGGGCGCGTCTCTGGTTGGCGGATCGCTAAAAACCGAAATTCTGCGCGAGGAAGCGCTGGAACTGGCCCTCGAAGGGTTCTTGCCCATCACCGCGCGCGGCGACGCTCCCAAAGAGGAGAAGCGCAGTCTTTTCCGCGAGCTTGGCCTGCCGTACGTTACCGATCCCGCAATTACCAAGCACCTGAACGCCTTTCTCGAAAGCGCCGGCCAGCAGCCGGACGCCATCCTGTTCAATGGCGGATTCTTCATCCCCGACATTTGCCGCGAACGCGTGGCTGATGCCGTGGGCCACTGGTACGGCAAGCGCCCCGAGATTCTCGAGAACCGCGATCTCGATCTCGCCGTCGCCACAGGTGCCGCGTACTACTCCTACGTCCGTTCGACGGGCAGCGGCGTGCTGGTTCGTGGCGGCCTGCCGCGCACGTATTACCTCGGCATCGGGCATCCGTCGGGAGACAAGATCGCGGCCGTTTGCCTAGTGCCGCGAGGCGCTGAAGAGGGCACGATCCTCGAGATCGATCGAGCAGATTTGCAACTCGTGGCCAACCGGCCGGTTTCGTTTCGGCTGTATAGCTCGCTCACTCGCACCGAGGATCAGCCTGGCCAGGTTCTCGAGTTCGCAGCCAGCGAAGAGAGTCTGCACACGCACGCGCCGCTGCACGCGGTCATTCGTTTCGGTAAAACTGGTGAAAAACTCATTCCGGTGAAGGTCGGCGCGCGGCTCACCGAAATCGGCACGCTCGAAACCTGGTGTGAATCGAAAATCAGCGACCATCGCTGGCGGCTGCAGTTTGAGCTGCGCAAGCGCGCTGCCGAGCCGGAGAAGGCCAAGCCCGCGGCTGTGGTCAGCGAGGAATCGGTGAAACTTGCTGCCGATCTGGTTCGCAACGTCTTCTCGACGACCGCGAAGGCTCAAATCGCGCCCGAAGAATTGCCGGCGAAGATGGAGCAGACCATGGCGCTGGGCCGCATGTCATGGCCGCTGAGCGCCGTTCGCCAACTCGCCGACGTGTTTCTCGAAAACGCCGACGGCCGCAAGAAGAGCCCGGCGTTTGAAGCGCGCTGGCTCAATCTGGCCGGATTTTGCCTGCGGCCAGGGTTCGGTTTTCCGGGCGACGACTTCCGCGTCGAGCAGACTCGCCGCATCTATGCCGCCGGTTTGCTGCACGCCAACCAGGTGCAGTGCGAGATCGACTGGTGGATCTTCTGGGGCCGCATCGCGGGCGGACTCAATCGCAATCAGCAGGTGGACCTGTTTCAGCGCATCGCGCCTTTCCTGCTGCCGCGCGGCAGCAAAAAACAGCAGCGGCTGAACAGCAGCCTGCTGCGCGAGATGTGGCGCACCGCCGCCAGTCTTGAATTGCTTCCCCTTCAGACGAAAACGGAACTGGGAGACGCGCTGGCCAAAATGATCAAAGCCGGAACGGCGCGCGAATCTGAGTTGTGGTGCATTTCCCGGCTGGGTGCGCGCGAGCTCTTCTACGGACCCATCAACCAGGTACTCCCGCCCGCCACTGTGTCGCGCTGGGTGGAAGCGCTGCTGCCGCTGCCGGCCGCGGTGGAAGCGCTGGCATCGCTCGCTCGCCGCACCGATGATGGAACGCGCGACCTCTCACCCGCCACCCGCGAAGCCGTGCGGCAGAAGCTGGCGGCACTCCCGCGGCCCGAACCGCTGCTGGCGATTTTCGAAGGAGAAGAAGGGCGCGACGAGCGCGCACTGGGCCGCATCTTCGGCGAAGAACTGCCGTCGGGCCTTGTGCTGGTAGAGAGCTAGACCATCGCGCCCGTCGCCAGCCGTCCGTATAACTTCACCACGTTCTCGATCATTCGCAGCCCGCAGTCACCCTCCAGAGTGAGGATCGATTCCGGATGGAACTGCACCGCCTCCACGGGAAGTTCCTTATGACGCACGCCCATGATGACGCCATCCTCCGACTCCGCTGTCACTTCCAGGCAGTTCGGAAACGTTTCGCGCCGCGCGAACAACGAGTGATAGCGGCCCACCTGAAATCGCTCCGGCAGCCCCTCGAAAACACCTTTGCCGCGGTGTGTCACCCACGATGGTTTTCCGTGCATCGGGTAATCCAGCACACCCAGTTCGCCGCCGAATGCCTCGACCGCTCCTTGCAAGCCTAGACAGACACCGAACACCGGGACCCCCAGCCGCACGGCCGTCTTCACCAGGTCGGGAACGCCGAAATCCGCCGGCCGCCCCGGTCCGGGCGAAATGAGAATCACGCTCGGCGCAATCTCGCGGATCATCTCCGGCGGAAAACCGGCGCGATAAGTAACCACCTCGGCGCCCGTCTGCCGGGCGTAGTTGGCCAGCGTGTGGATGAAGCAATCGTCGTTGTCCACCAGCAGCAGGCGTACGCCGGCCCCATCCATCTCGCGAACCTCGACACTCGGCTTCTCCGGCTCATGACCCAGGATGCGGAAAAAACCCGTGGCCTTGAGCCGCGTCTCGCGCTCCTCCATTTCCGGCACGGAGTCGTAGAGCAGCGTGGCTCCCGCCGGATACGTGGCCATGCCATTTCTCAGATACGTAGTGCGAATCAGAATGCCGGTATTGATATCGCCCGAGAGCGAAAGCATGCCGATGGCGCCGCCGTACCAGCCGCGTGGCTGCTTCTCGATGCCTTCGATGGCCTGCGCGGCCGCCTTCTTGGGCGCTCCAATCACGGTCACGGCCCACATATGGCTCAAGAAGGCATCCAGCGAATCGAATCCTTCCTTCAGAAACCCTTCGACGTGATCCACCGTGTGGAACAGCGATGCGTAGGACTCAATGAAGCGCCGCCCAATCACCTTGACCGTGCCTGGTTCGCACACGCGTGATTTGTCGTTGCGATCCACATCGGTGCACATCGTGAGCTCCGATTCGTCTTTGGCCGAGTTCAGCAGGTCGCGGATACTCACTTCGTCCTGGATGGGATCGCCGGTTCGCCGCGTCGTGCCCGCGATGGGACAAGTCTCGACACGCTGCCCTTCCACGCGCACAAACATCTCCGGCGACGCGCCCACAAGCTGCTCGTCGCCGAACTGCAGCAGGAATTCGTAAGGGCTCGGATTGGCGCGCTGCATCTGTTCGAACAACTTCGAGGCTTTCCCGGAGTACGGCGTGCGAAAAGTCTGCTGCAGGACCACTTCGTAGTAATCGCCGCGCCGCATGCCTTCCCGCACCTTCTCAACGCCTGCCATGTACTCTTCGGGGGTGTGATTGGATTCGATGGGTCCGGGCGGAAGCCGTGGAGGCGCGGTAATGGGCGCAGCCGTGCGAGCCAGCGCCAAAGTGGAAAGTCCTTCCAGATCGAAATCGTACTGGTATCGCTCGATCTGCTCCTTCTTTCGGTCCATGAAGAGAATGTCATCGCAAAGGAACAGGTGCAGGTCCTTCTGCCCGCTGCGCGGCAGACGTTTCTCGATGGGATCAAATTGAAACAGCAGGTCGTAACCGAACGCGCCTACCAGCCCGAGCCTCGTATCCTGCTCGTTGTGAAATTCGTGAATTAGAGCCCGCAGGATGGAAAAGACGGACGGCTGCTTGCTGCGTTCCTCTTCCGGAAAGAGTTTGGGCAGCGGCTTGAGGCGCCCGGCCAGCACACCTGCTCCCTCCAAGCCGAACGAATCCCAGTGCGGG
>Ga0335077_10006879_pt1 | contig 14062 bp, 14 predicted proteins | sample Lox_Sample_31_FD_207151 | JGI IMG/M metagenome (GOLD analysis project Ga0335077, IMG submission 207151) | Soil microbial communities from Loxahatchee National Wildlife Refuge, Florida, United States - Lox_Sample_3.1 | ecosystem: Environmental > Terrestrial > Soil > Wetlands | place: USA...
TCACCGCTACGTACGCCCGCCACCCATGCGGCTGAACCAGGATTCCCTCCACGCTCTTTCCCAGATGAATTCGCGTCACTTCCTTTCGCGTAGCAGCCTCCAGCACTACCAAATCCCCAGCGCCCAGGTCTGAGATCAACACCAACTTCCCGTCCGGCGCGAACTTCAACCGGTTCGACCTCTTCGTCTTCACATCCACCGTTTCGATCACCTTCTTCGTCGCCGTATCGATGATCGACACCGTCCCATCCCCTGAATTCGCCGCCCACACTTCCTTCCCATCCGGCGAAATATCGATCCCCTCCGGCCCTTTCCCCACCGCAATCACACCATCGCCATTCCTTACTCCAAGCGTCTCATTGAAACCCCTCATTTTTCCGGCATCCCAGAACGTGACCATGTCTTCTGTGATGTTGGAGGCGTAAATCGTCTTTCCGTCCTGCGCGACCACCAGCATGTGCGTCCGCCCTCGTCCAACCGGAATCACATGATCGACCCGTTTCGCTTTTGGATCATATCTTCCAATCAGGTGGCCTCCCTCCGCCGTGAACCATGCCTTCTCCTCATAAAACTCCACGCCATGCGGGCCGACTCCCACTCCCAGGTCCACGCGATGAATCTCTCTTTGCGCGTCCAGATCGATCAGGCTCAGTGTCGTCCCGTCCTGATGCGCTCCGTAATTCGTCACCACCGCGATCTTCCCGTCCTCGCTCACCGCCACCTCATGTGGCACCGGGCCCGTCGGTACCCTTCCCACCACCTTGAGTGTCTCCGGATCTACAATCGCCAATTCATTCGCATCTTTGTTCAACACCACCAGCGCCGGATGCGGCGTCTTCGCTCGCCCCGAGCTTCCTTCGCGAAAGTCCTGCCCCAAACACACCCCCACCATTCCCGACCACGCCAGAACTGCCGCAACCAGTCTCATCCTCATCGCCGGCCTCCCATCCAAACCCGCATTCCTAACGCCAGAAGTCTGACCCCACCGCTTCTCCTCGTATATCACTTTTTCCCACTCTCGCCAGCCCTCTCACCCGTTATAACTTCTCCGTGTCCTCGGTGTCTCTGTGGCCTCTTTTCTTCACTCGCCCCTCTCCACCCGCCACTGGCCTCAATTGCTTCCTCACTTCCCTCTCCATTACACTGATTGCTTTAGACCAACTGGGGCCGTCCGCCATGCTCATCGTCATGCAGTCTCACGCTTCCGAACAGCAGGTCCGCGACGTCTGCGACCGGATCGAAGCACTCGGCCTCAAGGCCCACCCGATCCCTGGTTCCGGCCGCACCGCCATCGGCATCACCGGCAACTCCGGGGCGGTCGATCTTGGCGTCCTCGAATCCATGCCCGGGGTCATCGAATGCATCCCCGTCACCAAGCCATACAAACTGGTTTCCCGCGACGTGAAGGAAGAGGACAGCGTTATCAACATCCCCACCCCTTCCGGCGAAGTCCTAGTGGGCGGCGAGCACATTGCCGTCATCGCCGGGCCCTGCGCCGTCGAAAACGAAGAGCAGTGCTTCACCATCGCCGAGCAACTCCGTTCCACTGGCATTCGCCTTTTCCGCGGAGGCGCGTACAAACCTCGCACCTCTCCTTACTCTTTCCAGGGACTCGGTCTCTCGGGCCTGAAAATTCTTTCCCATGTCCGCAAGGAATACGGCTTCGGCATCGTCACCGAGGCCATCGACAACGAATCGCTCGACCTTGTGGAGGAGTACGCGGACGTCATCCAGATCGGCGCGCGCAACATGCAGAATTTTTCGTTACTCAAGCGCGCCGGCCGCGCCAAGCTGCCCGTTTTACTCAAGCGCGGCATGTCCGCCACGCTCGACGAATTTCTCATGGCCGCCGAGTACGTCCTTTCCGAAGGGAACTACAACGTCATGCTCTGCGAGCGCGGCGTTCGCACTTTCTCCGATTTCTCCCGCAACACACTCGACCTGGCGGTGGTCCCCGCGGTCAAGAAGCGCAGCCACCTGCCAATCCTCGTGGACCCGAGCCACGGCACTGGCAAGCGTCATAAGGTACTTCCACTGTCGCGTGCGGCGGTAGCTGTGGGCGCGGACGGCCTCCTCGTCGAAGTCCACCACCAGCCCGAAAAAGCTCTGTCCGACGGCATCCAGTCCATCCTCCCGGACGAATTCGCCGAATTGCTCTCCGAAGTCCGCCAGATCTCTTCCGTCCTCCACCGCTCCCTCAACTGATCTCTTGTAGTGGCGGGTCCCCAGACCCGTGCCTTTCCGCTCTGCGGCAACCTGTAACCGTTATCCTGCGGGTGCCCCAGGTTCGCTTTTTGAACCTGGGTCTTGGGTTCTCTTCCTCTTTCACTCTCTCACTTTTGCACTCTTTCACTCTCTTCTTCTCTCCACTCGCCACTAACCACTCGCCACTTCTGCTATCCTTCTTCCATTCCATGTCCCCCGCCAAAAGTCCGCGCGTCTACTTCGTCTTCGCCCTCCTTCTCATCTCCGCCATTGTTGTCCTTCTCCGCGAGCACCGTCCCTCCTTCCTTCGCCCGAATCTCCACATGTGCGCTTATGTCTCCTCGGACGACGGTTCCCTCACCATCATCGACCTCGCGAAACTGCAACCCATCGCCAAGCTCCCCGTAGGTCCCGCCATCTCGGACCTTCGCGAACACGCCAGCCGCGACGAAATCTGGGGCGTCAGCAACACCGGCGGCTACGTCTTCGCCCTGGAAACCCACTCCAACCAGATCGTCCGGACCCCTGTTGGCCCCTCACCCTACTCGATTGATTTCTCCCCCTCTGGTGATCGCATCTACACGACCACCGCCGGCTCCGACCAATTGGTTGCCATCGACGCCGCTTCCCGCCAGGTCTACGGCCGCGCCCACACCAACGCCGAACCTGTCCAGGCGCGTCTCACTCCGGACGGCAAGAATATTCTCGTGGTCAATCGTCGTGCAAATACACTCTCGATTCACGACACGCGTACCCTTCAATTCCTCAATTCCATCCCGGTCATCCCGCAACCGGACGAAGTTGCCGTGACGCCCGACTCCTCGCTGGCTTTCGTCATCAGCCGCTCGCAAAAGCGCCTCTCCGTGGTGGACCTCGAGCACGCCGTTCTCGTAACCAATCTCGAACTCGCCGGCACGCCCACGCAAATGCTCCTGAAACCCGATGGCGGCGAACTCTACGTCATCTCCCCCGCCGCCCACGGCCTCCAGGCCGTCAATACCTGGACGCACGAAATGGGCGACACGATGCTTCTGGGCTTCGCTCCCTCGAGCGGCATTCTAGCCCCCGAAGCCGCCGAGATGTACGTCGCCGACCGCGCTGCCAGCCGCGTCATGCCTTTGGACATCCTCAACCGCCGCGTCGGCAAACCCATCACCGTCGGCGCCTCACCCGCCGCCATGCGCTTCTCTCCCACCGAGCCCGGCGCCCAACCTCCCATGCTCCTGGTCGTCGACGAATCCTCCGGGGACCTCGCCGTCATCCGCACCCGCACCGACTCTCTCATCACGCTGATCCCCGTCTCCAGCCACCCCCAGCGTCTCGCTGTCAAAACGTTCTAAGGCTGTACGGCGTGTTCTGCATCCGGCTTGTTCTAGCTCTTCCCAACGCACCCTTCAAAAAGCGAATCGGCGCCCGCAACCGAGCGCCGCTAGTCCTTCCGATTATCGATGCCTGATTTCTTCTACGGATCAAACCAGAACTTCACCGTGACTGTCACCTTCGACACCACCGCCTTACCTCCCTGGGTCGCCGGCTCGTACTGATATTTCTTCAGCGCTTCCACCGCCGCGTCCCTCAGAGGCTTCGGCCCTGAGAGCACCCGCACTTCTCCCACGCTCCCATTGGTCTCCACCACCGCTTCCGCGCGTACGTCTCCCGTGATGTAATTCAGCATCGCGTCCGGCGGATACACCGGCGATGCCGCCTTCAACAATTTGGGCGGGATCACGGGCGCATCGAGAGCGGCTGCTTCTGTTGCTTTCACTTCTCCCGCCTTGCTGGCCGCGTTCTCCCCGTTCTTCGGTGCCTTCGTCGCACCTTTCTTTGCCACCAAGGGCGCGCCAATCTCCACGGCTTTTTTCGGCGTCGATTCGCCTCGTCCATTCGCCCCCCCCGCACTCCGGTTCACTGCGGTGTTTTCCTTAGCCGGATGCTCGACGGCTTCCTTCCCAGCCTCGGCGTTTGGAGTTGTGGGGACCACACTTGCCCCCGTTGGCTTTTCCGCTCCTTCCGACTTAGCCGTGTCGACCTTCACCGGAGCCGGCCCTCTCCTCCACGAAGGAAGATGCCGCCACACTCTCCCGTACCATGCTCCCCACACCAGAAGAGAAAGCCCTAGCACCGCTACAGCGATCAATCCAATCATCCGAAGTTTCGGCGGCAGCATCCACCTCTGCCTATAAATCGAGCGTGGATCGTTCTCGTCCAGGTATATCGCGCTCTGGGGCATCTTCGAGAAATCCAGTTCCGGCTTCGGCAGTAGTTCTTCTACTGGATCTTTCGTCCCCGCTCTGGCATCTGCGCCACCCCGGTTAGGCAACGCCATGCCAATCACGGGCCGCCCCACCGCTTCCTGGTCTTTAGCCGCCGGCATCAACGGCGTTTCCGCCGGGCTGGGCGGTCCTGCCTTAGTCTCCGACGGCCGGTCTTGCGGTTTCTTCCACTCGGCCTCAACGTTCAGCTTTGGACTCTGGATATCCTTGTTTTCGCTACTGGCCGGCCCCTTAGTGCTCCCCAGGTCCCTTCCGCTCGGCGCGGGACTCGGATCATTCACGGGTGCAAGCTCCAGCTTATCCTTCGAGAAGGTCACTGGTGGGGGCTCCGCGGCCTTCGCGGCGTCTTTTGGCTCCGCATCCGTTCCGGGCACCGGGAGGACCGGTAGTTGCGTAGCAACGCTTTGTGGAGCGTCCCATAGCGATTCCTTTTTCTCCTCGCCCCCCACTCGCTTGCCCTGAGCGGAGTCAATGGACCACTCACCAGTTTCCGTCTCTTCCGGTTTCGCTTTCTTCTTGTCTGCTTCCGCCTGCTGCAACCGAAGCGTCTCCACATCCTTCTTCAGCACCACGATATCTTCCGGATTGTGCGGCGCCACCTGAGCTCCCTGGTCGTCCTCGGTGGTCTCAGCTGTTTGCACGTGCTCCGCCAGCTTGAACTCCTCGTCTTTCCTTTGGCTCTCTGGAAACACCACGCCCCAGAAGTCCGGCTTCTCCTCCGTGAACTGCAGTTCCACGTAGCAAACCGTTGGCTTGTAATTCCGTTTCCGAAGGACTTGGCACACGACTTCCTGATTAGTCTTCTTTAGTGTCAGAAACAGCAACTGCCCAACGGCCACCGCCGCGGCCAGGCGGATCACGGCCCCGTCCTTAAACACCAATACCGTTTGTGTTTCCTCTGAAAAAAGGTCGCGTGAACCCGCCGTTCCCCCTGGCCGCGCTCCCGTCACAGTAATGGGCGTTTCCAGCGCCACCGGATTCGGGCGAGAGGAAACCTCTGCCTCTTTACCGCCGGTGTCCGCCGAGGCAGGCACGATTTCGCTTGCATTGGACACGAAGCTTATTCCTGTTGCCAGCGTCACGCTGGCGAACCAACACCCGGGCAATCAGGCGCACCACGCCAGGGCACCTGACAAACTGCATCTCTTATTTTTTCGATGTGCCGACTTCCCGCGCTATAGTACGCGCGTACAGGCGTGACCAATACGCCCACCCCCTCACGCTCCCACTTGGCCCGACTACCGCACCTTCATCCGCGCACTCTTCTCCTCCTCCACCCCCGCGCCCTTGCACGTACCTTTCTCGTCCCTGTACTCCCTCCCTGTGACGACCGTCGTTGCGTTCCCCGCCCCGCGAGCATAACGTAGACTGTGTGAAGTTGAACTGGCACTTGAGCCAGGCAGCGTTCCAGTCCGAAGCCCTCAGAGATCCCGGCAACCCTTTTATCTCCTTGAGGTTACGGCCTCATCTCTGCAAGTCTGCTCGGTTTCCTTCTCCGGGGCTGCCGCTGCGTTTCGTGCGAATTCTTGCCTGAGGAGGCATCATCATGATTCAGACGCTGGAGTCCGTCATCGAGGAGCATCCGTTCTTCCAGGATCTCTCTGATAAACATCACAAGCTCATTGCAGGCTGTGCCAAGAACGTGCATTTTCCGCAGGGAAAGATCATCTTCGTCGAAGGCGATCCCGCCGATGTGTTTTATTTCATCCAGGAAGGTTCGGTCTCAATCGAGCTCACGGTTCCGAACCACCCCACATCGCCGGTCCAGACTGTAGGCGCAGGGGACATTCTCGGGTGGTCCTGGGTTTCGCCGCCATATCACTGGCACTTCAATGCCCGCGCTCTCAAGCCGGTCCGAGCCATAGCCTTTGACGCACGGTGCCTGCGCTCAAAGCTCGATGAGGACCCTGTGCTGGGTTACGAGATCTTAAAGCACTTCGCCAACGTGATTGTCCAGCGCCTGGACGCTACGCAGGTGCAGCTGCTCAATCTCAGCGCCAAGGTCTTCTAGGCGCCCCCGACGTGTGAGGTTCCAGCGCCACCGGCCGGAGCGTCGCGGTGGGCCGCTGTGGTGTCCCCAGAACGACAGTGATTGAGCAAATCTGTCTGAAGGCAGCGAAAGCGGCGTCTCCAGTTTCTGCCACTTTCCCCTGTGTAGCCGAGCCCGTGAGACTTTTCTGCCTTCCCCCGCGTAGTAGGATATAGAGGTGCACCGATGTCAGAAGAAAGCGAAGAAGACACAGACAGTCGTGGCCGCTGTGCCGGTGTGGGAGGTTGGGGATTCGGGAGCATTCTCGCCGTCACCCTCTCCTGGAGCATCCACCATTCGATCCTGTGGATGATCCTCCACGGCATCTGCAGCTGGTTCTACGTCATCTATTACGCCATCTGGAAATAAGCGGGATTCCGCGCTTGCACGTGCGTTTCGGCGAAGCGCGATGCGTCTACGTGTGGTTTTGACTGCTCTTTCAATTTAGCTGCTCCCCGGTAACTACGACTCTTTCCCTGTCCGTCCGACCAGGTGCCTCCTTATACATGATCCTTCGAATTTTCTGAGCCGCACTCTCTCATTCTTCTCACAATAGAGCCAGGAAAAGCCGCCTCCGCCAAGCTGGTGCACCATGAGGGCCGTTCGCTGTTTCTCGGTGTTCTTTCTCCTTGTAGGGTTTTCCGGCCGTGTATGCCTCCCGCAGTCTCCCAGCAATTCCGTTGTGTCCGTTCACGAGTTGGCCACTCCCGCAAAGGCGGAGCGTAGTTTCCACAAAGGCACCGCCCTGCTGCTCAAGGGCGATGTGCAGGGTAGCATTGTCTGTTTCCGGCAGGCGATCGAAGCCGCTCCTGACATCTACCGCTTCCACCACAACCTGGCTCTCGCCCTCTATCGCTTGGGCCAATTCGACGAGGCCGGCACGGAATTCCAGAAGGTGATCGATCTTACAAATGGCACCTTTGCCCCGGCGATGTTCGGCTTTTCCATCACGTTATATCGACGCGGTGATTTCTCGCACGCCGAAGCCCTGATCCGGAACGGATTGCTCGTAGAGCCAGGGTCGACGATCGGCAAATACTGCCTCGGACTCGTACAGTTTTCCATGGGACGCATCACGGAGGCGGAGAGCAGCGCTCAGGATGCGGTCAACAACAGTCCAAAGGAGACCGACGCCTACGTCCTGCTCGCCCGAATCCACGAGCGACTGAACAACCCGCAGGCCGTGGTCGCGGACATCCAGGCCTACCTCAAACTCGATCCTCACGGCGCGCTCCAAGACGACGCCCGCCAACTCCTCCAGAGGGCTCAAGCGGAGATTTCCCGCGTCTCGTCCCCGCGCCTCTCGGCTTCGCTGCAATAAGGGCTCCCAGGAGCCTCCGGCTCGTATACCGTCTTGACGCTATACCCCTCTTCCTCGCGCGCCTATAAACTATTCCCGGGATGCCTTTCGACAACCAAGATCGCTCGGGCCGTTCTCCGGTCCCGCGCGGGCGCCGGCTCGGTCCTCGCGCCGCGATGGTTTCCGGTTTCTGCGCGCTGCTCATTCTGATGGCTGTCCTTTCGTTCGATTCCATCGGCGCGCTGCACGAGCTGGAAGCAAGCAGCGCCCGGGTTCGGCAAGATTATCTCAATCGCGAACGTACCCTGCGGCAGATCCGCTTCAGTCTCTACGAATCCGGCAATCTTCTCCGCGAATACGCGCTCGTGAAGCTGAATCCCAGCATCCGGGAGTCCTACCTGGCCCAGCTCCACGATATGCGCGCGCACACCAACGCGGCCTTGGAATCCAGTTTCCGGTCCCTGCCGGCCTCCCAGAAGGCCCCGTTCCAGAAGCTGGCGGACGAACTCAACAACTACTGGTTGGTCGCGGACCGCATCTTCAGCGGGGACACGGGCATGCACAACGACGTTCCCCTGCGCCAGGCCGCCCTCGACCAGCGCGCCACGGTCCTCTCCCTCACCGGCGAAGTCAGCGACGTCAACGAGCTCGAATTTCGCCAGGCCGAACAGGAAATCTCCAGTGTCTTCGCCGAGTCCCGCCGCCGCCTGCGCTTGGTTACGATATGTGCCTTCGGTCTGGGCCTGCTGCTGGCTGCATCGGTCATCCTGTATGCTTCGCGGTTGGAACGAGCGGCGGAGGAAAGGTATCTCGAGAGTTTGCGTTCCCAGCACGAACTGAAGGAACTCTCGAAACGCCTGGTCGATGTTCAGGAGAACGAGCGCCGGGCCATCTCCCGCGATCTTCACGATCAGATCGGCCAGTCGCTCACGGCCCTCCTCATGGACGTGCAGAATCTCGCTGGGAATTCTCCGCCGAATGGGGCCTTCCGCAGCAGCCTTCAGAAGGTCAAGCAACTGGCCGAAGATTGCGTCAATGAGGTCCGCAACCTGGCCCTTCTCCTGCGCCCCTCGATGCTCGACGATCTGGGCCTGATCGCCGCCCTGGAATGGCAGGGACGCGAGGTCTCCAAACGCACTGGGCTGGTGGTGGACGTGGTGGACGACCACTTCGCGGACAATCTCCCTGAGGAGCACAAGACCTGCGTGTACCGGATTGTCCAGGAAGCGTTGAACAACTGCGCCAAGCACGCGCGCGCGAGCCATGTGCGCGTCATGGTGCAAGAGAATAAGGGCGGGCTCGTGCTGTCGATTGAAGACGACGGCATCGGTTTCGATCCCCAGCGCCAGCGCGGGCTGGGTTTTGTAGGCATGCACGAACGCGTCACCCGTCTCGGCGGGGCGCTTCACCTCGATTCTTCCCCCGGCTCCGGCGCACGCCTTCGCGTCGAGCTTCCCCTGAGTCATTCGACCGAAGCCCAAAGGACTCCGACGTGAAGAAGCTGCGCATCCTGCTTGCCGACGATCACACGGTAATGCGTTCCGGCCTCCGGGCATTGCTCGAACGGCAGGACAATTTCGAAATCGTGGGGGAAGCGGAGAACGGCCGCGACGCCGTGTCCCTGTCGGCCCATCTCCAGCCGAACGTGGTCATCATGGACGTGGGCATGCCTCTGCTGAACGGCATCGAAGCCACGAAGGCACTGCTCAAGCAGTCGCCATCCACGGGCGTGGTCATCCTCAGCATGCATTCCGACGAAGCTTACGTAATGCGCTCGCTGCAGGCCGGCGCCCGCGCCTACTTGCTCAAGGATTCCGCCGCCGCCGATCTCCTCTCCGCGATCGACGCCGTTTCCCGCGGCAAATCGTTCTTCAGCGCTGCCATCAGCCGGCTTCTCGCGGAAGACTACGTGCGGGTCCTCCGGCAGAGAGGTGCCGTAGATTCCTACGAACTGCTGACCATGCGCGAACGCGAAATCCTGCAACTCCTTGCCGAGGGTAAGACCAACAAGGAGGTTGCGGCCGAACTCAACATCAGTCCCTACACCGTGGAGACCCACCGGGGCCACATCCTGGAAAAGCTGGGGCTGCATACCCCCGCCGAACTGATCCTCTACGCGGTGCGCAAGGGCATCATCCACTAGGTTGTCAGGCGGGGCGTACCGGTCCCGGCCGCCCCCCAAATACCCTTTCGACGGGATTCCCTCCCGGCCCGTCGTTCGGTAGACTCCTAGTCGAGGCTGTCGCGGAAAAGCTTGGCACTTTCCCGTCGCCGGCTGGACGCGTGAAGTCACAAATGGGCGTGACTTCACCCGCAACAGCCTCGCCACTTTACGGAGGATCGGTCCATGACTGGTTCCAGCTTCGCCCTCTCGACCGTAGACCTGCCAGGCGCGCAGGGTTCGTTTTCGCTTCGCCGCCCGGCCTCTTCCGCCCTCAAGCGGCGCCGCTATGGCGGCGGAGTATCGCTGCCGAGCGGCCTTGTGGTGAGCTCCGAGGATTCCATCCGTTTCGCTCTGGCGGAAGCGCTATTGCTTTGCGGGGTGGCTCCCGTTCTGGCTTCGAATCTCGAACAAGCAGCCCCACTTGTGACTGCCTACGACTTCGACTTTGTTCTCTGCCAGGATTCGCTGCCCGACGGCAAGTACCCGGAGCTGCTGCTCCTCAAGCAGGCTTCTCATCACTACTCTGCCATGATCGTGGTGTCTTCCACAGGCAATTGGCCAGAGTACTTCGAGGCCATCGACCTCGGGGCCGAAGATTACCTGGCATACCCACTGATTCCCGGAGAGCTTCCACGGATCATCCGCGCATCCCTTGCGCAACGGAGTTCCATTGCTTCGTTCGCCTCGGCAGACTGACCGGCTGCCTTGACGGTTTGACCTCCCCCCTGGCCCACAGTAATGCCCCAGCCGGGACGCGAAAGCGTCCCGGCTTTCCTTTCTTCGCTGAGCGAAGGTTGATAACTCGAACAGATTCCGCAGCGTCATGCCGGCTTTTCCCTTTTGCGGGACCAGCTTTCACGCTCGCCTGTTCCTTTATCCAAAGGGTAACCCCACCCCCGTTGCTGATAGGCACTGGTGTCCTTTGGGACAGGTGTGCGCTCTCCGGCCCACATGCTACAAAGGGTTACATGAGGAGTCCTCGATGAAGAGACTACTTCTGGCGTTTTTTGGCGTGCTCCTTCTGCTGACAGCGGGCCCGCTTCCCGTAGCCTCGGCGCGCGGCTGGTGGTGGCACCACTCTTCCCACAGCAAATCCTCGCCGGCCTCTCCCGGCAAAAAGGTGAAAAGCTCCAAGGCTCCCAGCGAAAAGCATGGCCGCAACACTTCCGAGCCGCTCTATTCTTTTCCCAAGACCGTAGGGTGGTGGCATCACAAGGGTCCCGGCCCCGCCGGAGCCGGCGTCAAGTAGCCCTCTGAACATTCCCCGCTTTTGGGTTTTGGTTTCTGGGTTCCGATTCGTGAGCCACAAGGTTTCAGGCACCTGTAGATCAAGCCCCAGTTCTCACTCCACCTGATCGTCTTCCTGGCATTCCCTCTATCGCCCATCTCAGATTTCAGTCGCTAGCTCAGGCCAAGGGTTTGAGCCACCGACTCCGGAGGGCAGAGCCCTTGGGGTTTACGAGGAGGCGACCTCGACGGCGCGGAGGACCAGGTCCTTGAGAGCGCCGATGAAGGCGGGCGAATCGCCCACGGCCGGCATCATTCGGTAGCGCTCGATGCCGGCTTTGGCGGCATCTTCGCGGCCCTCGATGTTGATTTCATGGAGGGTTTCGATGTGTTCGGTGACGAAGGAGATCGGGACGACCATGGCTTCCTTCACGCCTGCGCGGCCAAGTTTGTGGAGCGTATCCACAAAAGAGGGCTCGAGCCATTTGGCAGGGCCGACTTTGCTCTGGAAGCAGAGGATCTGCGTTTTCGGCCAGTTGGGATAGCGTTTCGCACCGAGTTCGTTGACGAGGCGGACCGTTTCGTTGATGTGCTTGGGGTAGGGATCGCCTTTTTCGACGAGGCTCAGGGGAATACCGTGGGCGCTGAAGATCAGGTGAATGCGCGAAGCATCCGGGAATTGCCGTAGGCACTTGCCTACATTCTGGACCAGTGCCTCGATGTAGAGCGGGTGGTCGTGGAAGCACTCGATGGAGCGTTCCGGAAGCGTGTCGGAGGGTTCGCCGTAGACGCGCCGCCATTCTTTGAGGCTGCTGAGCGTGGTGGCGTAGGAATAGTGTGGGTACAGCGGGAGAAGGACAAGTTCGTCAAGGCGGCCGGCCTGTTTGAGGGTTGAGACGGCTTCCTCGGTAAGCGGCTTCCAGTAGCGCATGGCGGTAACCGCGACCGGATCGACGTGGGGTTCCAGTGCCCGAACGAGGCGAACGCGCTGGCGTTCCGTGAGAATACCGATGGGAGAACGACGGCCGATTTCGGCATAGCGCGCGGCCACCGGGACACAACGCTTTTTGGCGACGTAGCTCGCGAGCGGACCGCGGAGGAAATTGAGCGGGCCGAGCGGGATGATATCCGGATCGAGAAAGAGATTGCGAAGGAAGGGCTCGACGGTCGCCAGAGAATCGGGTCCGCCGAGCTGAAAGAGGACGACGCCGACGCGTTTCTTGGTGGCCATGATGGTGTGCTATCCCCGATGAAGTAAGCGACGCGGCGCTTAGATGCTACTTCCCTTTTGCGACCAGGCCCTTCAGGCGCTCGACTTCGGCACGCAGGTCGGAGGTGCGTTTGGCGATGGAGAGATAAAACAGAAAGAACACGCCCCAGCCAATCAGGTACGCCGCAAAGATGCTACCGAGATTCTTCATGCCGCCTCCGCTTCACGCTGCAAAAGTTCGACCTCGTGCCTGGTGCGGTCGAGAGCGTAGCGCTCCACAACCAGGAATGCTGCAAAGATGTGCATGGCCAGGACGTTGAAGAAAAAAACCTTGTTCATCGTGGGATCGAGGCCGGAGCCGGAGCCGCCCATGATGACGGGCGAGGGATGCTGCGTGCGCCACCAGCGGATCGAGAAGAAGACCAGGGGAACATCAATGAAGGCGAAGATGCCGAAGAGAGCGCTGAGGAGTGCGCGACGGTCAGCTTCTTCGATCAAAGAGCGCAAGAGCAGGTACGAGACGTAGAGAAGCCAGAGGACAAAAGTCGACGTGAGGCGCGCGTCCCAGGTCCACCAGATGCCCCAGACGGGCTTGGCCCAGATGGGCCCAGTGATGAGGACCACCGTCGTGAGGACAAGGCCAACCTCAGCGCAGGATACACCGAGGGAGTCGTATTGGGGATCGCGGCGCCAGACATAGAGCAGGTTAGCGATAAAACAAACGAAGAACACGTCCATGCCGGCCCAGGCGCTGCCGACGTGAAAGTAGAAGATGCGCTGAATATCGCCCATCGTGCGTTCGGTGGGCGCGATGAAGAAGGAGGCGTACGCGGCGGCGATCACGAAAGCGACTGCAACGAAGCCAAGAATGATGCGTTTCACCATTGCCGGATTATTCCTCCAGAAGATATTCGCCGAAAAGCCATAGCGCCGTCAAAAAGATCAAATCGAAAATCGCAAGGAAGCCGATTCCCTTCCATTGTACGACCGGCTCGCGGTCGAGCAAGCTGACGCACACCGTCGCGCTGACGACGAGCACGGGCGTAAGCAGCGGCAACAGAAGCAGGGGCAGGAGAAGTTCGCGCATGCGGGCCTGCGCGGAGATCGCGGAAAGGGCCGTGCCGGCTATCGAAACGCCCAGGCTGCCGAGAAATAGGATAAGGAGGAGATAGTGAAGCTTGGGCAGGATGGGGATGTTGTAGAAGGCAGCGAACAGCGGAAGCATCAGAACTTCCGTGAGGAGAAGGAAGAGGGTATTGGCGATGAGCTTGGCCAGGAAGATGGCGAAGGGATCGTCGACCGCAAGGCGGAGTGAGCTAAGTGTATCGTTGGTCTGCTCGCGGAGGAAACAGGGCTGAAGCATCAGGGAAGCGGCGAAGAGAATTGCCAGCCACAGCAGGCCGGGGCCGAATTCGCGCGATTCTTCGGATGTGGGATTGATGGCAAAGCTGAAGAGAATCAGAACGACGAGGATGAAGACCACGGTGGTCGTAAGTAGTTCCCGGGAACGGAACTCGGTGCGGAGCTCCTTGCCGAGCAGCGTGGCGGTATTGGAGAGGAGGCTCATCGCGGCTCAGGCTCCCCGAACCGCGAGGATGGAATGGAGCGATGCGCCGGTCTTTGTGTCGGCGACGACCGACCCGGCATCGAGCTG
>Ga0335077_10006882_pt1 | contig 14057 bp, 14 predicted proteins | sample Lox_Sample_31_FD_207151 | JGI IMG/M metagenome (GOLD analysis project Ga0335077, IMG submission 207151) | Soil microbial communities from Loxahatchee National Wildlife Refuge, Florida, United States - Lox_Sample_3.1 | ecosystem: Environmental > Terrestrial > Soil > Wetlands | place: USA...
CGTTGCGGGAGATCTTGATTGAGGAGGACGTCGGTGCTTGAGCCTCACTCGTCTGAGCCTTCGATACCACCGAAGCGAACAGCAAAAGCGACATGCTTGTGATGGTGAGTACTGTCATTTTTGTTCCTTTCATTCCCCGATCCCCTTCAACGCATGATGAAGCCGCCATCCACCGAGATGGACTGACCCGTGACGTAGCTCGCGGCATCACTCGAAAGCCACAGAACAACATCAGCAATCTCCTCGGCCCGGCCATATCGGCCCATTGGGACGCTCTTCTTCATTGTTTCGAGGGCTTCGCCTTGGCCGGCCGCGACCATCTGATCAGCCATTGGTGTCCAAATTAGGCCGGGACATATCGCATTGATGCGAATGCCCCGTGCCGCATATTCGAGAGCAGCACTCTTGGTGAAGCCGAGTACACCGTGTTTGGCGGCATGGTAAATCCCACGCTCGGCGCCTCCTACCAGCCCGCCAAGCGAAGAACAATTGACGATGGTTCCACTTCCTTGTTTGCGCATCTGTTGCAGCTCGAACTTCATGCAACTCCACACTCCGCGGAGGTTGATCCCCATCACCCGGTCGTAATCTTGCTGGGTAGTATCGGCAGTCTCGGCGAGAACATTCTGAACGCCGGCATTGTTGTAAGCCGCATCGAGCCGCCCGAAAGTGGCAACAGTCTGTTTCACCATCGCCTCTACTTGCGCATCGTCGGACACGTCACAGCGGACGGCCAATGTCTTATGACCCTTGTTGGCAACCTCTTTGGCTGCGGACTGCGCGGCTTCCTCATGCCAGTCCGCTAACACCACGGAGGCACCTGCTTCCGCAAAAGCCTTGGCTGTCGCAAGACCCAATCCAGATGCAGCGCCGGTAACCAGTGCGACTTTGTTTTCAAAAGATAGCTTCATGAATACATCCTCTATTTGTGGACGGATTCCACTCTACTGGGCGATCTGCTCACTTTCTCGAATAAAACCTCTCGCGTGCTTTCAGCGATACGTCATTCGTTCTAGTTCTTCCGGGTAACGGGCACCCTGCACTGCGATCTTTGCGGTAGCGGCATCGAGTTCCCGGAGATCATCCGCGCTGAGTTCGATGGCAACCGATCCGATGTTCTCCTCAAGGCGCTCCATTTTCGTGGTGCCGGGAATTGGAACGATCCAGGGTTTCTGTGCGAGGAGCCAGGCGAGCGCGATCTGAGCGGATGTCGCATTCTTCTTCGCAGCGAATGCAGCAATCACATCCACCAGAGCGCGATTTGCCTTGAGGGCTTCAGCGGAGAAGCGCGGGAAACTCCCGCGATTGTCCTCTTGGTCAAACTGCGTGTTTTCCGTAATCGTCCCAGTGAGGAATCCCTTGCCAAGCGGACTGAACGGAACAAGGCCGATACCAAGTTCTTCCAGCGTGGGAATAATTTCTTCTTCAGGGCGCTTCCACCAGAGCGAGTATTCACTTTGAAAGGCGGCCACCGGCTGAACTGCATGGGCGCGACGGATGGTCTGTGCCCCTGCTTCAGATAATCCGAAGTACTTCACTTTGCCCTCTTGAATCAGGTCTTTTACTGCTCCCGCTACATCTTCAATCGGCACGTTCGGATCGACGCGATGCTGATAGAGCAGATCGATGGTCTCGACCTTGAGCCTTTTCAGCGAGCCCTCGACACTCTCTTTGATGTACTCCGGCCGACTGTTCAGACCGACTGGATGCGGATCTTTCTCGGAGTCAATTTGGAACCCGAACTTGGTCGCGATCACCACCTGGTCACGCACGGGAGCGAGAGCCTCGCCCACGAGTTCTTCATTCACAAACGGCCCGTAGACTTCAGCGGTATCGAAGAAAGTGACGCCGCGTTCGACCGCTGCCCGAATGAGCGCAATCATCTCCTGCCTGGTTCCTGCCACGGGTCCGTGACCCGGACTTAACCTCATGCAGCCAAGTCCCATTGCCGAGATTTCAAGGTTGCTTTTTCCTAGTTTGCGCTTCTCCATAACCACTCTCCCAGGTTCTGTTGAACGTTCGCGAGAAACTCGGCAGCGAATACCAGCGTCGCCGATCGAAGTTGATGCGTCTAACAAAAGACTAGGCTCCTATTGTTCATGACACAAGGCGATTGCGGTCGTAAGGAGTTATGAGTAGCATTCATGAATCATGAGAAACGATTTAGGAGAACTTTCAGCGTTCGCGATTGTCGCCGAAGAGCGTAGCTTTACCCGCGCCGCCGCACGGTTGGGCGTCTCGCAATCTGCCCTCAGCCATTCCATGCGGGGTCTCGAAAAGAAGCTGGGCCTCCAGTTGCTCGCGCGGACCACGCGAAGCGTTTCCCCCACAGCAGCCGGGACCGCACTTCTCCAAGATCTCGCACCGGCACTAGAGCGGATCGAGCGAGCTGTGGCTGAAACCAGAAAGCAAAGAGAGAGTCCAGCAGGCCGAATTCGACTCATCATCCCGCGAACCGCTACGCAAATGGTAATTCTGCCGAAGCTGGCTCACTTCGCACGCACCTACCCTGAAATTGTCTTGGAGGTCACGTCTTCGAATGACCCTGTCGATCTTGTCGCCGGGGAGTACGATGCCGGCGTTCAGCTTGGCGAGTTCATCCAACGGGACATGATTGCCGTCCGGGTCACCCGAGAGATGCGTCTCGCGGTCGTCGGATCGGCGCAGTATTTCAAGTCACGCAATATTCCCCGAAACCCTCGAGACCTCAAAGATCATTCCTGCATAGGTTTTCGCTTTAGCAACGGTCTCTATCGGTGGGAGTTCGAGAAAGGTCGAAAGGCACTCACAGTCAGCCCCCAGGGGCCCGCGTCTTTTGATGATCCGGACTTGGTCATCCAAGCGGTGTTGAATGGCGTAGGAATCGGAACGGCGATGGAAGAAACTCTCAGGGGCATGATTTCAGAGGGACGACTGATCCAAGTCTTGAAAGATTGGTGCCCTACCTTCCCTGGCTATTTTCTTTACTACCCAAGCCGTCGAAATCAACCCGCTGCTCTATCCGCCTTGATAGACACACTCCGACTCTCGGATTGAACATCCATCCTCCTGCTACTTCCTAATACGGGGCTTGGCTCAGGATTGCCATTTGGGACTTCCGCCAAAATGTGTGCATCTGCGTATCGCTATTTATAAATCCGCTGCGTCTGCGAATGCGTAGATATCGTCTTTTATTATTTATACTTACGGCAGACAATCAGTCGCTTTTAAGTCCGCTACGTCTGCCAGTTCCGTCATCCCGGCACGCAGTTCATTCTAGCGCTTTCGCTGCATGCGAGATGAGATGGATGGCAAATCGTGTTTCTGGGCACGGCGGAAGAGTGCCGTCCCCTTCAGGAGTGAACCGGGCTATCGCTCTCGACGTGAGCGTTGCGCTGTCGTGCCAGCTCTGCTTGAAATTCGTGCGCGGGAAGAAAGGCCTTGTTCAGGAACAGATCCAGTAGCGGATCCGCCGGCGCTCCCGGACGGCGTTTCTCCCGTTGAGGCAGAGTTCTTTCCAGCCCTTCGGGCTGCACTAACAGTTCCGGAATCTCACCTCCGGCGCTCATCAGGGCGCCGATAAACCCCTCCACCTGCTGCTTCAGCCGCTCTCCCCCCTGGGCAAACTCCACGCCCATACCCAGTTCAGGATGAGCCACCCTCACAATTCCCTCTACCTGCGCCGGCTTTCCCGCTCCCTTGATTGAAAGCGTGACTTTGGTACGTACCGGGAAGGGCGCAGGCATCTCCATGTAGCATCCCCCTTGGCTCAAATCTGTGAGCTTGCCGGGGACTGGGGGGTCATCGCCCTCTTTGTCGGGGTTATTGTTTTCCATCCACCCCTTAATAATTTCTTGCACTGTCGCCGGCATTTCCACAAAGCGAATTCCAGCCTGCCGGCCGCTGTTGTGCCAGGCAACTTCGCCCTTGCACTCAATGACCTGTTCGATCCCGGGCAAGGTGAAGATGACGCCCAGCTGCCCGGCGCCATTGATTGCCTGCGGGAGCCGGATCGCAATCCCTCCCTCGCCCACGTCGGAGGTCTCGGCTTTCAGTCTCATCGCCCCCGCCTGCGGCACCAGGACGACGGGTATTTTGATAGGAATGCGGGCGTTGTGTCGGCGCTCTTTTTTCATTAGCGCGCGGGCAGCGCGGAAGCTGTTCTTGGCTCGTTCCGCCGAAATCGGCTTGTAGAGTACGAAATGCGCCCCCAGGTCGAAGGCGCTGCGTACAACCTTCTGCCCGTCGATGATGGCCATCGCTACCGCCCGTTTGTTCCGCGGCGCCGAGCGGGCACTCTTCAAAACCAACGCCGCAGCGTCATCATTCTCACAATCCACGATCACACACTCATATTGATCGCGGGTAAGCTTGTGAACCGCGGAATCCGTGTCGGAACAGTGGTCGATGTCGATCTCAAGGTCACTCAGCACGCGGCGCAGCACGCGAATGATTTTCTCGTCGGTACAGAGGAGCAGCGCCCGCAGTTTCATGATGGCAGTGCTTTCTTATGATCCTTCGCCGCCGGTTCTGGATCCTCGGCGGCCGAAATGGGGGCCTTCACGCGCCTTCGTGCCCCGGATGTCAGGACTCGCGTTTGGCCCTCATAATTTTGCCGCGAGGCAGATCCTGGCCCCGCAGCACACCAATCCCCAACACCCAAATGTAGCAGCCTGCCTTTCCGGATCAATCCGAAGAGCCCCGAGTCAGGTTACGCTTGTAACCTCCTGGTCCCAGGGATGCCGACTGTAACCTACTGCAGGAAAGGGATTTCTTGAAACTTCGCAGGTCCCAATCTGGCAACCGTCCCGCGCCGAGATTGGCCGCCAGGCAGCCGGGAATCTGTCAAAATTGAAGCTAACTAGCTTGCCTTGTATTAGTTAGAGGAACCCAGCGGGTCAATCCATCACCAGATTTGGTTTGACTTTGTTTTGCGACTGACCCTAGAATCAATGGTTTTCCTTGTTAACTCAGGCGTTGCCGGGGCCCTTTTGCCCAGAGATTTTGCGGCTGGGAGGTGAATCCCTGAACGGCCCGCCGGAATCTAACGCGTGAGAGACTTCGCATTTATTACGTTCTTACGAGGCAACTAGCTCCCATGGCTAAGCGACGTGGAAATCCAAACTGGGGAAAGCCCGAGCCCATAGGGCCCATCACCCCAACCATCACTGAATTTGAACAGGTCGTGCGGGAATATAAGCTCTCCCCGGACCAATACCTGCGCTCCACCCGACTGCGCGAGTGGGCCCGCCGGAATAAGAATTCCAAGTACATCCCGGAGCCTCTGCTCGAGGCTTGGGGGTTTGAGATTGAGTCAACCTTGTAGGCACAAAAGGAATTCGAGACTGCATTTCCAGAGGGGCCGCTTTTGGCGGTCCCTTTTGCTTGGCCGCTGAAAAAGGCATGCTGGCATCAAAGCGCGTTGACATTTTGCCTGCGGGAAGGGCAAACTGTCGCATTCGCCCGTTGAGCCCCTCGTGCGCAGCGTAGGATTGGCCCGGCCGGGTGTGCAGCTCGCGTCCGCAGGTTGGCTCGAACCTTAGCCATGACCAAACACCGGCTCTCCTATACGCTCGATTCCACGTTGGAGACAGTAGAAAGTGCCGAGCAGACGGCGACCCGCGTCGCTGCCGATGCTGGCTTCGACGAAGATGAAGTGATGCGTATTGCCATGGCCGTGCGCGAGGCAGCCGTAAATGCGGTGCTGCACGGCAACGGTTATGACCCGGCCAAAAAGGTCATGCTGAATTTTGAGAGGACCAACGACGACCTGGTTATCACCATTCGCGACCAGGGCCACGGGTTGGATATGAGCAAGATTCCGGACCCGCTGGCGCCGGAGAACCTGTTGAAGTCCTCAGGACGCGGCATCTTTCTTATTCGCTCGTTCATGGACGAGGTGCACATTCAGCCCTCCCAGACGGGCACGGAAATCAAACTTGTTAAACGCGTCCACGGCGGTTCCGCGGACGGCAAGGAGGCTACTCCGTGAGCATGAAAATCAGCACCCGGCAGGTGGATGGGGTCACGATCCTGGACTGCAGTGGCCGCATCACGTTGGGGGAGGGCAGTATCATCCTGCGGGACAACGTCAGCCAACTGCTGGCCAAGGGACAGAAGAAAATTCTGCTCAACCTGGGCGAGATCAACTACATCGACAGCTCCGGCATCGGCGAATTGGTCACCGCCTTCACCACTGCCCGCAAGCAGGGCGGCGAGTTGAAACTCCTCAACCTCACTAAGAAAGTCCACGACCTGCTGCAGATCACCAAGCTTTACACCGTCTTCGACGTGAAGGACGACGAGGCTGCGGCGGTCAAGTCCTTCAACTAGCCTGGCGCGCCGGTAAAGGGCCGGGTTGTCTCCGGCCCGCTTTTGGCGTTCCCGTTCCGGGAAGATTCCCGAATTTTTCTGCCGGGTTCCTGCCTCGCCCCTTCTCTCCCCGCCATAGAATGGCTAGCCATGGCGCAATTCATCCTCCCTCTCCGCTCCCTGCCCTGGCTCGGGCTGCTATCCGCACTGTGTTGCGGCGATTGCATTCCCTTCCCGGAAGCCCGCCACCACCTCGGGGAAACGCAGTGCGTTACCGGCACAGTTGTGGCAGTCAAGCAGGGCCTCAAAGGAGTTCATTACCTCGACTTCTGTGAGGACTACCGGATTTGCCCGTTCACGGTCGTGATCTTCCCCGGCGACCTACGGCAGGTCGGCGATGTGCGCCAGTTGCAGGGAAAGCTCGTCGAAATCCACGGTGAGGTGAAGGAGTATGACGGGCGGGCGGAAATCGTCTTGAGCCAGGCGCGGCAACTGAAAGGCGAGGCCGCCCGCATCCCTCCCCTGCCCAGGAACTACGACGTGGAAAGGCGGGGAAACTTCAGGGCAGGCATATTCAGCCGTCCCCGGCAGGCGCGGAAAACCACCCGGCGCCAATCCAAGCCCATTCCCACGGTTGAGCCGGACGCCGCCGGCCCCGAGTGAAGCGCCACTGCCGTGGAAGGGTGCTGCTTCAGCCGCAGAGGGACGACCTGGAGTCCCCACGCACGAACTGAAAGCCGAGCCCTGGTACCGGTCCTCCGCAATTCAGATAAGTAGAAGGTTTCTTCGCTATGGGTGAACGCTCTGGGCTACCTCCGCGTCATGTTCGCCGTGGACGACATCGACGAGACGCTTGAAAGGCTCCGCAAGCGCGGCGCACAGCTCGTTGGCGAAGTAGTCCGGTACCAAGACGCGTATCGGCTCTGCTACATCCGCGGCCCGGAAGGGCTTCTCATCGGACTCGCCCAGGAACTCGGCTGAGCGCAATACGAAGACAATGACGAAGAGCGACCAGTGTCCCGGTTGTTCATGAAGGTTTTGGCTTTGCGTTACATGCGCCGTCCAGGTTGCCCTGATGGCATATACGAATGTATATGCCATGTTACCGGTAACCGCCAGTTTCGCCTGACGGGATGAAATCGGTCACTTCCGGATCGCCGGCCCGCTACACCAAGCCTCGCTTGAGATCCGCCAGTGGATAGAACGTGTCTCTCCACACCACGCCGCCCTGGCTGAGCGCGAGCAGCATCGAGCGCAGAATGGTGTACACGAACAGGGTCGAGCTCACCGGATGCAGCGCGAAGTAATACGGCGGAATCGACGACCGCCGCGACATTCCGCAATAGATCAGGAACATCGCCGCCAGCGCCACAGCGAACGGCAGTCGCGCCCAGCCGCGCGCCAGGAAGACTCCAACGAATGGGCCAAGATTCAGGCATGCCAGGCCGAACACGGAAATCAAAGTCCGCCACCACTGAAACGACAGAATGGCGAAGGAGTTCTTGGTGAGGTTCGCGACCACGCCCATGGCTCCTTTGGCCCAGCGAACCGAGATCAAATCGCCGCCAAAGACGTTGCGCTGCGCGTATCCGCCGTTTTTCACCACCTTGCCCAGTTTCATGTCGTCCAGTACTTCCATGCGCAGCCTTTGATATGTTCCCACCGCCTCATACACGCTGCGCCGCACCAGATTGAAAGCGCCCACCCCGATATGATCGCGGGCCCGCGGATCGGCAACCTTCCAGGGGCGATGCCCGAAGACGAACAGGGTCTGGAAGAAGGCAATCATCATGCGCTCGCCGGGAGTCTTCATCAACATCGACGGCAAGAGCACGACGTGATCCGCCTCTTCGGCCTCGCCGTAGGCCAGGGTCCGGCGTAGAGACTCCGGCTTGAACAGCACGTCGGCGTCGGTAAAGAGCAGCCATTCTCCGCTGGCCTGCTGGGCGGCGCTCCACATGGCATGGGTCTTACCGAGCCAAGCGGGCGGCAATTTATCGACGTGTACCACTCTCAGGCAGCCATGGGCCCGCGGACTGGCGGCCACGCGATCCATGATTTCGCCGGTCTGGTCGGTTGACCGGTCATTCACGGCAATGACTTCGTAGTTGTCGTAATCGAGAATCAGTAGCGACGAAAGTGCGTGCTCAATGTGATCGGCTTCGTTGCGGGCAGGAACGATGATGCTGACGCGAGGATTGCCCCCCGTCCGCACCGGATTGCGATCCCATTGTGGCCTGGAAACGTCCGCCACCCGGCGCATGCCCAAGGCGGCATCCACAATGCGGGACAACCAGGCCACGCCCAGAATGCAGCCGGCAATCCAATACAAGTAACTCATGCCTGCTCTTGTCCTGCCCTCGCGGGCGTTTCCCATTCCACCGGCGGTGCAAACTTCATCCCGTAAAACAGTATGGCAGAAGACAGCGCGATCGCAACCACAGGACTCAGGAACGCGGCTTGCAGGGAATAGCGGTCGGAAAAATAGCCGATCAGCCACGCGGATGGAATATCACCGAGGAGATGAAAGATAAAGATGTTGGTGGCTAATGCGGCCGCCCGGATACGCGCGCCTACGGAATTGATAACCGCCGCGTTCAGCGGCCCAGTGTTCAGCAGGAGCAGAAACTCCGCCACGAAGATGCCCCCCACCATGCGGTTGCCTTCAGCGTAGAGCGCCACCCACATGGCCGGAATACCCAGGCCCAGGCTGACCGCGGAAACCAGATAGTGTGCGGCGCGCGTGCGGCGCAGGAGATAGTCCGAAAGGAATCCCCCTGCCAGTGAGGCCACCAGGCCGTTGACGGCCGTGCTCAAACCAAAAAGCTGGTTGGCTTGTCCCAGCGTATAGCCATGGGCGCGATGAAGGAATGTGGGCATCCACACCTGCAAACCACCCAGGGCAAAGGTCATCATGGCCATACCCAGAGTTGCTGTTATGAAGGCAGGGTTCTTGGCCAGCCCGCGCAGAGTGTTTCCATTCGGCCTCGGTTGGTGATCAAACTGCCCCAGTGGAGGCTCGGGAATGAGCAGCAAGAGGAGCGCCAGCAGCACTCCCGGCCCCGCACTTACGTAGAAAGGAACGCGCCAGCCGTACGCCGGCCCCAGCAACCCTCCAATGACGTAGCCCAGAGCTGTGCCGACGGGAATGGCGAGATAGAAGATTCCCATGACCCGGCCGCGGTGGTCTTCCGGAAACATGTCGGCGACGAAAGTCGGCGAGAGGATCACAAAGCTGGCTTCACCGATTCCTACCAGAGTGTGGCGGATAAGCAATCCGGTGAAGTCATGTGTATAGGCAGTGAGCAGAGTTGCACCGCTCCAAATCAGCGCACCGGCGACAATCACCGTCCGGCGCGAGTAACGGCGGGAAAGTGGTCCCATGAAGGGAGCCGCGCACATGTAGAAGACAAAGAAAACGCTGGTCAGCAAGCCGAAGTCGGCGTCACTGCGAGGAAACTCCTTCTTCACCAGGTCCTGCACGGCAAACAGCACCGAGCGGTCAATGTAGTTGAGCAGGTTAAGCGCGGTGAGCAGGGTCAGCGCGGTGCGGGGATAGAGTTTCGCCGGGGGCATTGAGCCCGGAATATACCATGAGGGCCCTGGGCGCAGGATCACGCCGGTAAGCTATGACGTGCCGAATTCCGCCGCAGTGCCCCACGTTACTTCCTCCCCTTCGCTCTCCCCGCGGGTCTCGGCCAGCGAGCGACGACGACTGTAGAAATGCCACCGCGGGGGCGGAATTCGCCCTTCACCTCCGCCCACACCGGACGCGCCCAGCGCACGACATCTTCCAGCACGCGATTGACGATGTTCTCCTGAAAGATTCCGAGATTGCGGTAGGTGTGCAGATATTCCTTCAGCGACTTCAGTTCCAGGCAGTGGCGGTGAGGCATGTACCGAATGGTGAGCACACCGAAATCGGGCAAGCCGGTCTTCGGGCAGACGGAGGTAAACTCCGGATCATCCACGACAATTTCGTAGCCCGGAAATTGGTTGGGCCAGGTTTCGATCTCGGGGAACTTGGCGTCGACACCGGCGCGGGCGTGCTCGGGCGTGTAGCGGGGAGACTTGGACATGAAGCCATTGTACCCACGACCCACACCCAGGTTGGCTTTCTTGGCGTCCTTTGCGATCTTGGCGTGATCGCGGTCACTGGCAATCAAGCTTCAACCGCGAAGACCGCAAAGGACGCGAAGAACTGCCCACGTCGGTGAGATCGGTGCATCTAACCGATCAGGTACTTGGCGCGTCGAAGCGCGCCGCCGGTGTTACAGTTATTGCATTCAAACGCCATGGCCGCAGCTCAAAATGCCGGGTTTTACGCGGGACACCGCGTACTGGTGTGGACCGCGGGATTGATTCTTGCGGTGGTGCTGCTGGCATCCTTTATGTCGCGTGACGACAGTGTGCCGGTGCGGGCCGCATCCGTGGACCGGGGCATGATTCGCAGCAGCATTTCCACCAACGGCAAAGTCGAGCCGGCCAAGGATTTTCAGTCGCACGCGCCCGTCGGGACTACCGTGAAGAGGCTGCTAGTTAAAGAAGGCGACCGGGTGAAAAAAGGCCAGCTTCTTGTGGAACTCGATGACGCCGAGGCACGCAGCCAGGCGGCTCGGGCCCTGGCGCAGGTGCGCACAGCCCAGGCGGAAATCAGCGCCGTGCAAAAGGGCGGCAACCGGGAAGAAGTTCTGACCACGCAGACTGAACTGGTGAAAGCGCGCGGCACCCGCGATGCTGCGCAGCGTAACTTGGAAGCCCTGCAGCGTCTGCTGCAAAAGGGCGCATCCACTGCGGGCGAGGTGAAGCAGGCCGAGAATCAGCTTGCCAGCGCGCAGGCTGAAGTTGATCTCTTGGAGCAAAAGCAAAAAGCGCGCTACTCGCAACCGGAAGTTGCGCGGGTGGAGGCGCAGCAGCGCGAAGCCGAGGCCGCGTATGCCGCGAGCCAGGATGTCCTGCGACAATTGAACATCACCGCGCCGTTTGACGGCGTGGTGTATGCCCTGCCGGTGCGGTTGGGAGCATATGTAAACCCCGGGGACCTCGTGCTGCAGGAAGCTGACCTTTCGCAAGTCGTTGTCCGCACCTTTGTCGACGAGCCCGACGTGGCGCGACTTACGCCCGGGCAGAAGATTGAACTCACCTGGGACGCAACTCCCGGGCGGGTATGGAACGGCACAGTCAGCAGCGTTCCAGCCGAGGTGAAGCTGCGGGGCACGCGCAACGTCGGAGAGGTTACTTGCACGGTAGACAATAGCGACCTGAAACTGCTTCCCAACGTGAACGTCGGCGTCACCATTGTGACCGGCGAACACCGTGCGGTGCTCACCGTGCCACGGGAGGCCATTCGGCAGGACGACGGCAAGGTATTCGTGTACGAGATCAATAAAAACAACGAACTGCAACGGCGCGACATCCAAATTTCTATCGCCACCCTCACACGAGTGGAAGTCACTGGCGGCATCGAGGAACACGCCACGGTTGCACTGGGCGCGGTAAACTCCAAGCCTTTGCACACCGGCCTGTCGGTAAGGATCATCCAATAGACATGCGGCGGTTTGTGAGATTTTGCGGTTGTTTGCCCGTGATGCTCGGTGGTTTGTGTTTCGCCGACCCCACCCCGGAAACGCTGCTGGCGCAAGGGCGCGTGGATGAAGTCATCGCCACGCTACAGCAGAAGACGAGCAGCTCACCGAACGACGCCGCGTCATATAACCTGCTGTGCCGCGCCTACTTTTCTCTGGGCGACTGGGACCGCGGAATCTCCGCCTGCGAGAGGGCCACCCAGCTCGATTCGGGCAACGGCACATATCATCTGTGGCTGGGGAGGATCTACGGCGAGAAGGCGGATGCTTCCAATTTTCTTTCCGCGGCCGGCCTGGCGAAGAAGGTGCGTACGGAATTCGAGGCGGCGGTAAGACTCGCACCCGATAACCCCGAAGCCCGCGCCGACCTGGCGGAGTTTTATCTGGAGGCGCCGGGCCTTGTGGGGGGAGGCCGCGACAAAGCTGAAGTGCAGGCCACGGCTCTCGACCGCCTGGATCCTGCCAGGGCCCACTGGGTGCGAGGGCGCCTGGCTGAGAAAAGGAAGGACCGCACCACTGCCGAGCGCGAATACCGCGCAGCCATCGACGCCAGCGGCGGCGGGGCGCTGGCCTGGTTCAATCTCGCACTCTTCTACCGGCATGCATCCCAGTACGACCAGATGGAGGATGCCGTGAATCACGCGATTGCCGCTCCGCTCGACCGCCCGGAAGTCGTCATGGAGTCGGCTGAGATTCTTATTCGTGCGGGACGGAATTTTCCCGCGGCATCTGAACTTCTGCGCCGCTACCTGGCTTCCAACGACAAGGTGGAGCAGGCCCCTGCGTTCAAAGCCCATTACCTGTTGGGAACGGTGCTTGAAAAACAGGGCAACAAGCAAGCCGCAGCCAAAGAGTACATCGCGGCCCTTGCCCTGGCGCGTACCTACTCGCGAGCTCAGGAAGCGCTCACCCGGGTGAGCCGCTGAGGCGTATTCCCCGCTGCTCTGCCCTTCCCGCAGCTCAGCGCTTATCCGACACATCCGAAGGCGGCTTTTCCACGTGCCTGTTCCGAAGCTTGTCGAGCAAGCTCGCTGGAGCGTGTGTGCGGTCTTCCGGGCGAAACACGCTCATTTACAATCGCCTTTCCGCGCCGCTACGACTTTTCTTTTGAAGGTGAAACCGATGAGACTCCTCGTGCACCGTGTCCGTTGCCGTTCCCAGCTTATGAAGCGTGGCGCCATAACCGCATCTGCGGAATGTGCCGCAAAGCGGCGGAGGTTCCTTCTGGCGGTCTTTCCTGTGGCGATCTTTCCTCTGGCGGCTGTGCTTCATCTCGCCGCTGAGCCCTTGCCATTGAAGCACGCAGTGGAACTCGCGCTCAGCCACAGCACCGCAGCCGCAGCCTCGGAGGCAGACGAACAGCGCGCCTTCGCCTCCTACCACGAGATTCGCAATCAGTACATTCCGCAGGTGGTGGCCGGCGCCGGGTTGGGGGCGTCATGGGGTTTCCCGCTCAGCCTGGAGGGCGCGGCACCTTCGCTGTTCAACCTCAATACCCAGTCTGCACTGCTCAATCCCGCGTTGCGCGATTTCGTCCGCGCCGCCAGGAGCGATTGGCAGGCTAGTACGTTGCAGTCAAGAGACCAGCACAGCCAGGTAATTCAGGATACCGTTCTGACCTACGTCGAGCTCGCCAAGTGGCAGTCATTGCTCAGCCATCTGCAGCAAGCCCACGAAGACGCACGAAAGATGGAGGAGATCGTCGGCCAACGAATTCAGGAAGGAGTCGACAACGCCAATATGCTTGACCAGGCCCGCCTCACCACCGCGCGCGCACATCTGCGCATGACTGAGGCCCGTGGAGCCATCGAAGTCTTGCGCAACCACCTGGCCCAGCTCACCGGCCTGCCGGCATCGGGAATTGACGTGGCCGAGGAATCCATACCAGCCCTGCCGGTGGTGAATCCGGAGGACGACCTTCCCGGAAAGGCGGTGCAATCCAGCCCTGTTGTGCAAGCTGCGGACACGCGCGCCGGGGCGGAAAATCTCCGGGCGCGGGGCGAGCACCGCTCCCTTTTGCCAAGCGTCGACTTCGCCGCACAGTATGCCGTGCTCTCCCGCTACAACAACTATGATCAGTTCTACAAATCGTTTGACCGCAACAACGCCACGGTTGGAGTGGCCATACGATTTCCGTTCCTGAACCCGTCGCAGCACGCCCGTGCGCAGGCGGCGGATGCT
>Ga0335077_10006885_pt1 | contig 14055 bp, 12 predicted proteins | sample Lox_Sample_31_FD_207151 | JGI IMG/M metagenome (GOLD analysis project Ga0335077, IMG submission 207151) | Soil microbial communities from Loxahatchee National Wildlife Refuge, Florida, United States - Lox_Sample_3.1 | ecosystem: Environmental > Terrestrial > Soil > Wetlands | place: USA...
GCTGCGAGAGATCACGTACCACTTCCCGGCCATCTTCGGTCAGCTTGTACTCGAAAGGATTGCCGCGGTTGGTAGTGCCCAAAATCGTCCCGCCGCGGGGCAGGATGCCGCTGACGCTTTGCAGATTGAGTGGCGTGGCCTTCTCCGGCCACACCAGCCCGTCAAAGCCATCGTGAATGCCGATCACCCGCCAGCTGTACTTCTGCACCGCACACTTCACTGCTGCCCGAATCACGGCGTTCAGACCAGGACAATCGCCGCCCCCAGTGCAGATGCCGATGGTGCGTACCTCGTCCATGCAATCTCCTCGTAGGAAAATCCGATTCTAGCAGCGGGAGCGTGAACGAGCGATAAACAAGGCGGGGATCTGCGAAGGTTTGCCGCGCAGTTTTTCCCTATTCGGCAGCGGCCGCAATGCGGCGGTCGCCGTCTGCAGCCGGCTCGGGAAGATCGCGACGATTACGACACGGTCAACGTCGTGGAGGAGCCCAGAGAGCACGAAGTCGCCGTTATGGTCGTCGTCCCCGTCCCCACCAGGGTCGCCAGCCCGTTAGTGCCGGCGGTGTTGCTGATGGTGGCCACCGCGGGGTTCGACGAGGACCAGGTCACTGAACTCGTGATGGAGGGGCCATTCGCCCCGTTGGTAGCGTTAAACTGCAAGCTCCCCGCTCCCAGGAGTGGCGTCGGGTTGAGGGGGCTGATCACGATGCTTGTGACGGCCCCACACACCGTGATGCTGGCAGGGCCGCTGGTGATCCCTTGAGAGGTCGCAGTGATGCTTGTCGTCCCCGGCGAGACTCCCAGAACCAGACCAGTGTTCCCGCCAACAGTCGCTACGCTGGGCGTCGATGAGGTCCACGTGGCAGTGACCGACCCCGTGCTGCCATCGTTAAAGGTGCCCGTCGCTATCATCTGCAAGGTGGCGCCGACGTTGACGAAGGTACTGCCATTATTGGCCCCAATGGTGATTGAGGTAAGTGTGGGGCTTACAAAGAAGCCGTTGCAGCCTGCCAGGAATAACGTTACAACCCCTGCCAGATACTTCGCCCAGTTCGACCGCCCACGATTCGACATTCCCCACAACCTCCAACGGAGATCCTACCAAACTCGCATCCAACTTGAGGGAGGTAGAGTCTAAGTATACTGCCGCAGGGTCGTCCAGCGCTTGCCGCGCTGCCATATTCTTTCATGATGAAACCCGCGTTCCGCCTGCGAGTTGCGCTGTGCCTGCTGGCGCTGGTCGTATCCGCTTCTCCGGAAGATGCGGCGCCGCGTGAGCTTGTACCCGACATCGCAACCTCCATCCGCACCCACATGGACTATCTCGCCAGCGATGCGCTTGGAGGCCGCGGTAGCGGTACACCCCAGGAGCATCAGGCCGCCGAATACGTTGCCGCTGAGCTTCGCCGTTATGGCATCGCTCCCGCCGGGGACAACGGCGGATACCTGCAGCACGTCGAGCTCGAGTACCGCTCGCTGGCCTCGCCGCCGGTGCTCGGCTTCGAAAGCCAGGGCCAGACGGTACGCTGGACCAACGGCCACCAGATTGCCGTCCCGGTGCTAGGGGACGCCTCGATCTCCGGTCCGCTGCAGAAGCTCGATCCCCGCGATCCGAAAGCCGAGGTCAAAGCAGGCGCGGTTGTCCTGCTTACTTCGACGGACTATGCCTCAGCCTGGCGGCAAGCCTACGAGCTTTCGCAGCGCGGCGCCGCGATGGTCCTGGTTCCGGAGAGCCCTTCCCTCGAAAGCGCCTGGGACGAAGCCGCGCGCCATTCACCTCGCCTGCCTCCGCGCATCAAGGCATTGCCCAAGGAAGCGGGGATGACGGAGATGAGCATGGTCGTGGTCCGCACCATCGCCGTCGGAAAATTGGCAGTTCTTCCCGAGGGCACGACCATCCGGCTCGAAGCCAAGCTCACGGTGGAAGCAGGAGAAACCTGGAACACCGTGGGCATAATCCCGGGTAGCGATCCCAGTCTGCGCGACCAAGCGGTGCTGTTTTCGGCCCATATTGATCATTTGGGAACGAAGATGACCAGCCACGGCAAGGTGATCTATCACGGCGCTGATGACGATGCATCCGGGGTCGCCGCCGTGCTGGAACTGGCGCGCGCCATCGCCGCCGGACCGCATCCGCGTCGCACCGTGCTGTTCGCCTTCTTTGGCAGCGAGGAGCGCGGCGGGCTGGGTTCCACGTACTTCCGCGAATTTCCGCCGGTTCCGCTCTCCCACATCGTGGCCGCTCTGGAGTTCGAGATGCTCGGCCGCCCCGACAGCGCTATTCCCAAAGACAAGCTCTGGCTCTCCGGATATGAACGCTCCGACCTGGGCAGCGAACTGGCGGCCCACGGGGCGCCTCTGGTCGCCGACCCGCACCTCGGCGAGCACTTCTTCGAGCGTTCCGATAATTACCCCCTGGCTCGCAAGGGAGTGGTGGCACAGACTGTGTCAAGCTTCGGGCTGCATCGCGACTACCATCAGCCCGGCGACACGCTCGCGCGCATCGACTTTGCTCATCTTGACGAGGCAATCGAGCAGATGATCGCCCCGGCAGAGTGGCTGGTGAACTCGGATTTCAGGCCGCACTGGCGGGCGGGGGGAAAACCGTAGGGAGTAGGGAGTAGCGAGTAGGGAGTAGGAGTAATTGCATGACACAAACGTTTCGTGACCTCATCGCCTGGCAGCTGGCCAAGGCCTTGGCGCGACAAGTCTACGAAATCACGCGGAAGTTCCCCAGCGAAGAGAAGTTTGGCTTGGTGGTTCAATTGCGGCGCGCAGCTGTCTCCATTCCGAGCAATATCGCGGAAGGACGCGGCCGGGGAACGAAGAAGGACTTTGCCCACTTTCTAATGCAAGCACGAGGATCGTTATACGAATTGGAAACTCAGATCGAGCTTGCAAACGAGCTGCAGTACCTCAGTCAGTCCGCCTCCGTGCGCTTGCTCGAGGCTTGCAACGAATTGTCCCGGGTGCTCAACGGGCTAATCAACTCGCTAACCTAGAACCTACTCCCTACTCTCTACTCCCTACTTCCTACTCGCTACTCCCTGCCTTTTTGATTGTCTCGTCGATGGGTTTGCGGTAGCGATAGCCTTCGTCGGTGCCATGCCAGTGAGCGATGGTCTTCTCGCCCAGCTTCCAGCACAGCAGGATGGTGCGGCCTCCGACTTCGCAGGGAAAATCGAGCAGGCCGATATCGAGGTCTTTCACCAGGACGCCGCTGGCCTGGATTTCCGCCAGCGCGTCCTTGATCTTTTGTACGAGGCGTTCCTTTTCGCGCTTGCGGGCCGCCAGTTGTGCCACGTCGAGCAGTGTGCCGCCGTTGAGGAACACACGGTTGGAAACCGCCTTGAACTCCTGTTCGATGCGCCCGGCGGCGTCCTTGCCGTCGATGGCCGTCTTCAGCAGGGACTCGAGCACCGGCAACAGCGATTGCGCTTCGTCGAGGGTGAAAGTGCGTTCAGCCATAATTTTTCTAGGACGCAGGAGGCAGGTGGCAGGACGCAGGAAAGGCGGTTCTCCTGCTTCCTGCCCGCTGCCTCCTGCGTGCTACTGGATCTCCAGCATCCGGTCCAGCGCCGCCCTCGCCCAGTATTTTACTGCTTCCGGCACCACGATGTGGTTCACTACGTTTCCTTCCACCAGGTTCTCCAGCGCCCAGCACAGATGCTGCGGCGAGATGCGGAACATGGTGGTGCACAGGCAACCGGAATCGTCGAGCGTGATCACGAGTTTATCCGGATTTTCCTTGGCCAGCCGATTGACCAAATGAATCTCCGTGCCCACGGCGAACTTCGCCCCCGCCGGTGCTTCCGCCACCAGCTTGATGAGCTTCTCGGTCGAGCCCAGCGCCTCCGCCATCTGGCAAACTTCCCATCGGCACTCCGGGTGCACAATCACACGGATGCCCGGATGGCGTGCCCGCACGTGGTCCACATGTTCTGGCAAAAAACGCTGGTGCACCGAGCAGTGTCCTTTCCACAGGATCACGCGTGCGCTGCGCAGCCGCTCCGGCGTGTTTCCTCCCATCGGAAGGTACGGGTCCCAGGTGACCATGTCGGCGAGCGGAATGTCCATGGCGTAGCCGGTATTGCGCCCCAGGTGCTGATCGGGCAGGAAGAAGACTTTCGGCGTCTTCGCGAACCCCCAGCGGAAAGCGCCCGCGGCATTCGACGACGTGCAAACCACCCCGCCGCGCTCGCCGCAGAAGGCTTTGATCGCCGCCGTCGAATTGATGTAGGTGATGGGCGTGATCTGGTCGCCGGAATCCGACGTCAAGCCCAGCTCAACCAGTTGCTCCCAGCAGTCTTCCACCTGGCCGATCTCGGCCATGTCGGCCATGGAGCAGCCGGCGTTCAAGTCGGGCAGAACTACCTGCTGTGAGGTGCGAGCCAGGATGTCGGCGGCCTCCGCCATGAAATGCACGCCGCAAAAGATGATGTATCGACCGGCGGCGTGTGCCGCCTGTTGCGAGAGCTTGTAGGAATCGCCGCGGAAATCGGCGAACTTGATGACCTCATCGCGTTGATAGTGGTGCCCGAGAATGACGCACTCCCGCCCCAGAGCGCGCTTGGCGGCGGTGATGCGGTCGTCCATCGACACGTCGGGCAGGAGGAGATAGTTATCTAAACGGCAGGCTATTGCTGCTGGCATTTCGTAACCGCCTTCAGTCCCGGACTTGCCGGGACGGGGATGTTGAAAGCATCCTGCGGCTCCAGTAGATCCACTGCCCTTACGAGCCCGACCTACGGGGTTGTTGAAGCCACAGTCTGGCTTGGCCGGCGCGGACCTACATGCCGTCCCACCGCCTACACCATCTGATTATTCTCGCTCGCCGTGGGATTCAAAGCAAGCCCCCCGGCATCAGACGCATGTATTTCATCTGCGCCGCCGCTAGCTCAAAAATTCAAGGTAGCCCGCTGCTTAGCTCGGCATGCCGACAGGAAGACTGGCTCCTCCTAGCCGCCGATGTGCACCATGCTGCGCGAGGGCTTCTCGAATCCCGCCTCGCCGATATGGTGCCGCGCTTCCTTCTGCGCGATCACCTGGCGGACATATCCGGCCATGTCCTCGTCGGATCCGCCGCGGCGCAGCACCGCATGCAGGTCGTGATCGAAAAGCGAGAACAGGCAGGTGCGGATCTTGCCGTCGGAGGTCACGCGGACGCGGCTGCAGTGGCCGCAGAACGGCTGTGATACAGGCGCGATGATGCCGATCTCGCCCATGCCGTCATCGAAGGTATAGCGGCGGGCCGTCTCGCTGCGGGCGTGCGGAATCTCGACCAGCGGACGAAAGGCGCGCATGCGCTCCACCACCTCCGCCAGCGTGATCACGATCTCCGGCGACCACACCCGGTCTTCCTCCAGCGGCATGAACTCGATGAAGCGCACCACCACGCCTTCATCGCGAGCGAACTTGCCGAATTCGACGATTTGATCATCGTTGAAGCCGCGCAGCAGCACGCAGTTCACCTTCACTGGATCGAGGCCGGCTTTCTGGGCCGCACGGATGCCGGCCAGCACTCTCTCGAAGCCGTTCGATACCCGCGTGATGCGCGCGAAGCGTTCGGGCTCGACCGCATCCATTGAGACCGTGATCCGCCGCAGGCCGGCATCTTTCAACGGCCGCGCCAGTTCGGCCAGCAGGTGACCGTTAGTGGTAATGGCCAGATCGAGTGGATTTCCGTCGAGCGTGCGCAAGCTCGCCAGTTCTTCGACGAATCCCACCACACGGCGGCGCAATAACGGCTCGCCTCCGGTGATGCGGACCTTCTCGATCCCCAAACCGGCAAACACCCGCCCTATGCGCGCATAGTCGGCAAAGGGCAACTCGGCATATTGCGCTCCCTCGTTGCCGGTCCGGCAATACACGCACTTATAGTTGCAGCGGTCGGTGATGGCGATCCGCAGATCGGTGATGGGGCGGCCGAATTTGTCGATCAGGCGTTCCACGGCGCGACGGACCCGCTCTGTTTATCTATGCGCTGGGAAAGAAAAAGGTCACACGCGGCCAGAACAACCACGACAGGCGTTTCCTTTCCAAGCAAGGGAGGCAAAGGCGTTTCCACCTTTACCCTCGTCTCCTCAACTTCCGAGGAGGAGCACCGCCCCCGGGACCATGGGTGTGCCGACAGGTCCGGGAGGTCGGAAACAGTGGGGGATTATACCCCTTACGGGGTTAGATGGCGTCAGAATGCTGCAGGCTTCGCTAAAGCCGAGAGCTTGCAATTACCCTTTGGTCGCCGCCGGCTGGGCTTCCAGTTTGCGAAAGGCCTTGGCCAAGCCGTCAACGATGTCGGTCTTACCCTCGCCCTTGATCTCCAGCAGCAGCGGCGGGACCTGCGGGGCCGAGCGCAGCAGGTTCATGGTTTCTTCCCAATTGATGGTGCCGTCGCCGGGCCAAAGGTGGCTGTCGCTGGTGCCGGCGTTGTCGTGTACATGGGTGGAGCGGATGAGCGGCTTCAGCAGGTCAAACGCCTGCGCCACTCCGCCCATGATGTGCGCATGGCCAACGTCGAAGCAGACGCCAACATCGTCGAAGTGGGCGTTCTGAATGAGCTCCAGCAAGCGCTCCGGCGTGGACAGCTCGTTGGGGATGTTCTCCACCAGCACGGTGACGCCCAGCGGCTTGGCAAAGGCCTTCAAGTGCTCGATCGAGGTCATGGCGGCCTCGGATTTCTTTGGGTCCCAATCCTCGCCGCTGGTGCCGACGTGCTGCACCAGAAAGCGGAAGGGAATCTGCTCCGCCACCTCGATGGCGCGCTTGATCTCGTCCATGGCCTCAATGCGAGCGCGCTTGTCGAGCGAGGCGATGTTGACCGGCGGCGAGCCACGGCGTCCCCACTCGTAGTCGCTGTACATCGGCGAATGGATGGAATTGAGCGGGATCCCGTGGTCGCGGAACCAGTCGCCAATCTCCTTGACGTGGGAACGGCGGTTGGCATAGTCGAAGTGGCCGCGCGCTCCGAAAATTTCGATGGTCTCCGCGCCGGCTTGGAGCAGCCCATCGAGCAGCCCACTGTGCAGCCGCTCGCTTACATAAACGTGAGTTGAGATTGCTTTGAGCATATAGATCCCTAACGTCCATTGTAGAGACGCAGTATGCTGCGCTTCTACCGGGCAACCAGTTTAATACCCTACCGCTTTGCCTTCATACCGGCTATCGTTTGCGCCCAGGCGCTCGCCCGTTTTGGGATCAACGGCCACGCCCTCCACGTCGCCCCACCGGGCATGCCATTTTCGGCGCTCCGTGTAGCCTTCCTGGATCTTGTGTCCCATGGCCGCCAGGCGGTTTCCGGTGGCGGGAGAAAAACCGTCCTTCTCGACCCGCAGCACGTCCGGCATCCACTGGTGGTGAAAGCGGGGCGCCTCCACCGCTTGCTGGATGTTCATCCTATAGTCGATCACATCAACCACGACCTCCGCCACCGCAGTGATAATCCGGGGCCCGCCGCGCGAACCCAGCACCAGTGACAACTGGCCGTCCTTGAGCACGATAGTAGGCGCCATGGCCGACAGAGGCCGCTTGCCGGAACCGATAGCGTTGGCTTCGCCCTGCAGCAGCCCGAACATGTTGGGCTCGCCAGGCTTGGAGGTGAAGTCGTCCATTTCGTCGTTCAGCAAGAAGCCGAGTCCCTCGGCGGTGACGCGCGAGCCGAACAGATCGTTGAGCGTAGTCGTGACGGCAACCGCGTTCCCGGCGGAATCCACGACAGAGTAGTGAGTCGTATGATCTGGTTCTCTGACCGCCGCCACACGATCGAGTTTCTCGAAAACCTGCGATGGTCGCCGCAATTCGGCGCTGCGGCTGGCGCGGTGCGGGTCAAGCGTCTCGCGCCAGGCCGCCGCGTAGCGTTTGTCCAGCAAGGCTGCCACAGGCACGCTGGTGAAATCCGGATCACCCAGCAGTTCGGCACGATCGAAAAAGGCCCGGCGAAACGCTTCGGCTATCAAGTGCACCGATTCGGCGGATCCGTTTTCGAGCTTTGCCAGGTCGTAGCCCTCCAGGATGTTCAGCAGCTCGATCAGCGCGATTCCACCAGAAGAAGGAGGCGGCGCGGATACGATCTCGTATCCGCGATAGCTGCCGTGGACCGGTTCGCGCTCCTTTGCCTCATACGCTCCCAGGTCTTTGGCCGTGATCAAACCGCCACCTTTCTGGATGGAAGCCGCCAGTTCTTGTGCCAGCGCGCCATGGTAGAAGCTCTCCGGATCGGCGGCGATGCGCTCCAGCGTCTGCGCCAGTTCCGGCTGCTTGAAGATGTCGCCCGGCCGGTAGTAGCGGCCGTCGCGCTGGAAGATGCGGCGCGACTCGGGAAATACGGCCAGGGAAGGATCACGAAATTGGCGAGCGTCGCGCGGGGAAAGCACAAAGCCTTGGCTGGCCAGACGAATCGCCGGCGCCATCACCTGCGCCAGCGTCAGCTTGCCAAATTTCTTCTTGGCGTATGCCAGCCCCGCGACTGAACCCGGCACCGCGATGGCGCGATAACCGACAACACTGGCGTCGGGCAACACATTGCCTTTAGCATCGAGGTACATATCGCGCGTGGCGGTCGCTGGCGCCTTTTCGCGAAAATCGATAAAGCTCGTCTTGCCGTCGGCGAGGCGCAGCAGCATGAATCCGCCGCCGCCTAGGTTGCCGGCCTCAGGGAGCACGACAGCCAGCGCGAATCCCGTGGCCACAGCGGCATCCACTGCATTCCCGCCTTGCCGCATCACCTCTACGCCCGCTTTCGAGGCCAGCTCGTGTCCGCTGGCCACCATGGCGTGAGGCGCACGCACCGGAGCAAGATTTGCTGCAGCCGCGGTGACCGCGAGACCGGGCACGGCAGCGAGCAGAATTATTAATCTGCGTGACGCTTTCACGATTGTCTGGCCGCTAAGAGAGCATTTCGAGGCTAGCCCAGCATGGAGCAACCGTCAAATTGCAGTACCGAGTGCCCAGTACCGGGTACTAAATACTCGGTATTTTCCTACTGATTGACCGGGATCTTGATGATCTTCTTCTGAATGGCGTAGGTGACGAGCTGGGCTTTGTTGTGGATATCGAGCTTGCGCATGAGGTTGAATTTGTGCGCCTCGACGGTCTTAACGCTCAGGCCCAGAATCACTGCGATCTCCTTGACGGAGTTGCCTTCGGCCAGGAGCTTGAGAATCTCGCGCTCACGCGGTGTCAGCGTCGAGATGCGCGGGCGCATCTTCTGGTCGCGGACGCGGGCGCGAAAGTCCTCGACGAGCTTGCCGAGCACTTGCGAACTGAGATATTTGCCTCCCTTGTACACGTCGCGCACGGCGGTGACGAGCTGAGGCGCAGGGGTGTCCTTGAGCACGTACCCGGCGGCGCCCACTTCCAGCGACTGCACCAGGTAATCCTCATCCTCATACATGGTGAGGAACAGCACCTTGGTCTCGATGCGATTCTTGCGGATGTGGCGCGCGGCTTCGAAGGATGAGAGTCCCGGCATACCAATGTCCATCAGCACCACGTCGGGACGCAGTTCGCGGGCCTTTTCGACAGCGTCGCCAGCGTCGCCGGATTCGCCCACCACTTCGAAATCGACTTCGCTTTCCAGCAGCCGGCGAACGCCTTGGCGGAATAGGGTATGATCGTCGACCAGCAGGCACCTAATTTTGGGCATTCCAACCACCTTGTTGGGCCGTAGCCGCCAGCGCCAGCCCGTCGCTAGTGGCGAGCCCGGCGGGAACGCCAACTTCGATCCGCGTTCCCTTGCCGCGAGCGGAAGTGATGCGCACTCGCCCTCCCAGCATGCCGATCCTCTCCTTGATGCCGGCCAGGCCGAACGAGCGCCCGCGCGCGCTGCTGCACTTCCCTTGGATGCCGATTCCGTCGTCCTCGATGACTAGGTGCAACTCACCGTTGTTGAGTGACATCTCGATAGTCACGTTGTGGGCCTGGGCGTGCTTGGCCACGTTGTGCAAGGCTTCCTGCACGACGCGGTAGATGGCGGCCTCGGTTTCAGGTGGCATGCGGCCGACGCCCTCGCCGACGGACACCCGCGCCTTCAGGCCGGTATCGCGCGCTAAGTCTTTGGCTTCCTTGCGGATGGCGGCGATCAGGCCGAGCTCCTGCAACAATAGCGGGGAGAGGCGGGCAATGATCCGCCGAATACCGTCGATGGTGCGGTCCACCACGCTGAGTGTCTCGCGAATCTTCAAGCGTGGATTGCGCGCTTTGACAGTGCCTTCCAACATACCCAGGTACAGCCGGATGACCATCAGCTCCTGGCCGGTTTCGTCGTGCAGTTCTCGGCTGATGCGCCGTCGTTCCTGCTCCTGCACCTGAAGCAGGTGGGCCGATAGTTCGGCGATGCGCATTTCGCGCTCGCGCAACGCCTCATTAATGCGGGCGCGGTCGATGGCCAGCGCGGAACGATCGGCAATCGCCCGCAGTAGCTCGCGCTCGGTAGGCAGCCACTCATAGGGCTTGGAAAAGCCGATCATCAATACCCCGATGGTGGCTTCCGGGGTCTTCACGGGCACGGCCCAGATCGAACTGGCGCTGCGCCGGAGCGCCGGACTCTGGACGCGCTCGTCATGCGCTGCGTCCAGCACCAGGTCGGGCTCGCCGGTCTGGGCCACGCGCCCGGAGAAGCCCTGGCCCACGGCAACCGTAAGATCTTCAGGCGGCTCTTCCAGCCCCACCGACGTGCTCACCTGCATCAGGTCTGAATCCGGTTCGCGGAGGAGCACCACCCCGTTGGTAGCGTCGAAGGTCGCAATCGTGATCTCCAGCACCCGTTGCAGCAGGGCCAAGAGGTTCGGGGCCGAGAGTTCGGCATCGAGCACTGCCAACAGCGCCGCCGATTCGCTCGTCTTGGTGTCGAAATACGCTCCGGAGACGGTCTGGAAGATGGCAGCAGCGAGTACTTCGAGCGCTGCTTTGGCTTCAGTCAGCCGTTCTCCAAAAAGGCTGCCCAGATAAGGCTCGCACAAGCCTTGATAGAGTTCCAGGGACCGCGCCACCACCCGAGGATCGATCTGCAGCTTGGACAGCCGATTGCCGAAGTAGCTCAGGTTTTCGAAGAATCCCGGCAGGTTTCCGTTATTGAAGTACGAACTTCCGGTTGAGATGTTCATCCTCTCCAGCGTCGCCACCGCGCGCCCGTCGAGCCCCAGCTCGGCACTCAGCTTCTCCCGCCAACAGGCAGTGATGTCCGGGAAGTACGGGTCAAGGGCATTGGCCACTTCAACGATGAGCGCACGCGAGCTTTCTTTGAGTGGTAAGAGGGCGGACAACAGGTGACTGCTCCTTATCCTTGGGGCCAGAGGGAAACGAGGTTGGTAGGAATCCCCGGAATTATTTCCCGGTAAATTAGTAACTACAAAGCAACTGGTATTTTAACGGATTAGCACTAAGGGGTGCCCACCAGTTCGCCAAAAAGTTTACTCTAACCCCGATGGGTCATTGACTCTGGGCACGTACTCGGTATATGGGCCTCGGGCTGCAGCAAGCCATCGGATAGAATCCCAACATGTTGCGCTTCTTCACTGCGGGAGAGTCGCACGGCGAAGCCCTGGTGGCGGTGCTCTCTGGCATACCGGCGGGGTTAAGGATCAACCCCGCGTTCCTCGACCGCGAACTGTGGCGGAGGCAGCAGGGATACGGCCGTGGCGGCCGCATGAAGATCGAGCGCGACACGGCGCACATTCTCTCCGGCGTGCGCCACGGCGCGACCATCGGCTCGCCCATCGCCCTGACTATCGAAAACCGAGACTGGAAGAACTGGGAGGAGAAGTTACCAGTAGGCGCCGGTGAGCCGGAAAAGCACCAGGCGGTAAACTCACCCCGCCCCGGACACGCCGATCTGGCCGGTGCTCTGAAGTACAACTTCCCGGAAGCGCGCTACGTGCTCGAGCGCGCCTCGGCCCGTGAGTCGGCAGCGCGCGTGGCCGCGGGCGCCATCGCCAAACTGTTGCTGCGCGAACTCGGCATCGAAGTCCTCAGCCACGTGATCGCGGTAGGCGGCGCGGCGGTGAGCGACCCCGAGATTCCCTGGGAGAAAATCCAGGCTCTTTATGCGCGCGAAGAGGTGCTGCTAAACTGCGCCGACCCTGAGGCCGAGGAGCGGATGAAGGCCGAGGTGGATAGCGTCCTCAAGACCGGCGACTCCGTTGGCGGCGTCTTCGAAGTGGTGGCGCATGGCGTTTCCCCGGGCCTCGGCACCTACGCCAATTGGGATGAACGCCTGGACGCGCTGCTGGCCGCGGCGGTCATGTCATTGCAGGCAGTGAAGGCGGTGGAGATCGGCACCGGCATCGGCGCTGCTGCCTCGCCCGGGTCCGCTGTGCACGATGCGATAGGATATGATCGCATCCCCACCTCGGTCGAGGTGGGGACCGCGGGCCGCGGACAGAGCGATGGTCGCTACACCGGTTTTACCCGCCGCACGAACCACGCCGGCGGGATCGAGGGCGGCATTTCCAATGGGGAGGATATCCTGGTCCGCGGCTATCTGAAGCCCATCTCCACGCTGCGGCGCCCCCTGGAGTCGGTTGACTTTGAGACGCGCCAGCCGGTGAAGGCAGCCTACGAGCGGTCGGACGTGTGCGTGGTTCCGGCCGCCGGCGTGGGAGGCGAAGCCATGGTAGCGCTCACTCTGGCGCGCTGCGCGCTGGAGAAATTCGGCGGCGATTCCATGGGCGAAGTGTTGCGCAACTTTGAAGGCTACAAGAAGCAGCTCAGGGATTATTGACGGCCAGGCTGGCAACTGGCTACTGGCGACTGTTCTTGATGATCTATCCCGTCGTGAAGTATGGAAACCCGGTGCTGGAAAAGCCGGCGGAAGCCGTGACCGTCTTCGACGACGCGTTGCGCAAGCTGGTGGCTGACATGTTCGAATCCATGTACGCGGCGCATGGCGTGGGTCTGGCGGCGCCACAGATCGGGATTTCCAAGCGCGTCGCTGTAATCGATGTGACCTTCAAGGAAGACCCCAAGGCGAAACTCGTGCTGGTCAATCCGGAGATCGTCCGCACCGAGGGCAAGCAGCGCAGCAGCGAAGGCTGCCTGAGCTTGCCTGAGTTCCGGGAAGAGGTCACCCGTCCTATGCGCGTCACCGTCCGCGCCCAGGACGCTCACGGCAAGCATTTCGAGACTAGCGGCGAAGAACTGATGGCGCGCGCCTTGCTGCACGAGACCGATCATCTGAACGGCAAGCTCTACATCAGCCACATCAGCGCGTTGAAACGCGATCTCATGAAGCGCAAGATTCGCAAGCTGATGAAGGCCGGAGAGTGGTGAGGATTGTGCCATTGAGTCATTGAGCAATTGCTTTTTTGGGTTTTAATGACTCAATGACTCACAATGACCCAATGAATCAATGATCCAATTGTCTGCCAATCATCCAATTCGATGGACCTTATCTTCTGCGGCACTCCCGAATTCGCTGTTCCGACACTGAAGAACCTAGTGAAGGCCGGCCACAACGTTCATCTCGTTGTCACCCAGCCCGATCGTCCTAGCGGACGCGGCCAGGAACTCTCGGCGCCGCCGGTCAAACGGCTGGCTCAGGCACTCGAACTGCCGGTCGTCCAGCCGGACAAGATCAAGAACAACCTGGAATTTCGAGCGCAGCTCGATGCGCTCAAGCCCGAAGCCATCGTCGTGGTCGGCTACGGCCGTATCATTCCCAAGTGGATGATCGACCTGCCGCAGCACGGCAACATCAACCTGCATGGCTCGCTGCTGCCCAAGTATCGCGGAGCGGCGCCGATTCAATGGGCCATCGCGCGCGGCGAAACGGTTACCGGCGTGACCACCATGCGCATCGACGAAGGCCTCGATACCGGCAACATCCTTCTGCAGCGTGAGGTGCCAATCGATCCCGAGGACACCGCTGTTACCCTCGCGCCGCGCTTGGCCGAAATGGGCGCTGATCTGATGCTTGAGACTCTGCGGGGCCTCGCAGCGGGAACCATCCAGCCCCGCAAGCAGCACCATGCCGAGGCGACGCTCGCACCTATCCTGGAAAAAGAAGAAGGGCGCATCGATTTCAACCGCGAGGCGCCCGAAATCCTTAATCGCCTGCGCGGA
>Ga0335077_10006886_pt1 | contig 14053 bp, 10 predicted proteins | sample Lox_Sample_31_FD_207151 | JGI IMG/M metagenome (GOLD analysis project Ga0335077, IMG submission 207151) | Soil microbial communities from Loxahatchee National Wildlife Refuge, Florida, United States - Lox_Sample_3.1 | ecosystem: Environmental > Terrestrial > Soil > Wetlands | place: USA...
CCCCACCTCGGAGTCCAGCCAGCGCCGCGAGGTCACGATCGGCAAGCTCCGAGTCGAACAGCAGGAGCGGGCGCGCGCCCGGGCGGATCACGCTGACCGGCCGCTCGATGGCGGCCAGCGGATCGGACGCCGTGCGTCCCGCGACGCGAAAGACGCCGAGCGACGCGCCGATGAGACCAGGAGCAAGCTCCGCTCTGCCGTTGCTCGTGGCGACCGCCGCGGCGATCCGGCCGCCGGACACGAAGGCCACCTCCTGATCCGGAATCGGGTCGGCACGCCCGACCCCGCCGGCGAAGTGGATGCTCGCGCGCATGACGCCGCCGTCATCCACGAGATCGGCCACGTCGATCGCGCGCTGCAGGACCGGCGCGGCCACCGCGAGCGGCGGCAGGATCAGGACCGGTGCCGGCCAGGCGCCGGCGCGCAGCAGCACGCCGGGAAAGCGAGGCAGCACCAACAGGTCGATGGGCCCCTGCCGCGGCGCGCCCGGCTTCACCAGGTCCACCCGCGCCTCGACGCCGGCGATGCCGAGGGCGGCCTCGCGATCGCGCCGATGCGCCTCGAGCAGCACCACGCTGGCGTGCAGGGTGCTGTCGCCGTGGTCGCGCAGAAACGCGGCGACCGCCGCGCGAGCGCGGGAACCGATCGCCTCGCAGACGATGTCCCTGATCGGACGATTGCCCGGAGGGGCCCCCGCCCACCACAGCACCGCGAGGGAACGCCGCTTGCGAAGCTGCGCGAGGGCGGCGATCACGCGCAGCGGGAGCGACCCGGTGGCGACGACCAGATCGACCTCCGACGCGGCCGCCATCTCCGCCAGGTCGCCGGCGTCCAGGTCGGACGCCAACGTGATTTCCACCCGCTCCGCCGCGCCCGCCGTCGCCTTGCGAAGCGAATCCACCCACGCGGTGACGGCCTCGTCGAGATCGCCGGGCGACTCGCCCGAGAACCAGGCGGACACCCGCTCCGCGGTCCGGGCGACCACCAGGAGCAGCGTGGCCGCGGGGGCCACCTGCCGCATCGCGGCCATCGCCGCGCCGGCATCCCCTCGCAACTCCGCGATGAAGAGCACGCGCCGGTACTTCATGCACCACCCATCGTGTTCACGCACAACTCGGTGTTTCGGCGATCGGCGTGGGGCGCAACGTGCCGTCGGAGGGGTCGAGCACCCGCGCCTCGACCGTCGCGAGGACTCCCGCGTCGTCGATCTCGTAGCAATTGAATCCGGCCCGCATCGAGGGGTCGTGATGATCCAGGGCCGCCCCGCCCGCGCCGATCACGTCGAGCGTGCCCGATGCCGTCGGCAGCGCGCAGCGCATCCGGCGGTGCAGATGACCGAACAGCACCAGGCCGCGCGACAGCGGCGCGAGCGCGCGGCGCAGCGACGCGCCGTCCACCAGCCCGTCCCGCAGCTGCGCCAGCCGGATGCGCCGGTCCACCGGGGGATGGTGAATCAGGATGACCGGCGTGCGCCGCGCCACCTCGGGATGGGCGAGGACCTTCTCCAGCGCCGCGAGTTGCCGGGCGCCCACTCTGCCGGAGGCGACGAACGGCGGCCGGGGCACGGCGCTCGACAACGCGATGATGGCCGCCGGCCCGCGCAGCTTCACCCGCGGATACGAGCCGGTCCCCAGCCTGACCGCGAGCTCCGGCAGATCGCTGGCCATGAACCCGCCGAAGTAGCGCGGAAAGCGGTGCTCGCGCTGGATCGAAGGCAGGTAGATGTCGTGATTGCCGGGAACGACCGTGATCTCCGAGCTGCGGCCGAAGGCATCGAGCAGCCCGCGAGCCTCGTCGTACTCGCTCTCCAGGGCGAGGTTCGTGATGTCGCCGGTGACCACGACCTGATCGGCCCAGGCGGCTGCCGCATCGAGCACGGCCAGCAGGTACTCGCGGCGGAAGACGCGCCCGCGACGCAGGACGAGATTGGCGTACCCGGTGATCCGCTTGTTGAAGAGAATCTCGCGCCACCTGACGCCCGTCGGCGACACGACGTGCGGATCCGACAGGTGCGCAATGCGAAGCATCGAATCAGCGCCCGGCCCCTGCGAGGGCCTCCTTCACGGCGCTGCCGGTCACCGTCTCCTGCTTCAGCAGTTGCTGGGCCAGGGCCTCGAGGGCCGCGCGGTGGTCCTTCAACACTGCCTGGGCACGCTCGTACTGCTCGGTCACGAGACGCTGGACCTCCGCGTCGATCACCTGACGGGTCTCCGGGCTGATCTGGCTGTTGTCCTCGACCGATCCCCCCAGGTACTGGAGCTGCTGACCGGCGTAACGCACCGAGCCGAGCTTCTCGCTCATGCCGAATTCCGTGACCATGCGACGGGCCAGGTCGGTGGCGCGCATGATGTCGTCACTGGCACCAGTGCTGATGATCCCGAACTTCACCACTTCGGCGGAACGCCCGCCCAGCATGACGGCGATCCGGTCCTTCAGCTCGTCGGTCGAGAGCAGATAGCGGTCCTCGGTGGGCATCTGCATGGTGTAACCCAGGGCGCCGCGGCTGTGCGGCACGATGCTGATCTTGCTCACCGGTTCACCGTGCGGCACCAGCTCGGCCACCAGCGCATGGCCGGACTCGTGGTAGGCGACCGTCGTGCGTTCCCGCTCGTTCATCACCTGGCTTTTCTTCTCGGAGCCCGCGATCACCCGTTCGATCGCCGCCTCGAAGTCACTCACCGTGACGGCCGCGGCCTTGTGCCGGGCCCCGAGGAGCGCCGCCTCGTTCATGGCATTCGCCAGATCGGCGCCGCTGAAGCCGGCCGTGATGCGGGCAGCGCGGTCGAGGTCGAAGTCCGCGGCCAGCTTCAGCTTCCTGCTGTGAATCCGCAGGATCTGCAGCCGGCCGACCAGGTCGGGATTGCCGACGGCGACCTGGCGGTCGAAACGTCCCGCGCGCTGCAGCGCCGGGTCGAGCACCTCCGGGCGGTTGGTGGCGGCCATGATGATCACCGGGGCGCCTGCGTCGGTCTTGAACCCGTCGATCTCGGCCAGCAGCTGGTTGAGCGTCTGCTCGCGCTCGTCGTTCCCGCCCATGCGCGCGACGCCGCCGCGGCTCTGCCCAATGGCATCGATCTCGTCGATGAAGACGATCGCAGGCGCCGCCTTGCGCGCCTGCTCGAACAGGTCCCGCACGCGTGCAGCACCGACGCCGACGAACATCTCGACGAACTCGGAGCCGCTGGTCTCGAAGAACGCGACCTGGGCTTCGCCGGCCGTCGCTTTGGCCAGCAGCGTCTTGCCGGTGCCCGGGGGCCCGACGAGCAGCACGCCCTTGGGGATTCGCCCGCCGAGTTGAGCGAATTGCTCGGGCGCCTTCAGGAACTGAATGATCTCCTGGAGCTCGGCAATGGCCTCGTCCGCTCCGCCCACATCCTTGTAGGTGACCGCCACGTCCTCGGGCCTGACCTCGACCGCCTTGCTCCTGCCGGCCCCGAACATGCCCAGTCCGCCGCCGGCGGCACCGCCGCGCCGGTAGGCCATGTACCAGAACCCGCCAAGCAGCACGAGCGGCAGGAGGTACTGCAGCAGGATTCCGCCCAGGGGGTTGGGCGGGCGCTCGAATTGGTAGGTGACGTTGGCGTTCTGTAGCTGCTCTATCAGCTTGGGGTCACCGTCGGGCGCGGGTATGGTGGTGAACAGAACGACCGCAGGAGCTTTGCCCGGCTGGAGGTTCTTCATCTGACCGGTGATGCCCCTTGCGCCGATGGTCACGCTGTCGACGTGGCCAGCAGCCAGCTGTTTCCTGAACTCGTTGTAGGGGATCTCCGTGCTGCGGGTCAGAGGAGCCACGACGAACAGCTGGAACAGCCACATGAAAACGAGGCTCGAAGCCACGTAGGTGATGCCGAAACGAAGCTGACGCCGACTCCGCTCTTGTCGGTGCTTCTCATCGTCCCGATCGTGCTTCTTCCCTGGTGACGATTCCGGTACGTTCACGGTTCACCCCCTTGGTGCTCACGTAAATGGCGGGCAGCCACCAACCCGATCCCGGCCGGGTCCTACCAACCGGCTCGTAATGGCGGCGGCAGAGGAGCTTCACGGCCTCTCCCGCTGCAGGCGCGTGCTAAGCGGCACTGCGCGGTCTGGCTGCCCACCGGGACTTCCGGCCCCGCATGCCGGGCGGCAGCGCGAGCCCGACGCGGTGACGTGCCATGGCGTCACCACGATTGAGGTTGCCGAGCATGAGCGCGGCCGCGTCGGCGTACGGCACGATCATCTGGGGAATCAGGGACGCGAAGATCGGCAGCAACAGCGGGCCAGGGAGTGCGCGAGCGAGCGCCGGTATCTGAACTGGCAACGTATCAAGCGCGATGCGCAGCCTGTTCACGCCGATCGCGGGCTGCTCCACCATCGGCCCCGGACACAACAGGCGCCAGTCCAGGCCCGACCGACTGAGGCGTTCGAAGTTGACCCGGTGTGGCCAGTACGTGGACCTGACCTTGGGCAGGTCGACGCCCTGGCGGCCGGACGGGCCGATGTCCAGGAGCGCCGCACCCGCGAGGAACCAGCAGACCGGCTGCGCGGCGGCCGGCAACGACTCGATGCTGGTTACGAGCCGGTCAATGAGATCGACGAAGGTCTGACCTTCCGTGACGAGGCCGGCGCAATTGATGAGCGCATCATATCCGCTGATCCGCTGTCCGATGTCGGCGGGCGGGAGTGCGCTGAGATCGCCTTGGTGCACCGAGACTTGCGTTTGAACTTCGGGCGGCAGCCTCGACGGGTTGCGGACGAAGACGGTGACCTGCTGCCCGGCCGCCAGCGCCTGGCGAAGCACGTGGCTGCCGAGCGATCCCGTTGCGCCGAAGATGATGAGGCGAGACAGGCGCTATCCTCCGCGCTTGGCCGCCGCGGCGCGGTATTGGCGCGGCGTCTTGCCCGTCCAGCGCCGGAACGAGCGATAGAACGTGCTCGCCTCGGCGTATCCGAGAATGAACGCCACCTCTTCGATCGGCACCGAGCGTTCGCGGAGCGTCGCGATGGCCATGTGCATGCGGATGTGCTCGATCTCGCGGCGCAGGGTCGTGTCCTCCGCAGCGAGGTGTCGCTGGAGCGTCCTCGGCGGCAGGTGAAGAGCCGACGCCGTGCGGCGCAGCGTCGGTGCACCCTCGCTGAGCGCAGCCCAGATGGCCGAGCGAACGCGTTCCTTGACGGACGTTCCGGTGCAGAGTTTTCGAAGTGCACGCTCGGCACTCTCGCTGAGGTATCCTGCCAGCGTCTCGTCCCCGCCCGGGACCGGCAGGTCGAGGTCGCGTTTCGCGAATGTGACCCTCGACTCCGGCTGATCGAAGTGCAGTGGGCAGCGAAAGAAGCGCTGGTACTCGAACGTGCTGTCCGGCTGGGCGAACGTGAACGCGATTTCGGAGGGCACCAGCTCGGCTCGCATGATCCCACGGCATGCGCCCAGAACGGCGGCGAATCGGAAGCTCACCGCGTGGGGAAGTGCCATCCCCACATCGGACAGGCATTGCGCGATGGCGACGTGATGTTGGGCCGTCTCTTCCAGGCGGAACTGGACCGCTTCGTTGAGGATGCGCCAGTACCGCGCGAGGCGGCGAAGCGCTGCGCCGAGGGTCGAGCTGTAGGAGATGGCGTAACCCAGCAGGCCCCACTGGCGCGCTGGCAATCCTGCCGCCATCCGGATGCCGACCCCCGGGTCGGGCTCGCGCTGCGCGACGAGTTGCCAGAGTGCCACTTCGGTCCACGACGGTACGCGGGCGTCCGGATCGCTGAAGTCCACGGCGCCGAGCCCCGCAGCTTCAAGCAAGGCGTCGCGACGCAAGCCCGCATGCGCGGCGCCAGACAGGATGCTGGCCACCACGCGAGCCAGGACCGTGCCTGTCCCACGTCCGCGATCCCGGGCAGCGCGCGCCGTCGGCATGGTTGCTCGCTCCTGGCCTCGGCAGCGAACGTGGACCCCAATGAGGCAGACGTCAAGGCTCAGCCCGCGGCGCAGGAACCCACAGTTCTGGCGCGCGTTGCATGTCTTGAGGCCTCTGGCGCGAGCTGCACGCGAAAGTGGCGCGCGCCGCCTCCATGTCCCGCCGCAGGGAGCTGCATTGTCACGTTGTGCGGCACCCGGCGCGCCGAGTAACACACCCGGCGCGCAGAGGGGCATTGCGCCGCGGAGTCTACTCGGGAGCAGAGATGCGTATCCTGCAGGCGATGGCCGCGTGGATCGGGGCGCGGCTCCGGGGAAACCGGTCGGAGGAGGCTCTCCAGGCCAGTGAGATGCGGTTCCGGGCGCTGACCGAAAACAGCGCCGACATCATCACCATCCTTGATCTGGATGGTCGCCTTCAATACGCGAGCCCTTCAGCGCGGATCCTGGGCTACGAGCCGGGCGAGATCCTCGGGCACTCGACCTTCGACTACCTGCACCACGAGGACGAGGCTCGCGCCCGCCATGCCTTCGGCAGGGCGCTCGCGGGCGACACCGTTGGCATCGTGGAGAAGTTCCGTTTCCGCCACAGGAACGGCTCCTGGCGGACGCTCGAGGCAGTAGTGTCTAATCTCCTGGAGATGCCTGCCGTGAAAGGCATCGTCATCAACAGCCGCGACATCACCGAGCGCGAGCGCACCACCGCGCAGTTGCGGTCCCAGGAGCGCCAGCTGCAGACGATCGTAAACGCGGTCAGCGACGTCGTGTTGGAGCTGGACGGAGACGGTCGCTACCTGAACATATGGGCCGCCGATGAGTCCGACCTTGCCCGGCCTCGAACGGAGCTTCTGGGCAAGCGTGTCGAAGAGGTGCTGGGTCTCGATGCTGCACGGCCCCTCGCCGGGCCCCTGCGGAGAGTTCTGAGCACGGGCGTCCCCGAGAGTCTCGAGTACCGGCTCCCGCTGGCGGACGGCGAGCACTGGTTCCTGGGGAGGCTGACGCGCCTGCCCGGAATCGACGGAGGGCCCGACACCGTGTGCATGGGGGTCACCGACATCACCGAACGGAAGCGGGCCGAGGAGGCGTTGAGGGTCAGCGAGGCTGAGCACCGAGGCCTGATCGAGCGCGCTCCTCTCGGCATCTACCGCACGACCCCCGAGGGCCGAATTCTCGCGGCCAATGCGGCGTTTGCGAGGATGCTGGGCTACGACGACCCGGAAGAACTGACGGGTCTCGACATGGCGCGAGACGTCTACGCAAGTCCCGAGGAGCGGGCTCGACTGCTGTCGCAGCTCGGGCAGCAGGACGACTTCGCGATCGAGGCCCAGTGGAAGCGCAGGGACGGCGCCGCCGTCGTCGCGCGCCTGAACGTCCACGCGGTTCGTGGCCCCGCCCAACGCATCCAGTGCTTCGAAGGGCTGGCTGAGGACGTCACCCAGCAGCGCTCCCTGGAGGCGCAGTATCGCCAGGCTCAGCGACTCGAGGCCGTGGGGCGGCTCGCCGGAGGCGTGGCGCACGACTTCAACAACATCCTGACGGCGATCACCGGCTACAGCGAACTGCTGCTCAGCGATCTGGCCGCCGATGACCGCAGACGCAGCGACGTTGAGGAGATCCGCGCGGCGGCCCAGCGCGCAGCGGTGCTCACCCGGCAGCTCCTGGCGTTCAGTCGCCGGCAGGTCTTCCAAGTCAGCGTGCTGGATCTCAACACGGTCGTGCGGACGCTGGACCGGATGCTGCGCCGGCTGATTGGCGAGGACGTGAGGCTGGAGCTCGCCCTGTCTGAAGGGTTGGGTGCGGTGCGGGCCGACCCCGCGCAGATGGAGCAGGTCGTCATGAACCTCGCGGTCAACGCGCGGGATGCCATGCCAGCCGGAGGCCGCCTCACGATCGAAACCGCCAATGTGGTCCTCGACGAATCCTATGCCCGGGTGCACCGAGGGGCGGCGCCGGGTCGTTTCGTCATGCTCGCGATGAGCGATACGGGGATCGGGATGGATGCCGAAACTCAATCACACATCTTCGAGCCGTTCTTCACGACCAAGGAGCCGAGCAAGGGTACCGGTCTCGGCCTGGCCACCGTGTACGGCATCGTCAAGCAGAGCGGCGGCAACGTCTGGGTCTACAGCGAGCCCGGCAGAGGGGCCACGTTCAGGCTCTACATCCCACGGGTGGACGAGCAGCCCGAGGACCTTGCGCAGCAGGCAGCGGTGGCCGTGGCCGGAGGCCACGAGACGGTGCTCCTGGCGGAGGATGACGCGATGGTCCGCGAGGTGGTGGCGCAGGCCCTGGAGAAGAAGGGCTACCGGGTGCTGCGCGCGTCCGACGGCCCAATGGCGCTCGATCTGGCACGCGGGCACTCGGCACGGATTGCCCTGCTCGCCACCGACTTGGTCATGCCGGGCATGACCGGTCGCGAACTGGCTCTCGCCCTGCTCGCGGAGCGCCCTGACCTGCGCGTGATCTACATGTCCGGTTACGCCGACGATGCCGTAGTTCGGCATGGCGTGCTCGAGAAGGGCCTCCACTACCTCCAGAAGCCCTTTAGCATCGCGGACCTCGCTCGCAAAGTGCGTGAGGTGCTGGACGCGCCTCAAGCCAAGTCACGCGCGAGAGGGTGAGCTCTGGAACGCTGCATACCCAGCGTCCGGGAGAGGAACGTGGCGAACGTCATGGTTGTCGACGACGACAAGACCGCGAGGCGCGCCGTCCGACGGATGCTGACGAATCTGGGCCACGAGGTGCGGGTCGTCGGCGATGGTGCCGAGGCGCTGCAGCTCCTGGACGGCGTCCGCTTCGACCTCGTCATCACGGACGTGTACATGGAGTGTGTGGATGGCATGGAGCTGTTGGTACGGATTCACCAGCGCGGGCTTAACGTGCCGGTGGTGGCCATCTCCGGCGGGGGCTGCATCGCGACCGACGAGATCCTCGCGATGGCGAGGGCGTGCGGGGCCGCGGCCACCCTGGACAAGCCGTTCACGCCGCAGCAGCTGCGCGACACCGTTGAGCCGCTCCTCCGCCAGGCTCCGCGGGCGTAGGCCATGTCCCTCGTGATCTGTCCCGATTGCCGCCAGAGCATCTCTGGCCAAGATCCCTCCTGTCCTCACTGCGGACGGGAAATACGGACCCTCCGACCTGCCAGACCGGCTCCGAGTGAGGTCAGGCAGGGAACGCAGCGGGCGAGGTCGCAGCACCAGGTGGCAAGCGCCACCTTCCCTCGCCGTGCCGACATCCTGCCGCCCTCCGAAACCCCACTTCGGCGGCTCTTAATCAGTAGGTTCCGTGTTCGATTCACGGGCGGCGCACTGCGGGAACTCCGAGAGCGACTTCGCCCTACGCGAGGTCGCTCTTTGTCTGCCCAATGACCCGTGTCAGTTGGTGAGCCAGTTTCAGGCCCCTCAATCACGGCCATCAACGTCTCGGCATCGGGCTGCTGGTAGCAGGTGAGCAACTTATGCACGTAGGCGCGTAGCAGCCAATTCTGAGCTACAGACACCGAGACAGGCTGGCCGAATCTGCGCGGGGCGGGGATGCGATGCCTGGTGGTCGTGGCACGTGTGCTCGTTGCGGACGATGACGCCGAGGTGCGGAACCTGGTTCGCCGAGTGCTCCAGGCCCAAGGTCACGACGTCATTGATGCGCATGACGGGGCCGAGGCCCTCCGCCTCTTGGAAACGATGCCCTGTGACCTCGTGGTGGCCGACGTGTACATGGGCGATGTAGATGGGATGGAATTGCTAGTGCGGATTCAGCAACGCGGTTTGCGGGTGCCCGTGCTGGCGGTATCGGGCTGAGCCTCATCGGCCCTTACAACCCGCCGCGCGGGGTCAGCGCCCCACTTCGCTCACGGTTTCGAACCGCAGAGACGGCCTGTCCCCATCAGGCTCCGTCGCCCGACCTTCCTCGACTTGAGCAGCGAGCCAACATCCTAACTCCTATCATGCATGTCCGAATTGGTGCCCCCCCCGGCGTATCCGGCAGCGGATCAAACGGCTGGTCGGCAATGCACTTGAGCGTTTGAGACCTCGCCAGTTCAAAGAGCGTGGTCTGCGTCTTGCATGATTGGACGGCTGACAGGCTCACGGTCGCGCGCACGGGCTGCCGGCACGGGGCGCCGCACAACGCCGTAAGGCAGGCAAGAGCACGGGCGGAGGGGAAGCGATGGGAGCGAAACGCGCGCTGTCCTGCGTGGCGACCCTGCTCGCCACGCTCGTCCCCGGCGGGCGGGCGGACGCGATCCCCGCGTTCGCGCGGTTGTACGGAGCGAGCTGCAGCATGTGCCACGACCCCATCCCGCGCCTCAGCGCCTTCGGTGAGATGTTCGTGGACAACGGATACCGCTTCTTCCCCGGCCAGCTGCCTCCGGACCGCTTGGCCACGGGCGACCCGTTGCTCTCACTGCCCGGGCGCCTGCGGCTGGCGATGCGCCTGGACGCCTACGCCGTGGCGTACGCCGGTCCCGGCGTCGTGACCGATTTCCAGACGCCCTACGACCTCAAGCTCATCTCGGGCGGCCCGCTGTCGGAGCATCTCTCCTACTACGTCTATTTCATGCTCTCCGAGCAGGGCGAGACCGGTAGCATCGAGGACGCGTACGTGACCTGGAACGAGCTGGCCGGCGCGCCCGTCAGCGTGTCGGTCGGCCAGTTCCAGGTCTCCGACGTCATTTTCGCCCGCGAGCTCCGGCTGGAGCACCAGGATTACGCCATCTACGGCGCGCGCATCGGCGCGTCGCCGGTCAATCTGACCTACGACCGCGGCCTCATGGTCGGCGCGGATCTCGCTGGCTTCACGATCTCCGGCGAGATCGTGAACGGGAATGGCAACGGCGCGGCGTCGGCCAGCGGGCGGTTCGACGACGACCGGAACAAGAGCTTCGTGGGGCACGTGAGCCGCGAACTCTTCGGCGGCGTGACGCTCGGCGCGCTGGGGTACGTGACGCGTCAGGAGGGTGCGGCGTCGGGCGGCCCGGCAGCGCAGAACCGGCTCTGGATGCTGGGCGGTGACGCGAGCGTCGCGCTGGGCCCGGTGGAGCTGCGAGGGCAGTTCATCCACCGCGAGGACAGCAGACCCACGTTCACGCCCGATGAACCGAGGGCCATCACCAACGGCGGCTTCGGCGAGGTGCTGATGCACCGCGCCGGAAGCCGCTGGTACGCGGTCGCCCTCTACAACCTGATCCGCACCAGCCGGCCGCTGCTCGACGTCGGTCTGGGCGCCCCGTCGGGCCAGTCGCGCTACGAAACCGTGAGCGGCGGCGGAGGCTACCTGCTGCAGCGCAATCTCCGGGTGTACGCGGAGGCGACGTGGGATACGGAGCTCCGGGCGACGCAGTGGACGCTCGGGACCACGATGGCCTTCTAGCCCGATGATCCTCGCCGCATGCCGTCCGGGAGGGAGGGTGTGTCCATGAGATACTCCGCCATCGCGCTGCTGCTGGCGAGCGCCTCGGGCTGTCGTGCCGGGATGGGCCTCTCCGGAGGCCCGCACGTGGACCCCGCACAGCTCGAGGCCTTCGGTCAGCTGCCCGCTTCCATGGCGACGGCGCAGCGCCCCGCTTCCCCGGCGAGCGTGGCTCTGGGCCGGATGCTGTACTATGACCCGCGCCTTTCCGTCGACAGCACCGTCTCGTGCAATACCTGCCACCCGCTGGGCGCCTACGGAGTGGATCACCGTCCCGTCAGCTTCGGGGTGAGGGGGCAGCCAGGCCTCCGCAACGCGCCCACCGTGTTCAACGCCGCCGGTCACGTGTCGCAGTTCTGGGACGGCCGCGCACCGACGGTCGAGGAGCAGGCCAAGGGGCCGATCGTCAATCCGGTCGAGATGGCCATGCCCAACGGTGACGCGGTGGCCCAGCGGCTCAGGGCGGTGGCGCAGTACCGCGCGGCGTTCGCCGCGGCGTTCCCGGGAGAGGCCGAGCCGGTGACCTATGACAATGTCGGCTTGGCGATCGGCGCCTTCGAGCGTGGCTTGGTGACGCCCTCACGGTGGGACGCCTTCCAGGCCGGGGACACGGCCGCCCTCGCGGCGGACGAGCGGAGGGGGCTCAGCACCTTCGCCGCGCTGGGGTGCCCGGCCTGCCACCGCGGGACCTACGTGGGCGGCGAGACGTACCAGAAGGCGGGATTGGTGGAGCCGTGGCCGGAGCGGGGAGACTTGGGACGCTACGCCGTGACCCACCGACGCGCCGACCGGATGGTCTTCAAGGTGCCGTCGTTGCGGAACGTCGAGCAGACGGCGCCGTACTTTCACAACGGCCAGGTGGCGACGCTGGAAGACGCCGTGCGGCGGATGGCCCGGTATCAGCTGGGTCGCAAGCTGAGCGACTCGGAGATCGCTGCGGTGGTGACATGGCTCAAGTCGCTGACCGGGACCATTCCCGAGGGCTACATCACGCCGCCCACACTTCCCGGCACGGAGATGTCCCGCGCGGCGCGAGAGCCGTAGAGGCGTGCCCATCGACGCCTCAACCCATCCGACCCAGGCCGGAGTACGCCAACTGGGTTCCGTCCAGGCTGGTGGCGCTCTTTGACTACGGCTGCAACGCCTGTCCGATCGCCGCCTTGACCTGGACGCGGGATTCCTTGCCGTGGCGGTCGAGCAGGGCTGTTTGGCCACCAGGGCTTCGGCTACGTCCACCCGGCGCTGCCGTGGGCTGCCTGATTACCCAATTCCGCGTCAGAGCCACGTTCGTCGAGTGCCGCACGTGTGCCGCAAGACCCCGATTTCCTATCGTGCGGCGGGAAGGACAGTCCGACATGGTGGCGAGGGTGCCGACGCGCGAACCCGTGACCGCCCAGAGAGTTCGCTGGGTTTCCTTCCCTCGCCGTGCCGACATCCTGCCGCCCCCAGAAACCCCACTCAGGCGGCTCTTAATCAGTAGTTTCCGCGTTCGATTCACGGGCGGCGCACTCCCGGTAGGACAACCACTGAGACTAGCGGGCGGCTCGCGGTAGCCGCCCGTCTGTGTTCTATTGTGCGCCGCGCGACTCCAGGGTGTCGTGCCCCGCGCTGCCCGTTCACGCCTTTCGTACCGAGGATTCAGTGACCATCGCCTCACGCCGCGCCGGCCCCATCGCTCGCGCGGCCATCCCGCTGCTCCTCGTCGCCCTCCTCGGCGCGACCAGCGCGGCCGCGCCCCAGCATCCTGTACCCACCGTCATCCAGCTGGACAGCGCGGCCTCCGGCTACACGCCGCTGCTCATTGGCGCTCCCGCCACCGTGACGATGCGGTCCGGCTACGTTGTGCTCGGTCCGGGACAGTCGGTGGGAAGGCACTCGACGGGACGCTACGAGGAGGAGCTCGTCGTGCTCGAAGGCACGGGCCGGCTCATCATACGCGGGGGGCCCGAACTGGCACTCAACGGCCGGAGTGTGGCGTACTCGCCCCCCAATACCGAGCACGATGTGACCAACACCGGCGCGACACCCCTGCGCTACGTCTATGTCGTCGCGGAAGCGATTCGCTAGGCCGGCCTGCCGCGCTGGGGTGCGCCAGCAGCGGGCCGAGGTCATTCCCTGCCAAGCGAGAGACTCGTGCTGCAAGGCCTGTAGGAGGGAGCACCGATGAGCGGTCGTGGTGTAGGGATCTTGGCGGCGGCATACCTCCTGACCGGCGGCGCGTGCGGCCGCTCAGGGACGACGGAGCGGTTTGCGCAGAACGGCATCGTGGTGAGCCGCGTGGTCGCCGCGGAGCCGGTCGCGGCCGGAGCGCCCGCGGACGTGGCCGTGGCGGTCTACCTCTCCATCGCCAACGAGGGCGACGCCGCGGACACGCTGGTGGCCGTCGCGTCGCCGCTGGCGGCCCGCGCCCAGATCCATGGCGAGATGCCCAGCGGCGGGATGACGATGATGATGCCGGTGGCCGCCGTGCCCGTGGCCGCGCACGAGAGGGTCCGCCTGGCGCCGGGAGGGCTGCACGTGATGCTGGAGGGCCTCGCCCGGCGCGTGGTGGCGGGTGACACGCTCGCGCTCGTGCTCGTCTTCCGCCGGGCCGGACGGCTGAGCGTGCGGGCGCGCGTCGTCCGGTACGCCGACCTGCAGGGGGCCCTGGGCATGGCCTCGGCCCCGACCGCTCAGGCGCCGCCGTTGCGGCTCGCACGGAGCGACGGCAGCGTCTTCGACCTCGCCGACCAGCGGGGCAAGGTGGTGGTGGTGTTCTTCGGC
>Ga0335077_10006887_pt1 | contig 14053 bp, 17 predicted proteins | sample Lox_Sample_31_FD_207151 | JGI IMG/M metagenome (GOLD analysis project Ga0335077, IMG submission 207151) | Soil microbial communities from Loxahatchee National Wildlife Refuge, Florida, United States - Lox_Sample_3.1 | ecosystem: Environmental > Terrestrial > Soil > Wetlands | place: USA...
CGCCGAGATCGAGATCGAAGGCGGCTATGTGGTGGCGCGTGCGCGCAAGGGCCTGCGCGGCGGCGAGATCGAATTCCCCAAGGTCACCGTCGGCGGCACGCATACCGCGATGATGGCGGCGGCGCTGGCGCACGGCACCACGGTGATCGACAACGCCGCGCGCGAGCCGGAGATCGGCGACGTCGCCGATTGCCTCAACAAGATGGGCGCCAGGATTTCCGGCGCCGGCACCGCGCGCATCGTCGTCGAGGGCGTGCCGCGACTGCATGGCGCGCGCCATGCGGTATTGCCCGACCGCATCGAGACCGGCACTTATGCCATGGCGGTGGCAATGACCGGCGGCGACGTGCTGTTGCAGAACGCGCGCCCCGAATTGCTGCAGGCCGCGCTCGACGTGCTCACGCAGGCCGGCACGACGGTCACGCCGACCAACGAGGGCATCCGCGTCGCCCGCAACGGCGTCGCGCTCGAGCCGGTCACGGTGTCGACGGCGCCATTCCCCGGCTTCCCCACCGATCTGCAGGCGCAACTGATGGCACTGATGACGCGCGCCTCCGGCACCTCGCGCATCACTGAGACCATCTTCGAGAACCGCTTTATGCACGTGCAGGAGCTGGTGCGGCTCGGCGCGCACATCCATCTCGACGGCGAGACCGCCACCATCGAAGGCGTCGAGCACTTGACCGGCGCGCCGGTGATGGCGACGGACCTGCGCGCCTCGGTGTCGCTGGTGATCGCCGGGCTTGCCGCCGAGGGCGAGACCATGGTCAACCGCGTCTACCACCTCGACCGCGGCTTCGAGCGCGTCGAGGACAAGCTCGCCGCCTGCGGCGCGCAGATCGAGCGGCTTAGCGGGTAGCGGCACGGTCTCGTTTGCGACGTCGAGAAACCTCTGACGTTAACGCTCTGCCACTGCCATGCGGATCGCACGGTTAGCCGGATCGCTAAACCAGGCGCCGAGGATCTCGCCGACGAGAAATAGCACCAAGAGGTAGCTGGCAAACACCAGCGGCTGCCAAGCGTTGGGAGCCGAGCTCATGATCGGCAACAGTAGCAACAGCAACGGCATGTGAGTCAGATAGACCTCGTAGCTGCGCCGACCAAGCGCCGCTAGAGGCGTCAAGATAACAAAGAACCTGGCTGATACCCCGGTCGATCCCAGCACTATAAGCGCGGCGCCGAACGCGATTATGCTGGTCGCATAGACAAATTCATGCGCCATCAAGTAGCACACGATATTGATGGCCGAACCGCTGAGCAGCAAGAGCCAATACAGCCACGGCGGCCATTTCCCACGCACCTGTTTTGCCGCGAGTGCCGCCAAACAGCCGCAAGTCCCGTTGACCGCATGCCTTACTTGTAATCTCCTGCCGGACAGAAACGCCAAATAGGGAAACGCCAAAAAGGAAACATCATGACTATCGTCCGCCATGTCGCCGCCGGGCTGATCGCAGCCCTTCTCGCCACGCCGTGTTTTGCCCAAGACACCGTGAAGATCGGCCTGCTGGTGCCCTTGACCGGACCGTTCACCCCGACCGGCAAGCAGCTCACCGCCGGCGCCAAACTCTACATGCAGCAACACGGCGACTCGGTCGCCGGCAAGAAGATCGAGCTGATCGTCAAGGACGACACCGGCAATCCCGATATGACCAAGCGGCTGGCGCAAGAGCTGGTCGTGAACGACAAGGTCGCGTTCCTCGCCGGTTTCGGCCTCACCCCCGGGGCGCTGGCGACGGCGCCGATCGCCACCGAGGCCAAGGTTCCGGAAATCGTCATGATGGCGGCGACCTCGATCATCACCGAGCGCTCGCCCTATATCGTGCGCACCAGCTTCTCGGTGCCGCAGACGACGGTGCCGCTCGCCGATTGGGCGGCGGCGCACGGCATCAAGACCATGGTCACGGTGGTCTCCGACTACGCGCCCGGCATCGACGTCGAAACCGCCTTCAAGCGGGAGTTCGAGGCCAAGGGCGGCAAAGTGATCGAGTCCTTGCGCGTGCCGCTGTCGAGCAACGATTTTGCGCCGGCGCTGCAGCGCGTGGCGGATGCCAAACCGGACGCCATCATGGGCTTCGTGCCGGCCGGCATCGGCCCGATCTTCATCCGCCAATTCGTCGAACGCGGGCTCGACAAATCGGGCATCAAGTTCATCGCCGAGGGTAGCCTGACCGAGGACGACATCGTCAACAATATCGGCGACGCGGCGCTCGGTATCATCACGTCGCAGCATTACTCGGCCGCGCATAATAGTCCGGAGAACAAGAGCTTCGTCGCGGCCTTCAAGAAGGCCAATGGCGGCATGCGGCCGAACCTGATGGCGATGCAGGCCTATGACGGCATGCACATGATTTACGAAGCGCTGAAGAAGACCAAAGGCGCGACCGGCGGCGACGCGATCGTCGCGGCGATGAAGGGCATGAGCTGGGTCAGTCCGCGCGGACCCGTCACCATCGATCCGGACACGCGCGAGGTGATCCAGAACATCTATATCCGCAAGGTCGAACGGGTGAACGGCGAACTGTACAATGTCGAGTTCGAAACCATTCCCAATTTCAAGGACCCGTCGAAAGTCAAGAAGTAGGCTGGCGATCGCATCCCATGCAGCGTGACATCCCGCCTTTTCGCGCCGACCACGTTGGTTCGCTGTTGCGGCCGCTCACCGTCAAGCAGGCGCGTGCCAAGCGCGCGGCCGGAGAGATTTCGCCCACCGCACTGACGGCAGTCGAAGATAGCGAGATCAAAAAGATGATCGCGCAGCAGGAGGCGATCGGGCTGCGCTCGATCACCGACGGCGAATTGCGCCGCGCCTATTGGCATTTCGATTTCCTCGCCGGGCTCGACGGCGTCGCTATGGTCGAGGCGGAGGGCATCAAGTTTGCCGGCGTCACCTCGAAGTCAGAAGCGCCTTACGTCAAAGGCAAACTCGGCTCGCGCCACCATCCGCAGATCGCGCATTTCGAGTTTCTCAAGGCGAACACCAAACGCACGCCGAAGATGACAATCCCGAGCCCGTCGATGCTGCATTATCGCGGCGGGCGCAGCATGATCGATCGCGCCGCCTACCCGAGCATGGAGGAGTTCTATCGCGATCTCGGTCGGGCCTATAAACAGGCGATTGCCGGCTTCTACGCGGCCGGCTGCCGCTACCTGCAGCTCGACGACTGCAGCTTCGCCTATTTATGCGATCCGGCGCAGCGCGACATGCTGGCCAAACGCGGCGACGACCCCGACAAACAGGCCGAGATCTACATCGGCATGATCAATGCCGCGCTCGACGGGCGCCCGCGCGATCTCGTCGTCACCACGCATGTGTGCCGCGGCAATTTCCGCTCGACCTTCATCGCCTCGGGCGGCTACGAGCCGATCGCCGACCGCTTGTTCAACACGGTCAATGTCGACGGCTATTTCCTCGAATGGGACAGCGACCGCGCCGGCGGCTTCGAGCCGTTGCGCTTCCTGCCCAAGGGCAAGACCGTCGTGCTTGGCCTGATCACCTCCAAGACCGGCAGGATCGAGCAGAAAGATTTTATCAAGCGCCGCATCGAGGAGGCGGCGAAGCACGCCCCGCTCGACCAGCTTTGCCTGTCGCCGCAATGCGGCTTTGCCTCGACCGAGGAAGGCAACGTGCTCGCCGAGGACGAACAATGGGCCAAGCTGCGCCTGGTGGTCGAGGTGGCCGACGAAGTCTGGGGTTAGCGCACCAAGACTTCGCTACGCTTGCGTAGACAACAAGAGACAGAACCATGCCAACCGTGAAAGTCCTGAGCGCCGGCGCCGTGCGGTCGATGGTCGAGGCGATCGGCCCGGAGTATGAGCGCGCGAGCGGCAACAAACTCGACGTCGCCTTCGCCCCCGCCTTCGCTCAGCGCGAGCGCATCGTCAATGGCGAGACCGCCGATCTGGTGATCGTGTCGGAATCGATCGTCGCCGAACTGGAAAAGCTCGGTCTCGTCGTCGCCGGCAGCGCCAGGAATCTCGGGCGCACGGTCACCGGCGTCATCGTGCCGGAAGGCGCGCCCGCCCCGGACATCTCCACGGTCGCGGCATTCAGACAGGCGCTGCTCAACGCCAAAAGCGTCGCCTACACCGACCCCAAGGCCGGCGGCTCGGGCGGCATCATGTTCGCCGGCCTGTTGCAGAAGCTCGGTATCGCCGACGCGGTCAACGCCAAGGCGGTGCTGTGCAAAGGCGGCCTCGACGTCTCCACGAAGATCGCCGAAAAGCGCGCCGAGATCGGCACCACCTTCATCAGCGAGGCTTTGCCGGTGAAGGGAGTGCAGGTCATCGGCACGCTGCCGGGCGAACTTCACAACGCCAATACCTACACGGCGGCGATCCACACAGCGGCGAAAGAGCCAGAGGCGGCCGCGGCCTTGCTCAAGGCGCTCACCGATCCGGCCACCCGCGCGCGCTGGACCGCCGCCGGCCTGGAGCCGGCCTTCCGGTAAATTACTGATCTTGCGGGGCGCCGCGGCCTTGCCTAATTACCTTTCGACCGGGAGCGGCGCGCATGGCTGAGCTCAAATTCGTCGTCCTCGACGAGGAGGACCTGGAGGTCGTCTCCACCCACCTGCAGGATGCGGTGGCCAAGGTAGCGGACGTGCGCTGGCGGCCGCAGGAAAAGCGCGTGGTGCTGGCGGTCAACCGCTTCGACTGGGAAGGCGCCCAGCACGGCGATCCCGAATACCACCGGCGGCGGTCGGCGCTGCGCTTCGAGCGCGTGCTGTCATGCAAATGTCGTAACGTGAACCCGGCCGGCAAGGACGCGGTGCTCAATCTACTGGCGGTCGAGTTCAAGGAGACTGACGCCCCCTCCGGTGAGGTGACCATCCTGTTTTCCGGCGGAGCGACCCTGCGGCTGGAAGTCGAGTGCCTGGAAGCGGAATTGGCCGATCTGGGGCCGTCCTGGACCACCGCCGCCTGCCCGGTCCACAAGGTGGCTGACGACGAGGCCCCCGACCCCGGGACCTAGTAACGGGCCTTATCCCGAAAGCCACAATCCGGTTCAGAATCGCGTGAGCACCGCCAGAAAGGCCGTATCTCCCTTGCTATTTTGCGGTTCCAATGGCGTAGTGGCGGCGTTTCGCAAATTGGGGGACTAACCAATGCGTAAATTCGTCATCCTCGCCGGGCTGCTTGCCGGCGCCGCGCTGTTCACCACCGGCACGACTACACCGGCCAAGGCTTGGGTCGGCTGCGAATGCGTCAAGCTCGGCGCACCCGCCGTCTGCGTGCCTGGCGTTCTGGAATGCACAGGGATGGGCGGCGTGTGCCTGGCTCCCTGCGATTACGTGGCGCCGAAGCCGAAGGTCAAGCATCACCGGCACCACCACGCGAAGAAAATGAAAATGAAGATGAAGAAGGAAGAGAAAAAGTAAGCGGGCGCCCTTTCCGCCAGCAAGGCTCCGCCCCCTGGGCGGGGCCTTTTGCTTTCTGGAGGTGCCGCAAGGCGGCCGAAAGGGTTGACGCGACCCGGCGCATCACCCATTCACCTATCCGGGTAGGACCGACCATGCCCGTTCGCTTGGACAGCCAAAGTCCCGACTTCGCGACGCGCTTTGCCGCCTTCCTCGCGGTCAAGCGCGAGGCCGCGCAGGACGTGGAACAGGCCGTGCGCCACATCATCGACGAGGTGCGCGCCTACGGCGACCGCGCCGTTTCGCAACTGACGCTGGAATTCGACAAGCTCGACCTTGCCACCGTCGGCATGCGCGTGAGCGCCGAAGAGATCGATACCGCGGCGAAGTCCTGTCACGGCGAGGCGCTGGCCGCGCTCAAGCTCGCGCGCGACCGCATCGAAGCCTATCACCTTCGCCAGAAGCCGAAAGACGAACGCTTCACCGACGCGCTCGGCGTCGAACTCGGCGCCAAGTGGACCGCGATCGAATCGGTCGGGCTCTACGTGCCCGGCGGCACTGCGGCCTATCCATCCTCGGTGCTGATGAACGCGGTGCCGGCCAAGGTCGCCGGCTGCGCACGGCTCGTCATGGTGGTGCCGGCGCCGCGCGGAAAGTTGTCGCCCCTGGTCTTGGCGGCGGCCAAGCTCGCCGGCGTCGACGAGATCTATCGCATCGGCGGCGCCCAGGCGGTGGCCGCGCTCGCCTACGGCACCGACACGATCAAGCCGGTCGCCAAGATCGTCGGGCCCGGCAACGCTTACGTTGCGGCGGCCAAGCGCCTGGTGTTCGGCCAGGTTGGCATCGACATGATCGCAGGGCCGTCCGAGGTGCTGATCCTCGCCGACAAGACCGGCAATCCGGACTGGATTGCCGCCGATCTGCTGGCACAGGCCGAGCACGATGCCAGCGCGCAATCGATCCTGATCACCGACAATGCCGACCTCGCGGACGAGGTCGAGAAGGCGGTCGTCGCGCAGCTCAAGACGCTGCCGCGCAGCAAGGTCGCTGAGCCGTCGTGGCGCGATTTCGGCGCCATCATCGCGGTGCCGAAGCTTGCCGACGCCGTCGCGCTGGTCGACCGCATCGCGCCCGAGCATCTGGAAATCGCCGCCGTGAATGCCGAGGCGCTGGTGGCGGCCATCCGCAATGCCGGCGCGATCTTCATCGGCGCGCATACGCCTGAGGCGATCGGCGATTACGTCGCCGGTTCCAATCACGTGCTGCCGACGGCGCGCTCGGCGCGCTTTTCCTCCGGCCTTGGCGTGCTCGATTTCATGAAGCGCACCTCGCTGCTCAAATGCGGCCCGGAGCAGTTGCGCGCGCTCGCACCGGCGGCGATCGCGCTCGGCGAAGCAGAGGGGCTGGACGCGCACGCCCGTTCGGTGGCGATCCGCCTCAATCCTCGATGAGCGCGGCCAAGACCACGCCCGCGGGCGGCAAGAAGCGCCTCGTCAAGGTCACGCTCGACGAGGAATCGATCGGCCGCGCCAATCCGGACGTCGAGCATGAGCGCGAGGTGGCGATCTACGATCTGCTCGAACAAAATATTTTCGCGCCGGTCGGCGACGACGGCGGTCCTTACGCGCTGCATCTGTCGATCAACGGCAACCGGCTGGTCTTCGACATCCGCCTCGAGGACGGCACGCCGGTGGTCGCGCATCTGTTCTCGCTCACGCCGCTGCGCCGCATCGTCAAGGACTACTACATCATCTGCGACAGCTACTATCAGGCGATCCGCACGGCAACGCCCGACAAGATCGAGGCGATCGACATGGGCCGGCGCGCCGTCCACAACGACGGCTCGCGCATCCTGATGGAGCGGCTCAAGGACAAGGTGACGGTCGACATCGACACCGCGCGCCGCCTGTTCACGTTGATCTGCGTGCTGCATTGGAAAGGCTAGCGCGGTGGCCCAGTCCGAGCGGCGATCGCGCCCACAATCGGTGCTGTTCGCTTGCGGCATGAACGCGGTGCGCTCGCCGATGGCCGCAGCGCTGTTCCAGCAGTTGTTCGGCAAATCGATCTATGTTGGCTCCGCCGGCGTACAGAAGGGCGAGCTCGATCCCTTCGCGGTGGCGGCGATGGCGGAGATCGGCATCGACATTTCGCGCCACAAGCCGGTGACGTTCGAGGACGTCGAGGACCTGGAAGGGCTCAACTTCGATCTGATCGTGACGCTGTCGCCGCCGGCCCACCACAAGGCGCTGGAACTGACCCGCATCCATGCCGCCGACGTCGAATACTGGCCGACGCACGATCCGACCTCGGCCGAGGGCACCCGCGAGCAGCGGCTCGACGCCTACCGCGCCGTGCGCGACGAACTGATGGCCCAGATCAGGGCGCGCTTCGGCCAGCAGGGCGGAGGCAATGAGTGAGGCTGAATATTGCTGCCGATCCCGGGTAAACCCGAGATCGGTGACCGTCGCCCTTCGAGGGCCGCGCTTTGCGCGGCCACCTCAGGGTGACGGCTTACTGGTTTGCCTAACCCCCCTTGTTCCGCTAGTTTCCGCGCCGATTTCACACCCATGACCAAGCCGCTAAACCCATGATCGGCCGGCCCAAATTCGTGCTCGCTTCCGGTTCGCCGCGCCGGCTCGCGCTGATCAACCAGGCCGGCATCGAGCCGGACGCGCTCAAGCCGGCCGATATCGACGAAAGTCCGCGCCGCGGCGAAATCCCGCGCGCGCTCGCCAACCGGCTGGCGCGCACCAAGGCGGAAGTCGCGCTCGCCAATGTCAGGCTCGACGACGAATTGCGCGGCGCCTACATTCTTGCCGCCGACACCGTGGTGGCGGTCGGCCGCCGCATTTTGCCCAAGGCCGAACTGCTCGACGAGGCGGCGCAATGCCTGCGCCTGTTGTCGGGCCGCAATCACCGCGTCCACACCTCGATCTGCCTGGTGACGCCGAAGGAGTCGTTTCGCCAGCGCTTGGTGGAAACGCGCGTGCGCTTCAAGCGGCTGTCGGAGGAGGATATCGAGGCCTATCTGGCTTCCGGCGAATGGCGCGGCAAGGCCGGCGGCTACGCGGCGCAGGGCATTGCCGGCACGTTCATCATCAAGCTCGTAGGCTCCTATTCGAACGTGGTCGGCCTTCCGCTCTACGAGACCATGAGCCTGCTCAGCGGCGAGGGCTATCCGATCCGCTTCGGCTGGCTCAACGCGACGTAGGACGGCGCGCGCCATGAACATCGCGTCGTGGCTCGAACGCACTGCTCTCAGTCATCCGGCGTGGCCGGCGGCGGCGACCGGCACGCGGGTGGTCGCGACCTACGGCCAGTTGGCCGAACGGGCGGCGCGCTTGGCCGGCGCCTTGCGCGAGCGCTGCGGACTTAAAGCCGGCGACCGCGTCGCCATCGCCGCCAAGAACTCGCATCACTATCTCGAAATGCTCTACGGCATCTGGCATGCCGGCCTTGCCGCGGTGCCGGCCAATGCCAAGCTGCACGGCGCCGAGCTTGGCTATATTTTGCAGCAGTCCGGCGCGCGCCTGTGCTTTGCCTCCGCAGGCATCGATGCCGACATCGCGCCGCATGCGCCGAAAAGCCTCGATCGGCTGATCACGGTTGGCGGCGCGGACTACGAGGCGCTCTTCGCCGCCGATCCGATCGCACTCGCGCCGCGCGACGGCAGCGATCTCGCCTGGCTGTTCTACACCTCGGGCACCACCGGGCGGCCGAAGGGCGCCATGCTGACGCACGACAATCTTGCGATGGCGAGCCTCGCTTACGGCAGCGAGGTCGACCCGGTGACGCCGGGCGACGCCATTCTGCACGCCGCCCCGATGAGCCACGGCTCCGGCATCTACATCATGCAGCATGTCGCGCGGCTCGGCATGCAGGTCATCCCCGAGAGCGGCGGCTTCGAACCCGACGAGATCGCCGCGCTGTTCAATGCCTGGCCGCGCATATCGATGTTTGCAGCGCCGACGATGATCAAGCGCCTGGTCGCCTGCCCGGCCGAGCTCAACGACGAAAACATCCGCACGCTGATCTGGGGCGGCGCGCCGATGTATGTCGAGGACGCGCTCTTGGCGCTCGACCGCTTCGGGCCGCGGCTGGCGCAGATCTACGGCCAGGGCGAAGCGCCGATGACCATCACCACGCTGTCGAAAGAGGACATCGCCGACCGCGACCACCCGCGCTGGCGCGCGCGGCTCGGCTCAGCCGGCAGGCCTTATTCATGCGTCGAGGTGACGGTGGCGGATTTGCAGGACAAGCCCGTCAAGCAGGGCGAGCCCGGCGAAATCCTCTGCCGCGGCGTCGTCATGTCCGGTTATTGGCGGAATCCCGAGGCGACCGCGGCCTCGCTGCGCAATGGCTGGCTGCACACCGGCGACGTCGGGGAGTTCGATGAGGAAGGCTATCTGCATCTCAAGGACCGCTCCAAGGACTTGATCATCTCCGGCGGCTCCAACATCTATCCGCGCGAGGTCGAGGAGGTGCTGTTGACGCACGGCAAGGTGCGCGAAGTTTCGGTGATCGGCCGACCTGACCGCGAATGGGGCGAGGCGGTGGTCGCCTATGTGGTGGGCGAGGCCTCGGCGGCCGAGCTCGACGCACTGTGTCTTTCCCGCATTGCGCGCTTCAAGCGGCCGAAGGATTATGTTTTTGTCGACGCGCTGCCGAAGAACAATTACGGCAAGATCCTGAAGACGGAACTGCGCGCCATGGACGCGGTGAAGGCGAGCCAAAAATGAATGAGATCGAACGCAAAACGACCGGCGCGCGCTGCCCGCTCTGCGGCATGCCGACGGAGCAGGGGTTCAGCCCGTTCTGCTCCAAGCGCTGCGCCGATATCGATCTCAACCGCTGGCTTTCCGGCGTTTATGCGGTACCGGTGAAAGAAGACGAAGACGAGGACGGCGAGCGGCCGGCCGAAGGCGGCGAAAGCGAGCGATCATGAACGTGCAAGTCACCGATTGGCCCGACCGGCTGTTCGCGACGCTCAAGCGCGCCGGCATCCGCCAGGTCGGTTATGTGCCGGACGCCGGCCACTCGCGGCTGATCGAGCGCTGCCGCGCCGACGCCGGCATCCGCGACATCGTGCTCACCACCGAGGAGGAGGGCGTGGCGCTCGCGGCCGGTGCCTGGCTCGGCGGCGAGCGCGCGGCGCTGCTGATGCAATCGAGCGGGCTCGGCAATTGCGTCAACATGTTCTCGCTCGCCAGGAGCTGCCGCTTTCCGCTGCTGATGCTGATCACCATGCGCGGCGAGTGGGAGGAATTCAACCCGTGGCAGGTGCCGATGGGCTCGATCGTCGATCCGGTGCTCAAGTTATGCGAGGCGGAGGTCTACCGCGTGAGCAAACCGGAGGAGGTCGAAGGCGCGGCCGAGCGCGCGGTGCAGCACGTGTTCGGCGACGAGCGCATCGGCGCGGTGATCCTGTCGCAGCAGCTGATCGGCAAGAAGGTGTGGATTAAATGAGCGAACGATTGGAACGCCGCGCCGCCATGGCCACGCTACTTGCCGAGCGCGGCGACGATCTACTCGTGGTACCCGGGCTCGGCTCGACCACTTATGACCTGGCCGCCGCCGGCGACGACGACCGCAATTTCTATCTGTGGGGCGCCATGGGTGGCGCCGCCATGATCGGGTTGGGTCTCGCGCTGGCGCAGCCGCACAAGCGCGTTGCGGTGATCACCGGTGACGGCGAGATGCTCATGGGGCTCGGCTCGCTCGCCACCATCGGCATGCAGAAGCCGGGCAATCTGGCCATCATCGTGTTCGACAACGGCGTCTATGGCGAGACCGGCATGCAGCCGAGCCACACGCAAAGCGGCGTCGACCTCGTCGGCGTCGCCCGCCGCTGCGGCTTTGCGACCTGTCTCGAAGTGACGGACGAGGCCGGCCTGCGCGATCTCGCCGGGCGCCTGAAGACGATGCGCGAGACCCTGTTCGCCCGCGTGCCAATCGAGGCAAACGAGCCGCCGCGGGTGCTGCCGGAGCGCGACGGGGTGGTGCTGAAACAGCGATTCCGCGCGGCCTTAGGGGTCAAAGCCTGAGGCCGGGGGCGTTCTGGACAGCCCGGAGGCAGGCCTCTATAACGCGCGGCGCTCTGCTTGTCCGCCCGGTTTGGCGGCCAAGTTGACGACTTGGCGCCCAGGTAGCTCAGTTGGTAGAGCATGCGATTGAAAATCGCAGTGTCGGTGGTTCGATTCCGCCCCTGGGCACCATTTTTCATCCCCTGAGCCGAAACCGGAATGATCGCCACGACGCGGCGCGTGGCCTTTTCCACGATGACGAACCGGTCCGAACATCCAATGTCGCCGATGTGCTGATCGCGTGAAACGGTCGCGGCTCGCCGCCGGCGATTGCGTTAGAGTGTCCGCGGGGCGGGACAGCGGCCAATGACGACGCAAGCCGAGATCAAGACGCTGAAGGCGCTGGCCGCGGCCGAGGCCGGCTGCGAGCGCTGCCCGCTTTACCGCAACGCGACGCAAGCCGTGCCCGGGGACGGGCCGGCGCGCTCGCGCATCATGCTGGTGGGCGAGCAGCCGGGCGACCAGGAGGACCGGCAGGGTCTGCCCTTCGTCGGCCCGGCCGGCCGGGTGCTCGACCAGGCTATCGCCGATGCTGGGCTCGACCGCGGCAGGTTGTTCGTCACCAATGCCGTCAAGCATTTCAAATTCGAGCCGCGTGGCAAGCGCCGGCTGCACAAAAGGCCGAATGCCTATGAAATCGACCAATGCCGCCGGTGGCTTGATGTCGAGCGCGCCATCGTCAAGCCGCGCCTGATCGTCGCCATGGGCGCGACCGCGATCCGCGGCGTTCACGGCAAGGTGTTGACCATCGCCAGGTCGCGCGGGCGGCTCATTCCGCTGCCGGACGGCGCACAGATGATCGTCACCGTGCATCCGTCCTATCTGCTGCGCATTCCCGACGAGGCCGACAAACGCAAACAATATCGCCTGTTCGTGCGCGACCTGAAGCTTTGCCGGACCGCGGACTGAACGCCGACCCAGCCGCAGTGCCGCGGGCGCAATTAAAATGACGCAGCCATGTCATAAATCTTGCCGGCTAAAGTTCCTTTGACTCATCTCCTTGAAAATCCGGTGGAAATCTCGACGCAAAAACTTGCGCCACAAGAACGCCACACGCTGGCCGAAATCGCGCGAATCAGCACAAGCTAATACCGCTCAAAGACATCGCCGAGGAAGACAGCCGGACAATGGAGCGCGCAATGATTCAGGAATTCCCGTCCAGTGCGCCGTGCGTTCGCGTGATCGTCGTAGGCAACGAAAAGGGTGGATCGGGTAAATCCACCGTTGCCGTGCATATCGCCGTCGCCTTGCTGAAGCTCGGCCAGAGTGTCGGCACCATCGACCTCGATACGAGGCAGCGCAGTCTCACGCATTACATCGACAACCGGCTGGCGTGGGCCCGCCAGCGCGGCAAGGAGCTGCCGGCGCCCGATCACGTCTGTTTCGACGAGGAGGCCGAATTCTCGACCGCGGAGGACGAGCAGGAAGCGCACGCGGCCTTCTTGAATACGATCGAGACGTTATCCGCGAACCGCAACTACATCGTCATCGATACGCCCGGCCACAACCACTACCTGTCGCGGCTGGCGCATGCGATGGCCGACACGCTGATCACGCCGCTCAACGACAGCTTCGTCGACCTGGACGTGCTCGGCAGGGTCGATCCGGAGACCTTCGGCGTCACCGGCATCAGCCATTATGCCCGCATCGTCGAAGACGCGCGGCGCGAGCGCCGCTCCGCCGGCAAGCCGGACACGGACTGGATCGTGCTGCGCAACCGGCTGTCGACGCTCTCCTCGCGCAACAAGCGCTTCGTCGGCGATGCGCTCAATGATTTGGCGCAACAACTCGGTTTCCGCTGCATTGAAGGCCTGGCCGAACGGGTGATCTTCCGCGAGTTCTACCCACGCGGATTGACCGCCATCGACGACATGGACGAGGGCACGCTCGGTACGCGGCCGACCATGTCGCACGTCACCGCCCAGCTCGAGGTGCAGAACCTGCTCGCTGCCCTCTTGGGCGCGCCGGCGCGCAGGCTCGACGGCGCCAGTCAAGCCGACGCGGCGTAGTCAGGGCTGTGTCTTTGTTAAATGTGCGAAACGCAGCGACTATCGCGCCGCTGCGTCAGTCGCCGCCGCCCGACGGCTTGATCAGCCCGGTGCGCACCGCGATGGCGACCGCGTGCACCCGATTGCGCGCGCCGAGCTTGCGCGCCGCCACGCGCAGATAATGCTGCGCCATGCTCTTGCTGACGCCGAGTTCGACCGCCATCTCGTCGGCGGTCTTCCCGTTCGCGAATAACTTGAGCGCCGCGAGTTCATTAACGTCCAACGGTCTCATCGATACCTGTACGCCCCCGACGACCACACAACTGTTACGCCCGACAGATCGAAAGTCCCGGGTCGGCCAGCGACGAGGTTGATGGAGAGTTAATCCCTGTCCTCAGCCCCCGGAATTTCACCGGCAGCGTCGAAGCTCATTCCCGCAATTTTGTGGTTGGCCTGTGACAAGACGGCGGCGAACAGCCCCATCTGCCGCCGCAACCGCCGGCCAGCGGCTCACACCTGCTCGGCGTTGAGATAAGCAAGCCGCGCGCCGCAGAAGGCGCAGACCACGCCGAGGCCGAGCGCGGTCAAGCCGGCGATCACGTCGACCGTGCCGCCGAGATTGCCG
>Ga0335077_10006888_pt1 | contig 14053 bp, 13 predicted proteins | sample Lox_Sample_31_FD_207151 | JGI IMG/M metagenome (GOLD analysis project Ga0335077, IMG submission 207151) | Soil microbial communities from Loxahatchee National Wildlife Refuge, Florida, United States - Lox_Sample_3.1 | ecosystem: Environmental > Terrestrial > Soil > Wetlands | place: USA...
GGCCCTAGACTGGCCGCATGGAACAGAAAAGTTTGTTCGCGCGCTGGCGCTCCAGTTTCCTGACCGGATTGGCAGTCACTTTGCCCGCCCTGCTCACGCTCGCGGCTGTCAAGTGGCTCATCGGCACGATTTCCAGCGTGACGGACGTGCTGTTGTTTTTCCTGCCTAAAAGCCTGACGCACGAAGGCCTGGTATATGCCAATGACGGCAAAGGCCCGATGCACTGGTATTGGAGTCTGGTGGCATTGTTGCTCGCGGTGATGCTGATCTCCGCCATTGGCGTACTGGCGCGTTATTACATCGGCAAAAAGATCATTGACTGGACTGATCGCGTACTGATGCGCGTACCGTTCCTGAACAAAATCTACGGCGCGATCAAGCAGGTCAACGAAGCATTCGCCGGCAACAAACATTCGTTCAAAACCGTCGTGCTCGTGGAATTTCCCGGACCGGGAAACTATTCCGTCGGTTTCATCACCAATGAACAGCAGGGCGAAGTGCAGGAAATGGCCGGCAAAAAACTGGTCAGCGTTTTTATTCCAACCACACCCAATCCCACATCCGGCTTTCTGATTCTGGTTCCGGAGGAGAAGCTGGTGAAGTTGAAAATGTCCGTAGCCGACGCCATCAAATACATCGTGAGCCTCGGTTCGATTTCCCAGGAATATGCGTCAGCGGCGCAGGAACGAGGATAGAGGATGGAAAATGGAGAATCGCGTGGCGCATTCTAGCGGCATGTCACCTTCCCTCTTCCGGCTTCCCTCTGCGTGCTTATGATTCAAAGCGCCACCGGTATCATCCTGCGCACGCGCCCGCTTACGGACACCAGCCTCATCGTCCACTGGCTCACGCCGGATTTTGGCCGCATCGGGACGGTGGCCAAAGGTGCGCGCCGGTTCAAATCCCCGTTCCTCGGCAAGCTCGATCTGTTTTATCTTGCGGATTTTTCATTCAGCCGCAGCCGCCGTTCCGATTTGCACCTCCTGCGCGAAGTCGAGCTGCGCGAAACGCATGGCCCGCTCCGCCGGGATCTGGCGGCCCTGCGCCAGGCCACCTACGCCGCCGCGTTCATTGAGCAGGCCACGGAAACCGAAACCCCATTGCCCGCGGTATTTGAATTGTTGCGTGGATTCCTGGACAGTCTGTGCCGCCAAAGACCGGGTCCGATGATGGTTTTTGCCTTTGAATTGAAATTGCTGCACGAATTAGGCTTGAATCCGGACTTGAGAAAGGCTGGTTTAACCGTTGGTGTGAAGCGGGTTATACAAATGCTGACAGCGGGCAATTGGCAGGCGTCCTGCTGTTTGAAGGCCACTGGCGGGCAAGTCGGAGAGTTGCGGCGTTTTTTGCACGGTTTTTTGATTTTTCATCTCGGCCGTTTGCCCCGGGGTCGAGCCGCCGCGCTGGCAAATTGAACCTGTAAGTTGTCGAAGACGGGCTGATGATATTGTCGGGACTGAATCATGATCAGGAAAATAGCGAAAAAATTCTCCACGGTGAGGATGCAATTGGTCGCCAGCGTGTTTGTGGCCATCGCCCCGGCGCTGGCGCTGACGTACATCGTCAACCAGTCGTGGTTCTGGCAGTTCGCGCCAGAGTGGCTGAAGGAGTATGCGCTGGACGTGCCGTGGGCGAGTTTTCTGGTGGGTTTGCTCGCATTGGGCGCAGCGTGGTTCGGCGGTGAACATTTCATCCTGCGGCAGGTGCGCGCACTGTCCGATGCGGCCCAGCGGCTGGCCAGGGGAGACTTGACCGCCCGCACCGGCTTGAAAGACACCGAGAGCGAACTCGGCCAGCTCGCACATGTTTTCGACCAGATGGCTGAGTCGCTGCAACAACGCATCAAGGAGCGGGAGGCCGCCGAGAGAACCCTGCTCAATCGCGCGTTGCAGCAAACGACCGTCGCCGCGCTGGGACAGTTCGCGCTGACCAACAGCGACTTGATGGCCCTGCTGAACCAGGCCACCATTCTTGTGGCGCAAACGCTGGAAGTGGATTACTGCGCCGTCTTCGAATCGGTAGCCGGCGGCCAGTTGCTCATGCAGGCGGGTTCCGGCTGGAAATCCAATTGCGTTGGTTCGGCCACGATCCCGGTGGATGACTACTCGCAGGCCGGTTTGACGTTCCGGACCGGCGACGCCATTGTGGTCGCCGATTTGTGGACGGAACGGCGGTTCAAGGCTTCGTCTTTATTGATGGATCATGGCGTCGTCAGCGGGGCGACGATTCTCATTCCCACACGCGAACGGCCGTATGGCGTCTTCTGCGCGCACACGGTCAGGCACCGGGACTTCACGCCGGACGACGTGCAATTTCTTCTGGCCGTGGCCAACGTCATTGGCATAACTGTTGAACGGCTGCGGTTGGGTGAACAGTTGCGCCAGTCGCAAAAAATGGAGTCCATCGGCCAGCTCGCCGCCGGCGTCGCGCATGACTTCAACAACATGCTCACCATCATTCAGGGCCATACCAGTTCGCTCCTGGCCAAGCCGACGCTGCCGCCGGATGTTCTGGACCCGATTCAGGCGGTGTATTTCGCCGCCGAACGCGCGGCCGGGCTGACGCGCCAGTTGCTCATGTTCAGCCGCAAAAACGTTATGCAGGTGCGGCCCCTCGACTTGCGCGAAGTGGTCGGCAACATGAGCAAAATGTTGCAGCGCCTTTTCGGTGAAACCATCACCCTCGAATTTCAGCCGCCGGATGAATTGCCGTCCGTGCAAGGCGACACCGGCATGGTTGAACAAGTCATCATGAACCTCGCCGTCAATGCCCGCGACGCCATGCCGAAGGGCGGCCGGCTCACCATTGGCCTTGACGCAATGGCGGTGGATGCCGCTCACGTCGAGCTTCATCCCGAAGCGCGTTCGGGAAATTTTGTGCGCTTGCGCATGAGCGACACCGGCATTGGCATGGACGCCGCCACCCGCTCCCGCATCTTCGAACCGTTCTTTACCACCAAGGACGTCGGCAAAGGCGCCGGCCTCGGCCTCGCCACCGTTTACGGCATTGTCAAACAACACGAAGGCTGGGTCGAAGTGGAGAGCGAACCGGGCGAAGGCGCCATCTTCGACGTGTTTTTCCCGGCCACCATGCAGGCAGCGCAAACCGTTGAAGAAAAAACGGGCCCGGCGGAATCCGTGACCGGCGGCACCGAAACCATCTTTCTCGTCGAAGACGAGCCGGTCCTGCGTGAAATGGCCCGCGACATTCTGGAAAGCTACGGTTACCGGATTTTGGAAGCTGCCACCGGCAAGGAAGCGCTCGGCATGTGGAACCTGACCCGCGGCAAAATTGATTTGCTGCTCACCGACATGATCATGCCCGACGGCATATCCGGCGCGGAACTCGCTCAACGGCTGCTGGCCGGCCAGCCGCACTTGAAAATTGTTTTTACCAGTGGCTACACCGCCAACGAGGTCAGCCCCGAAGTACTGGCCAAGACCCGCGCGCGCTTTCTCCAGAAACCTTACACGCACGACATGCTTGCCAAAGTCGTCCGCGACGCGCTGGATGGAAAATCTCCGGTCAATCACCCGCCCCAAACGGTCACGACCTGACCATTGCCGCGACGCGCTCAACTGTCTCGGAAATCTTCACCGGCAGCATCGCGCCGCCGCGTGGTTTGATTTCCACTTCACCCTTGGCGAGTGATTTTTCGCCGAGAGCGAGCCGGATGGGGAAACCGACCAGGTCCGCGTCCTTGAATTTCACCCCGGGACGCTCATCCCGGTCATCCAGAATCACGTCCACACCACGCGCGGTCAGTTCCGCGTAGAATTTTTCTGCCAGCTTCATCGCCTCGTTGTCGGGGTCCACGTTCAACGGCGTGATGCAAACCTGATACGGCGCGACACTCAACGGCCAGATGATCCCGTCCTTGTCGTTGCACTGCTCAATGACCGCCTGCAGGGTGCGCGTAACCCCGATACCGTAACAGCCCATCACGCACGGCTTGCGATTGCCCGCCTCGTCGAGATAGAGCGCATTGAATTTCTCACTGTATTTCGTGCCCAGCTTGAAGACGTGGCCGACTTCGATGGCACGCCGGATTTTCAGCGGCCGGCCACACTTCACACATGGCTCGCCCGCCGTAACGGTGCGCAAATCAAACCACTGCGCTACCCGGACGTCGCGCACGATGGAAATATTGCGCAGGTGAAAACCGTCCTCATTCGCGCCGGTCGTCATGTCATCCGCGCCGCGCAGACGCTCATCGGCGAAAATAGAAACGTTCTGCGACTTCAAAGTCGCGGCTACAGCGCCAAGGCTCCCCGGATGCGCGCCCATCAGGTTGAAAATCTCTTCCGGAGTCCCCGGACGAAAAACCGTTGTGCCGATTTTCCCGGCAAATTTGGCTTCGTTCAACTGGTCGTCACCACGAATCAAAACAATGACCGGCTTGCTGTCGGCAATATAAACCAGTGTTTTGATTTGTTTTTCCGCCAGAACATTAAACGGCGGTTTCGCCAGCGCCTCAATGGTCACAACCCCCGGTGTGGCAAACTTCTCGGGAAGCGCGTGCGCCCCGCGTGCGGCGGTCGGCGCCACGCCAACAGCACTCGTCGCCTTCTCAATGTTTGCCGCATACCCACACCCCTCGCAATAGACCACTTCGTTCTCGCCGGTTTCCGCCGGCACCATGAACTCGTGCGAAAATTTGCCGCCGATGACGCCGGTGTCGGCCTCGACCGGAAACGTCTTCAGACCGCATCGCTCAAAAATGCGCGTGTAGGTGTCGTACATTTTCCGGTAAGTCGCCTGCGCTGCCTCGTCGCTCACGTCGAAACTGTACGCGTCCTTCATGATGAATTCGCGGGCACGCATCAGCCCGAAGCGCGGACGGATTTCATCGCGGAACTTGTCGCTGATCTGGTAAAAATTCCGCGGTAACTGCCGGTAGGAATTGATTTCGTTGGCCGCCACGCCGGTGATGACTTCTTCGGCCGTCGCGCTCAAGACCCATTCGCGATTGCCGCTGTCCTTGACTTTGAACAGCACGTCGCGCGCGGTTTCGTAACGACCACTTTGTTGCCAGATTTCCGGTGGCTGCAGCGCGGGCATGAGCATTTCGAGTGCGCCCGCGCGGTCCATTTCTTCGCGGACGATTTGCTCGACCTTGCGCAACGCGCGCAGGCCGAGCGGCAGGAAAGTATAGATGCCGCCGGCCAGTTTACGGATCAGCCCGGCGCGCAACAGCAGTTTGTGCGACAGGATTTCCGCCTCGGCGGGCGGTTCACGGAGGGTCGGAATCAGGGTTTGTGTCCACTTCATGTGGCGGAAAGATTAACCATAAAAGAACGCGAGAACGAAGGATTTTATTTCGAGGCGGAGCGGCGCCTCGGCCGAGCGCCGCAAAATTCGCTCGAAGACAGCGGCTTTCTGCCGAAAGCCGCTACGTGCCTATTTCACCGTGTTCACCAGCGGCGCGAGGCCTTGAATCCGCACTTCCAACTTGTCACCACTCTGGATGGGCCCGATGCCGCTGGGTGTGCCGGTCAGAATCACGTCGCCCGGCAACAGCGTCAGGTTCGTGGAAATGAAACTCACCAGCTCGGCAGGTTTGAAAATGAGCTGGCTCGTGTTCGAGTTCTGGCGCAACTGGCCGTTTTGGAAAAGCTGAATCGTCAGGTTGCCCGGATCAATCTGCGTTTCCACGAACGGCCCCAGCGGCGTAAAGGTGTCAAATGACTTCGCCCGCGCCCATTGACTTTCGGAATTCTGGATCGTGCGGTCGGTGATGTCCTCCGCGGCGGTGTAACCGAATATGTAACGAGGCGCTTGCGTGGGCGTGACGTTGCGAACTTTGCGTCCGATGACGATAGCCAACTCCGCTTCGTAATCTGTGCGATGTTCGGGAAACGGAATTTGAATTTTCCCGCCGTCCGGTATCAGAGACGTGGTGGCTTTGAACCAGATCAATGGCTCTTTCGGCAGCGCCTTGCCCGTTTCGCGCGCGTGGTCGGCGTAATTGAGGCCGACAGCGATGATTTTGGACGGCACGACCGGCACCAGCGTCTTCACGCCCTTGTGCGGCGTCGGCTTGCGGTCGAAGGACAGCGCGCCGAAGACGTCGCCGCGCAGCCGGAACAATTCACCGTCCACCACTTTGGCGTGGAAAATCTCGTCACCCTTTTGAAACCGGCCAATGGCAGCCATGATAATTTCTATTTTACGATTCTTGATTTATGATTTTCGCCCCGGCGATGCCTTTCAATCGTAAATTGTCAATCCTCAATCGTAAATGACATTGTTGCCGTCCGGCATTTTTAGGCTACATTATCCGCGTGAAAGGGCTGACGAAGCAGGAACAACTGGTTCTCTGTATCGTTCTGGGTTTGCTGCTGACCGGTTGGGCGGTAAAAACATATCGCGCCGCGCACCCGCTTGTGGGGACGAAGCAAAGCGAAGGCCCACCGCCGGCAACAACGACTCAATCGGCCAAACCTTAAAAATGCAAGAAGTCAATTTTGATGAAGCGGTGGAAGTGGTCCTCACGAAGGACCCACGCTACGCGCGCGAGGCCTACATCTTCGTTCGCGAAGCGCTTGATTTTACTCAGAAACTCATCGGCAAGGAAACTCAAGGGCAAATCCGGCACGTGACCGGCCAGGAACTGCTGGACGGCATCCGGCAATTTGCGCTCCAGCAATTCGGCCCCATGGTGGTGACCGTATTTGAAGATTGGGGCGTGCGCAACTGCCGCGACTTCGGCGAAATCGTCTTCAACATGGTCGAGATCGGCCTGCTCGCCAAGACCGACAAGGACAGCCGCGACGATTTTCAGGACGGCTACGATTTCACCGACGCCTTCCGCAAACCGTTCTGGCCGGAAAGCAAACTCAAGGCCGAGAGCAAGCTGGTGGCAGGCTGAAAGCCGGGCGATTCAGTTTTTGGACTTCAAGCGTTAGTTTGCCTTCCGCGTCATTGGTCGGGGACATCCTGCCTTTGGTTTCACCGGTTGCATTACCTGTAAAATGGAGCAATTCCAGGATTTCACTCCGGAGACGGAGGAATTCAGGGCTATTACGCTGGCGCGGGCGGTCGAGGGCGACAGCGATGATTCGTTCAACGCGGCCGGGGGGCGCACTCATGATAACAATGCGATCCGCCATGTAGATAGCTTCGTCAATGTCGTGGGTAACCAGCAACATCGTGGTATGGCGGGCCTGCCAGAGACGCAGCACTTCGTCCTGCATGCGCATGCGCGTGAACGCGTCGAGCGCACCCAGCGGCTCATCGAGCAGCAGGATGCGGGGATGATTGATCAGCGCCCGGGCCAGGGCGACCCGCTGGGCCATGCCGCCGGAAAGATGGTGCGGATAAGCCTTGGCAAATGCTTCGAGACCCACCAGGCGCATGAATTCGTCCACTTCCGAACGTTTCGCTTTGAGCAGGCCGCGCGCGACCAAACCGGCTTGAATGTTCCGGCTGACCGTAAGCCACGGAAAAAGATTGGGGTCCTGAAAAACCAGACCACGCTCAGCACTGGGACCGGTGATCGGATCGTCGCCGACCCAGAGTTCCCCGGAATCGGGAACTTCAAGGCCGGCGATCAGGCGCAGCAGGGTGGACTTGCCACAACCACTGGGGCCGATGATGGAAATGAATTCCCCGGCAGCCGCCGAGAGTGTAGTCGCATCCAGCGCGAGGTTGTGAACTGCGGCGTTGCCGGGCGCCGGAAAACTTTTCCTCACGTCCAGAATCCGAAGCGAAGAACCTTCAGTTGAAGCAGTGGCAGATTCCGTCACCATTTGATCATTCCTTTCTGCCAACCGAGCACGCGGTCGCGCACCTTGAACAACAGAGTCATGATGGTCGAGAAGAACGCGGCCATGATGATGAGGGCGGCGAAGACTTTGCCATACTCGGCCCAGCCCTGGGCCCAACTGACATACCAACCCAGACCGGATTTGACGCCGACGGTTTCCGCCACCACCAGCGTCAGGAACGAAGTGCCGAGTCCCATGAACAGTCCGACAAAAATGCTCGGCATGGCCGCGGGAATGGCGACCCGGAAAATCAGATACCATCGCCCCGCGCCCAGCGTCCGGGCGACGTCCAGATAGGAAGCGCGGGTGTTGGCGATGCCGGAAATGGTCAACATCGTCACCGGAAACCAGACCGCCAGCGCGATGAGGATCACGGCAGAGAACGTTGCTGAGGGCGAGATCACCATCGCCAGCGGAATCCAGGCGGTCGCGGGGATCGGGCCGACCACTTTCAACAGTGGCATACCCCAATAACGCATGTGCGTGGACCAGCCGATGCAAACGCCGGTGATTAAAGCGATAATCACGCCCAGAACGTAACCTGAAAGCAACAGCAACAACGAATGCCAGGTGCTGTCGAAAAGCAACGTGCGATCATTCACCATGCTTTGCAGCACCGCCGCCGGGGCCGGAAAATACGGCAACGGCAACCAGCGCAGGACCCCGGTGATCAATTCCCAAAAACAAAGGGTCAAAATGGCTGCGGCAAAAATGGGGCACATGCTTCTCATCCATCTCCGCAACCCCCGCCAGAAAAACTGGATGAGATCGGCGGCGAGGGCCGCGGCGAGAACGCCTCCGAGAAATTGGGAATACCAGCGAGCTTCATTCGGCAATTCGTTGTTCGGCAGATACCCGTGAACCCCGAGAGCAACCAACGTCGCCGCCGGCACGGCCAGAAGCGTCGCCAGCCGCGGCTTTGACAAGGCAGAGCGACTGACGGCGGGTTTGGCAATCGGCCCTTTCACCGCTGGTGTGATGACGTTCATTTGTTGTTGGCCAGCCGGCAGCATGACATTTCGCCGTATTCAGTCGGAGTGGCAGGGCTTTGCGACAGTTCCGCGAGCAGGCGGGCGTTTTCATCTGGCGGCAATTGACCGTTCGCCACTTTTTCGACCTGTAACGAATCAATCCATTCATCCGTGACGCCGGGCAAATACACAAACGCGCGCTTGGCCAGTTCGTCCACGTCCGTGGTCGGGCTGAGCATGCCGGCTTTCTTCATCGCGACAGCCGCGGATTTCACCGAAGCCTCGGCGAGCGAGACACTCGGGATGTAATTCAAATGTGAAATCGCAACCGTGTTGAGTTCGGGATTCGAGGCGAGGTACTTTTTCTCGACCGAAAGCCGGGCGGCGGCGGCCGGATTGGTTTGCACCCACTTGGCCGCCTTGAGCAGGGCGCGGGTGGCCGCCACGGCGGCCTTGGGACTGGCGGCGAGGAATTTGCCGCTGACAATCACCTCGCAGCAGTATTCATCTTTGTAAGGGGCGTCGTTGGCCTGATCCGCGATGTTCTTAACCTTGCCCTCGGCGACCAACATGGTGCCGATCGGCTCGGAATCGGCCACCGCGTCCACTTCTCCCTTGTCAACGGCCAATCCCAGTTCGCCCGCCGGAAAAACAATCCAGGTGATTTCTTTGGACGGGTCAATGCCGTGGGCACTGAGGACTCGATTCGCGAAAATAAATGGCGGCGTTCCCATGCCGGGAATCCCGATCCGTTTGCCGCGAAGATCCTCGACTGAATTGACTTTACCATTCACCGCCGCCTGAACCCGCAGGCAACCACGATGAATGCCGCCGGTGAATTTCACGTCCAGCCCCTGCTCAATGGGCTTGAGAAAATACATGACCAGGTGATGGGTGATGTCATATCCCCCCAACGCCATCACGTCTTTGTAATTCGCCCAGTCGCATTTGACCAGAGTGACGTCGAGCCCTTCTTCCTTGAAAAAGCCCTTTTCCACAGCGATGTAAATAGGGGCTTCACAGGTCAGGCCAATATAACCGACGCGGATTTTCACCAGGCCATTGCCGCGGCTGCCCCCTGGCGCGGCTGCATTTTCCTTTTTCTGGCTGCAACCGGCCAGCAACAAGGTGCCGACGGCCAGCGCCACTATCAATTTTTTATCAAACATTACTTACGCCTTCCACCCGGTTAAATTCTATCGTTAGCAGTTACTCTCCTCAACTTCATTAAAACAAATCATCCGTGAATTTGACACCAAATCAAACCAAAAATGCTTTGGGAAGCGCGGACGGCAAAGTTACGGAGTGGCAAAGCCATAGCCTTGGCCGAAACGACTGCACCCTCTTTCATTGCCCCGCGCGTTGCACTGGTTAAACTGTCTGCGTGAAATCCAAAGGCGCGGTTTATCTCGTCGGGGCCGGGCCGGGCGACGCGGGGTTGCTCACGTTGCGCGGCGCGGAATTGCTCCGACGCGCCGACGTGGTCCTCTACGATGCGCTGGTGAATCCCGACCTGCTCCGCCTGGCCCCGGCATCCGCCGAATTCATCGCCCGCGGCAAAAACATGGCGATGCCGCAGGAACAAATCACCGCGCTGCTGATTGACCGGGCCCGCGCCGGCAAATGCGTCGTACGGCTCAAGGGCGGCGACCCTTACATCTTCGGCCGCGGCGGCGAGGAAGCCGAGGCGCTGGCCGCCGCAAAAGTTCATTTTGAAGTTGTACCCGGCGTTTCGTCCGTTGTGGCCGCGCCGAATTACGCCGGCATTCCCCTCACCCACCGCGCACATTGTTCGAGTTTCACTGTGTTCACCGGGCACGAAAATCCTGCCGATGCGGCAACGGACCTGCGCTACGACCAAATCGCCAAAATCCCCGGCACGAAGGTGGTGCTCATGGGCACTAACCGTCTCGACGAGTGGATCAAATCAATCATCGCGCATGGCATGTCACCGGACACGCCGGTGGCCATGGTCCGTTGGGGCACGATGGGGAAACAAAAATCGGTTGCCGGCACATTGGAAACGATTGCCGCGCTCGCCGCCAGGGAAAAAATCTCGCCGCCGGTGCTCACTGTCATCGGCGACGTGGTGAAGCTCCGCAAAAAGTTGAACTGGTTCGAGGGGCGGCCGTTGTTTGGCCGGCGCATTGTGGTCACCCGTGCGCGTGAGCAGGCCGGAAATTTCACTCAACGGCTTGCCGAACTCGGCGCAGACGTGCTGGAAGTGCCGACCATCAAAACCGCCGTGCCCACCGACCACGGCGACGTCGTGGATGCGTTGCTGGAATTGAACGCCTACGACTGGCTGGTGTTCACCAGCGCGAACGGGGTGACGGCATTTTTCGATTTGTTCTTCAAGCGCTTCAAGGATTTGCGCGATCTCGGCGGCGCGCGGATTGCGGCGGTCGGCCCCGCCACCGCGGCCAAATTGCGCGAACTGCATCTGCAAGTGGATTTAACGCCCGACGAAGCCCTCGGACGCAATATCGCCGAGGCATTGGCGAAATTCGAGAGTGTTGAAAATCTGAAAATCTGCCTGCTGCGCGCCGAAGCTGCGAACCCCGATTTGCCGCGCGCGCTGGAAGAATTCGGCGCCATCGTGGACGATATCGCCGTTTACCGCACCATCGCCGAAACGGAGGACCCGGCGGGAGCGGGCGCGGATTTGCCGGAGCAAGGGGCGGATTGGCTGACGTTCACCAGCGGCTCGACGGTCGAGCATTTCCACGCGCGATTTGATTTGCCGAAGCTGACCAAAAAATTCCCGCAACTGAAACTGGCATCCATCGGTCCCGAGACGAGCAAAGCTATCCGCGCGCTCGGTTTGACGCCGACGCTCGAAGCCAAAGAACATACGACGGACGGTTTGATTGCCGAGCTGCTGCGGGCGGGAAAATAGGAACGAAGGTTCTGTCAGATCACACAGGTTCCTTGCTGGCCTCAGCCCTGAGCAGACAAATCTTTCGCCATAACGTAATCGTCCATGACAAAGCCCTGACCGATGTCCGTAACGATGGAATCCACGACGTCAAAACCATTTCGCCGGTAAACGGCGATGGCTTTGGCGTTTCGTTTGTTCACCGAAAGAATCAACCTTCGCGCGCCCGCAACGCGGACTTCGTGTTCAACGTGTTGCAGTAACCGGCTGCCCAGTCCATGACCATGCCATTCCCACAACAGGTATAGTTTGTGCATTTTGATCACACCGGGTTCAGTTGTCGGACCACAGGACGCAAAGCCGACCGGTTTACTGTTTACCAAAAGAAGGTCGTAGCGAATGCCCTGCGATTGCATCTCCGCGCGCATCGTGTCCAGCGCATACATGCGTGCCAGCATGTAATCAATCTGCTCGTGGCTGATGATGCCCGGGTAACACGCCCGCCAGATGGCGCCCGCCAGTTGCGAAATGGCCGGCAGGTCGGCTTCGGTGGCCGAAACAATCTTCACGGGAACGGATATGTTCTCTGGTTTACGCAAGCTTGGGGCCCGGCTCAGTCACTCTGGTAATGCGCCGCGGCGCGTTCGACCAAATCCCGGTCGTTAAAGAAAAAGACCTCCGCCACCTTGCGCCAGAGATTCGTGCGATAAAATACCACGACACTTGATGCTCCTGCCAGCACATCGAGCAATTCAAACTTCAAATCCGGTTTTTGTTCCAGCGCCGATTGCCAGTAAGCTGCCACCCGCGCTTTGCCTTTCAATTTTCCCGATAGTTCGTTTGCGAACCGGGCGATGAACGGCGAGTTCATTTCAAAATCGTCCACGTAATGCGCCAGCAGGCGCGGGAAATCATGTGCATTCCACGCTTCGACCCGGTCACGGGCAAACTCCTCCGCCAACGCCAAACTCATCATCACATCCACACTCACTTTCGTCCCCGAAATTCGTCCATCAGGCGGAGAATCCCTTCGCGGATTTCGAACAATTCCTTCCGCGCCTCGACGATCATTTTCTCCGGCAAAAGTTTTTTCGGCACGACCGCCTCCAGCCCGGCTTGCGCCTTGTGCAGATGGTCGAGGGTGCGTTTCAGATAGGCGACCGTGAACGCGTCGTCCCGGTAACCGCGACCGCGAGCGAGGTTTTGCAACGCGCCGCCCAGCTTTACGCCCGTCGTTTGAAACTCAAAAACGAACTGCTGCAAATCTTCATCGGGAGATTCGGCGAGGCCGAGTTCATCGCATTCGTGCCAGACTTTGGCGGCACTCTCGAAACAACGATGCTGAAGCGGATGCCGGAGGTCGCCCTTTCCGGTCCGAGTCCAGTCAATGCCTTCGCGGTGGGAATCGGGTTCCGGCGGCGGCTCATTCAACGCTTCTTCGCACGCGCGATTCATTTCCTCAATGCGCCGGTTTTCTGCCTCGGCTTCTTCCGGCGTCAACTCGCGCAGCCAGCCCATTTCCTTCGCGATTTTTTCCTCGGCCTCGGGGCAATCACCGTATTTTTCCAGCAACTCCATGTATTTGTCCGTGCGCGCATCGCATTCCTTCATAAATTTTTCGTAATCGTGCTCGTCCCACTCCGCCTCCGGGTCCTTCTGTCCGCGCTGATGCTGTTCAATGGTCTCGGTGAGCTTGCGCATGAAATTATCCATGCCCGCTGCCGCCTGTCTGGCGCGCTCCGCATCCTCCTCTGCCGTCAGCCGCCATTCCGGCGCGGAAATGTTCAATTCATAATCCGCGCTTTCGATGACGACGCGCCCGTTCGCCTCGCTGAACCATTCGAGGTAAAGGCAGTTGGCCATGTGCTCCGGTGGTTTCTCCCCGCGTTTGCACATGAGATAGGCCTCCGGCATCGGAATATCGAACACGCGCACCTTGCGCGATGCCGTCAGGTCGCCAATCGTGCCGCGCTGCAAAGGGTGCAGCGAATCCAAATGTTGGTGCGCGACACGCGTGCGCGGATTGGTGAAGGTGAGCAGGCAACCGCCGAGGTCGGGCCACGCGTTGCCTTTGAGTTCGAGCGTCACCGGTTCGGAGCGGCCCTCGAGCCAAATTTTGCCGCGCACACTGCCTTTGACGCGGTTGTCAATCTCACCGCGCACTACGCTGTCATGAATCCGAAAGGCCATGCGCAGAGAATAAAGGTGTCCATGCCTTTCGGCAAAACAGTTGTGACCGGTCAACAGCCGCCTTATCAATTCAATTCTCAGAATGGACAATTTGTTTCATACTTTGCAAAGTGTGAAACATGCTGACCCCAAAACTACAACCAACATTGTGGCGTACTTGTCGGGTACTCGCCAATGACACGCGCCTCCGCCTTTTCGCGGAACTTGTCCGCAAACAACCGCAGAGCGTTTCCGAACTGGCCGCA
>Ga0335077_10006889_pt1 | contig 14052 bp, 11 predicted proteins | sample Lox_Sample_31_FD_207151 | JGI IMG/M metagenome (GOLD analysis project Ga0335077, IMG submission 207151) | Soil microbial communities from Loxahatchee National Wildlife Refuge, Florida, United States - Lox_Sample_3.1 | ecosystem: Environmental > Terrestrial > Soil > Wetlands | place: USA...
CCACGTGCATGTCCACGTAAAATTGATAACCCATCTTGCGGACAAAACATTTCTCGACGCGCGCAACGCCGGGAATGGTTTCCGCCAGATGCCGGATTTCGTCGCGGGTTTCACGGTCAGGCGCGGTGTCCATCAATTCGTTCAGCGCCGGGCGCAACAGCCGCCAGCCGTTCCAGGCGATGACGCACGCCGCCGCAATCGCCGCCCAGTCGTCCGCCGCTTCGTAACCCGGACCGCCCAGGACCGAGACGCTGATGCCGATACCGGCGGCGAACGACGTGATGGCGTCACTGCGATGGTGCCGGGCATCCGCGCGCACGGCCAAATTGTCCACCGCCCGTCCTTCGCGCCGGACGAAGCGGAACAAAATTTCCTTCACAACGACCACCCCTACCAAAACCGCCAGCGTGAATGGCGCGGGTGACGGATGCGGCTGGGACACTTCGCCAAGCGCCTTGAGCACAATCCAGCCTGCCGCAAACAACAGCATGGCCGAAACAATCGCCGCCGCAATCGGCTCGGCTTTGCCGTGGCCGTAGGGATGGTCTTCGTCCGCCGGTTCCGCCGCCACGATGACGCCGCGCCAGACGACGAGCGAACTGAAGACGTCGGCGAAGGATTCGACGGCGTCGGCGACGAGCGCGTGCGAATGGCCGACGATGCCCGTGGCCAGTTTGATCGCCGATAAAATGGCGTTGGCCGCCATTCCAATGAAGGTGGCACGCAGACTACGTTGCAGGCGGTTCGGCGGCACAGTCTATTTTTGATTTATGATTGATGATTTTCAAAAGCTGAGCGCGACTAAATCAAAAATCGTAAATCATAAATTAAAGGAGGTGGCAGAACATCCCATCGCGAAGTTTCGGCTCGAACCACGTGCTTTTTGGCGGCAGGACGCCGCCGGCGTCGCTGATGGCCATCAACGTCTCGATGCTCAAGGGAAACATCGAAAATGCGCAGGCAAATTCGCCGCGGTTCACCAGCTTTTCCAGTTCTGCCGGGCCGCGGATGCCGCCGACAAAATGGATGCGCTCATTTGTGCGCGGGTCGTCGATGCCAAAAATTGGCTCCAGTACGTGTTTTTGCAACAGGGCCACGTCGAGCAATTCGCGGGCGTCGCGTGCCTTCATCAACACCTGCCGCTGGAACGCCAAGGTATGCCATTTGCCGGCCAGATAAAGGCCGAGTTCATGTTCGCGGCCGGGCGCGGGCGTGCCATTGGCATCAATGGCAAAAACCGTGCCGAGGATTTCCAACAATTGCTCCGGTGTCCAACCGTTCAAATCCTTCAACACGCGGTTGTAGGGCAAAACCTGCGTCTGATTGTGCGGAAAAATCACGGCCAGAAATTGTCCGCTCTGTCCTGCGCCCTGACGTGATTGATAAACCCGCGCCGCTGCCGCGCTGCGATGATGACCATCGGCGATGTACAAGCAGGGAATTCGTGCAAAGTGCGTTTCGATGAATTTGACGTCATGCGGGTCCTGAACCGTCCAGGCCGTGTGCCGCACGCCGTCCTTGGCGGCGAAATCAATCTCCGGCTGTCCGGCGGTTTTTTTGACAATGAATTCGTCCAAGGCGCGAACGGCGGAGTAGGTCAAAAACACCGGGCTGGTTTGCGCGTTCAAGCTTTCGATGTGCCGCACGCGGTCGTTCTCCTTGTCCACGCGCGTTTGCTCGTGTCGGCGGATGGCGCCGCGCTGATATTCCACGCAACTGGCAACCGCGACCAGGCCGGTCTGCGTGTGCCCCCCCATGATTTGCCGGTACAGATAAAAGCACGGCTGCGCGTCGGGTTTGAGCGCGCCATCATGGATGAATTTTTGGAAACTTTCCATGCCCTTGGCGTACACATCCGGCGCATGAACATCCGTGCCCGGCGGCAGATCAATTTCCGGTTTGCTGACGTGGAAAAAGCTGAGCGGGTTGCCGGCGGCGAGTTCGCGCGCCTCGTCCGACGACAGCACGTCATAGGGCAGTTCGCAGATTTTCTCCGCCAGCTCCGGTTTGGGCCGCAACGCGGCAAAGGGTTTAACAATAGCCATTAAACGGCGGGAAGATACGGGCGATTACGATTGGAGGCACGCCGAAACTGAATCATCTCCCTGGTTCCCTCCCAAGAACCTGTCAAAGGTTTACGGGAGGGATTCTGCGAACGTCACCGGGACGGGCCGGAGAGTGTGACGCTCTGTCCGATGGCCGGAACTTTGAACGGTTTGGCGGAAGATGCCCGCCAGTCGAACCAGATCCAGCGGAAATCAGGCGAATCCAGCGAGGCATCGAACCGGAACGCAACGCGGGAAGGAAAACCCGCTGAATCCAATTCCAGTACTTCCACCGTGAGGCCGTCGAGATTATAGCGGTCGCCCTTCTTGAAGTTGGGTTCAGCCCCGACGAGGGTGAAAGCACTAAAGGCGTAGGCGATATGGATGGGGCCGACATCGTCGCAGGAGAATATGTTCGAACCATGGGATTGAATCACCAGCGTTTTGTCATCAGTTCGCTGGACGTCAAAGCCCGTGCAACCCGGCACCAGCGTTCTCAAGGTTTTTGGCAAAGCCTGGTGATAATACGCCTTGAAAGCAGGTATATAAGCCGACTCCAGCGGGCAGGGGGCGTTGACTATGATCACATTTTCGTTCTCGCCGTTTGGCCAATCAGGAGGAACGCGGCTTGCCCAGGCAAAAAAGAAAGAGTCAGCTTTAACCAGTGCGATTCTTTTGGCGATCGCTCCCGGACCATGCACCAGAATCAACAGAACGCAGGCTATCCACGCCAAAATCCGGTAAGCTGGCCAATGCGGCAACCGGATTGACCGGGTAACCAGACCGGCAACGAAACTGGCAATCAGTCCATAAGCGCCAACCGCGATAAAGCCGAAGTTTTTGGACAAGGGCACCAGCACCGCTTCGGGGATGGCGGCCAATATCATGACCGCGAACCAGAACGCGGCAATCTTGTCCCGGCGCACCCACGGGATGAAAACCACCAGAGCCGCGACCGTGACCGCGCCATAAAGCGCGATGATTGGCGGGTGCCATGAAGGTTTAACTGCGAACAAAAATTCCGGCGGCACGCTGGTAAGCTGGCTTCCCAGCAGAATCATGTCTCTGGGGATCAGTTCCCGCACAAAACGAAGTGGCTCATGGGCAGGATCAATGTAAAGGCCCACGTGGGCTATGCCGTATCCCGAGGAGGTGTAGATGATCCGCCACGCGACGATAACCAGGACCGAAGGCAAAACCGTCAGCGCCCGGTTGCGAAAGGAACCCGGCTCAAGCACCAGCGCATAGGCAAGGATAAAGGCAAACGTGGAAGCGCCGCCTTCTTCCGCGAAAAGCGAAAGCGCGAGGAACAACGCGGACAGCACCATCCCGGAACGGGACTTTGCGGAACGCCATTGATGATGTTCATAAAAACACATCAGGCCGAAGAACAGCGACAGCATGAAGCCGCGATTGGCGACGAACGCCACGGGGAAGTAGGTGTTGCCATCCAGCAGGAACATCAGCGCCGCCAGTCCGGCGGCCCATCCGCTTCCCATCAGCTTTCGGTAAATAATCGTCACGAGAAACACGACGGCCGCAAACCACGCGATGTTCTGGGCGTGCATCAGCGCGGATGTATTGGGGAAGAGCCGGCAATCGAGCCAGTGAGTGAGCGCGGCGACCGGCCGGCACAGACTGCATCTTAAACCATCCGGCGTCCACCACGGCAGCGCGCCGTAGTTCTTCATTAAAGCCACGCATCGGGGATTCCGGTCGAAGCCGAAGAGGTCGCAAAGCACAGTCGAGAAACTGCCGGAATTTGCGGGGTTGCCCGTCTCGTGCATTCGCGGCGGCAACTGGCTTGGCCGGAGCGCAATCGCGCGCTGAGGCAGATCATCTGCGAACAAGCCAACTTTCAAGGCGGGCAACATGACCAGTATCGCCCCGATGGCAAGAATCACTGGAAGGTGACGATGCTCAAGAAATTTCTGTGCAAACACCCAAACTCTGTTGCCTGTTCCTTCCGTCTTCATTTGGTTGCTGCCAATTTGGTTGGCAATCGTGACTGACCTATCCTAATTGACAGGCAAAACCACCAAACATCACGCTTCGCATCGGCGCGACTTAACGAGCCCAGGCAAACCGTTCGTTCTTTTCTTATTTGGAAGATTTGGCGTTCCAGATGGCCATCGTGTCGGGCGAACCCTGGCTGCGAATGCCATTGTCCGAAAGAATGTCGTCGGTGGCCGCGACCATCGTCGCGCGGGGAAACACCAGCGTCTCGCCGCCGCGGTCGTAAAATGCGACAGTAATGAAGTCGCCCTTGGCGTCGCGCAAAACTTCCACGAGATGGTCCAGATTCCTGATGGGGATGCCGTTGACGGTTTTGACCACTTCGCAAAATGGGGGGGAATAGCCTTCGGCCAATTTGTGCGGAAAGAAGGGGGATGGAACCACAACCAGTTCTTCACCGGGAAATGCAGGCTTGTCGTCGTAGCGCGTGATCAGCGGGCTGTTTCGGGCAGTAAGCCAGCTTATCCAACGGTCACCCCTGGAATTGCCGGTGAGACCGCGGATAAATTGCTCCGTAGCTGTGGAAAAGACCAACGGCCCGTAAATGAAATAGGACGGATAAGCGTCTCCCAAATCCGGAGTGACCATGGAATACTTTGGTGATACGGGAAGTTCAACGCGAATCTCCTTCCCGGCACGTACCACGGTCAGCGGGAGTTTGCCGTCCTTGGCCGTTTTCTGGACCAAATACTGAAAACGGACCCGCAAGTTGTCCCCAACTTTGATCATCCCCTGGTCGTCCACTGGCGCGCCGCCGATCTTGGTAATCACGTCCCATTCCTTCAGCGGATAGGCCGGGTCGGGATTGTCCGGTTTATGCACAACCATGCCGTGAACCGATTTGTCGAGCTTGAGAAAGGGGCGCAAGGCGGGGTTTTCGAGCGTCTGCAGTTCATCAAACATGGCGGGCTTCCCGTCATAATGACCATCCGCAATGTCCTGAAGAAACAAGCTGATTTCTTCATTCGGAATGATATAGCCAATGTTGTCCGCGGAGCCAAAACGGCTGAACGCAAGGCCGATCATTTTGTCGCCCACCACCGCCGGCCCGCCGCTGTTGCCGGGATTGATGGCGGCGTCAATCTGTATCCGCAAACCCGAAACCGGAAAATTGTAGGTAGTGAATTCGATGCGCGACACGATGCCCTTGGTTATGGAAAGGCTTGTGCCGCCTTCGGGATAACCATAGACCATGACCGCATCCTTGATGTCGGGCAGCATTTTTGCCCGCGGCAACGGCAGATGCGAGTCAAAAAACGTCGGGTCGTCCAGCTTGAGCACGGCGAGGTCAATGCCCGGCGCGATGAATTCGACCGTCGCGGAAATTTTGTCGCCGGCCTGATTGGCCTGCACCTGCACCTGGCTGGCGTAAAGCACCACATGGGCGCACGTGAGAATCCGTTTGCCTTCAATGACGACGCCGCTGCCGGTGATTTCGTTCGGGGATTCCTTGGTCCACGGCTGGTAAAAGTCGGGGTAACGCACGGTCGAAAACACCTTTACGACCGAGTTCGCAATTGCGTCGGTTTTGGTTTCCGCAGGTGCCGACGGAGTGGTGACAGAGGTTCCGGCTGGGACGGCGGCAGAATCTGCAGCGGTGGCGCGGAACGTCACGAGTGGCATGGCAAAATTGAGAATCAGCAGCAGGGCTGCAACCGGGTGGCGGCAAGAGGACTTCCAGTTCATGCGGGTCAAAGACAACGGCAATTGACCGCAAAAGCCAAGCCCATTTTCGGACATCACGCCAGAACAAAATGAATAACTCCTTCAGAAATAGTACTTGCCATCCGGCTTTTTGTGATTATGCTTCGGGTCCCTTTACTCGATAAAATTTATGGCACGCATTTGTGAATTGACCGGCAAAGGCCCGCGCAAGGGCAGCATCATCTGGCGCAGTGGCAAACCGAAGAAACAGGGCGGCATCGGCACGCACATCACCGCCATCACCAAGCGCCGGTTCCTGCCGAATTTGCAGCGCGTGAAAGCGCAGTTGCCCAACGGCGAAGTGCGTTACATCCGCGTTGCCGCCAGCGCCATCAAAAAGGGCCTCGTCATCAAGGCGCCCAAACGAAATTGGAAAAAGCCGGAAGCGGTTAAGGTCTGAAGCCAATTGGATTTCGAACAGAAGCGAGGCGATTCAGCCTCGCTTTTTATTTTCCCTTCAGCCGGTGCATCTGGGCGCGTTTGAGTTCGCGGGCGGACTCGCGTCGCTTCAAATCCTCGCGCTTGTCGAACTGCTGTTTGCCTTTGCCAACGGCCAGTGCCACTTTCACCTTTCCGTTCTTCCAGTAAAACGCCAGCGGCACGAGCGCATGGCCTTTGACCGAGGCCAGACCGAACAATTTCCGGATCTCCGACCGGTGCAGCAATAATTTGCGCGGGGCCTTGGGCTGATGATTTTGCAGATTGCCGTGCGAGTATTCGTCTATGTGCGCGTTATACAGCCAGACCTCGTCCTCGTCCACGCGGGCAAAGGCGTCGTTGATTTGGCCCTTGCCCACGCGCAGCGATTTGACCTCCGTGCCGTGCAACACGATACCCGCCTCGAAGGTTTCAAGGATGTGGTAATCGCGGCGCGCCTTGTGGTTGGTCACGATGTCGGCCATGACCAATTTTAGATTTACGATTGACGATTTACGAGGTGAATTTGAAACGAAGAGCGACGCGTAAATCGTAAATGCAATCAGCGTTTCCGCCGCTTCTTGGCCTGCGGACGGACCAGTTCGACCGGTTCGGGCAATTCCCAGCCGATTTTGTCTTCCAGGATTTCGCGCAACGCAATGTCCGCCGCGCCGAGGTTGGTCGTATTGGCAACGAGCGGACGGCTCAAGCCGCCGCCGCCGGAATTGAGCTGGCGCACGCGGCGCGAAATGAGGTTCACCAGCACGTTTGGGTTGCCGACCTTTTCGGCAGCCTTCTTGCAGAGTTCGGCGTTCACAATGTTTAGGTCGAAAAAACGAGCCAAAAAGTATATCCGCTCCGTCAATATATGCAATAAGAAAAATTGAGCCTTTGGCGGAAATGAATTTGATGCTATTTTGCAAGCAAATTGAACGAAACGGAGCGAACCATGAAAACACGCAAATTAGGAAAACAAGGATTGGTGGTTTCAACTCTGGGTCTGGGCTGCATGGGCATGTCGGAATTTTACAGCGGGCGTGACGACCGGGAATCCATCGCCACTATCCACCGCGCGCTGGACTTGGGTTTGACGTTCCTCGATACCGCGGACATGTACGGGCCGTATCTCAACGAGGAACTCGTCGGTCGCGCCATTCAGGGCCGGCGTGACCAGATCATTTTGGCCACCAAGTTCGGCATCGTGCGCGACGCCAAAAGGCCCAACGTCCGCAGTGTCAGCGGAAAACCCGATTACGTCCGCGCTTCCTGTGAAGGCAGTTTGCGCCGATTGAAGGTGGACATGATTGATTTGTATTACCAGCATCGCGTGGATCCGGCCACGCCCATCGAGGAAACCGTCGGCGCGATGGCGCAACTGGTGAAGGAAGGCAAGGTGCGTTACCTCGGCCTGTCTGAACCCGGCCCGCAAGCCGTCCGCTGCGCCCACGCCGTCCATCCCATCACCGCGCTGCAAAACGAATTTTCCCTCTGGACGCGCGATCCCGAGGACAAAATCCTGCCCATGTGCCGCGAACTGGGCATCGGTCTTGTCGCTTACAGCCCGCTGGGCCGTGGCTTTCTCACCGGCCGGTTCAATAAATTTGACGACCTGCCCGCCGACGATTACCGCCGCCATTCACCGCGGTTTCAGGGCGAAAATTTCCAGCGCAACCTCGACCTCGTCAAACGCATCGGGGAACTCGCCGCGAGAAAACAGTGCACCTCATCGCAGCTCGCGTTGGCCTGGGTACTGGCCCAAGGCGAAGACATTGTTCCCATTCCCGGCACCAAGCGCCGGAAATATCTCGAGGAAAACGTCGCGGCGACGAATATCGAATTGACCGCAGACGATTTGAAGCAAATCGCGGAAGTTGCTCCTGTTGGTGTTGCCGCCGGCCCGCGTTATCCCGAACACATGATGCAGTTGATTGGGCGGTGAAAGGAATTGTAGCGTCGAGCCTGCGGCTCGACTTCATCGGCGCAAAGCGCCGACGCTACATCGGATAACAACCCGTTACTTGCCCGCACCGGCTCTTTTTCTTAAAATACCGGCATGTCGGAAGTAAAAAAACGGCTTTCCACCGCCATAAGCAGATTTGATTTACAGGACTTTCTGACCGCGCGCACCCAAGCCGTCAATCGGGCCTTGGATAAATTTCTGCCATCTGAAAAGACCAAGCCCGCGACCATCCACCGTGCGATGCGTTACTCGCTCTTTGCCGGCGGCAAACGGATGCGCCCTGCGCTTTGCCTCGCCGCCGCGCAAGCGTGCGGCGGACGTGCAGCCGATGCCCTGCCGCTCGCGTGCGCCGTCGAGTGCATCCACACCTATTCGCTCATCCACGACGATTTGCCGGCGATGGACAACGACGATTTCCGCCGCGGCAAGCCGACCAACCACAAGGTCTTCGGCGACGGCATCGCCGTGCTGGCCGGTGACGCGCTGTTGACGCAGGCGTTTGAAATCGCCGCGCAGGCCAAAGGTTGGCCGCGCTATTCGCATCGCGATTTGATTCTGGAAATCGCCAAGGCGTCCGGCTCGCTCCAACTCGTCGCCGGGCAGGTGGCGGATCTGGAGGGCGAAGGCAAACAAATTTCCGCGAACGAACTGCGTTACATCCACGAGCGCAAAACCTCTGCGCTGTTATGCTGTTCCGTGCGGCTCGGCGGCATGAGCGCCAACTGCACGCCCGTGCAACTCCGCGCGCTCACGGATTTCGGCTATCACGTCGGCCTCGCGTTCCAAGTCATTGACGATATCCTCGACGTGACGCAGACCAGCGAGCAACTGGGCAAGACGGCTGGCAAGGATACGGCGGCGCAAAAGGCGACCTACCCGGCAATTGTCGGTCTGGAAAAATCCCGGAAAATTGCGGAGCAACTGACAGCCAAGGCCTTTGCCGCGCTGAAAGCTTTCAAAGGCCGCGCCGTCGCCCTTGAAGCACTGGCGGAATTTCTGTTGAAGCGGGACCGGTAAGCCAAAAAGGCGTTTATCCTTTTGACAAAGTAAGTATTTCCAACTTCCGGTAGTGGGTCAGTTTGAATTTAGACTAAATGCCAATCAGCCGGAAAACCCATCTTTGCAATAGCACTTTGGGATGTTGCTTTAGCAAAACAGCAAATTTAAGCCCCCAAGCAGTATTAGGAGCCACTTTTTCAACCAAGTCCCGAATGATTAAATAAGCCGTGTAGAAATAGGCATCATCGCTTTTATCTTTTGGATGTTTCTTTGCAACCTTTATGACGAATCGTCCGTTCCAAAGACGGGCATAATGAGCGCAGATGTTTCGCACATAGGTTCCTGCCTTCGTTTCACTTCGGCGCGGCAAGTCATCGGCCAACACCGGGCTGAATGACATAATCCCTTCGGGATATTTCCATCCATTGTTCGCGCACAAATCCGCTTTACTTTTATTTTTTCCGCCGCAATTCTGCGATCTCAATCGCCACCACCTGATTTACATGAAATTTTGGCGCACGATGGTTTGTTCCTTCGCCGTGATGATGACGGTCGTTCCCGTCGCCAGGGCTGCAGTCTCCGTCTTTCCGGAGGTAAGGGATTTGCCGGTGCGCAAGGAAATGCCGGACGCGATGACCATGGACGACGGCACCAAGGTCAAAACCATCGCGCAATGGCGTCAGCGGCGCGAGGAGATGAAGGCGATTCTGGAGCATTACGAACTCGGCCACGCACCGCCGCCGCCGGGCAATGTGACCGGACGGGACCTCAAATCCGCCATCCTGCTTGACGGGACAGTGAAATACCGGCTGGTGCATTTGAAGTTTGGGCCGGGAGAAAAACTAGGGTTTGACATCGCGATTTTCACTCCGTCAAAAGGCGGCCCGTTTCCGGCCATCATCAACCCATCGTTTTTCAACACGCCGGGCGTCGCCATCACAAACACAGACAAGTTGCCCACCGCATCCGAAGCGGCGACGAATTTACACGCGCGCCTGCGATTGATTTTCAACTCGCCGGTCGCGCCGGAACGCGCCGCGGAGGGTTTCAGCAACGAACTCAATCGCGGTTATGCAGTTGTGACCTACCACTACACCGAGTGCGGCGCGGACAACGCCGATTTCCGCAGTTCATCCTTTTACCCCGCCTATCCCAATTACGACTGGGGCGTGCTGCTCGGCTGGGCGTGGGGATTCTCGCGCGTGGTGGATTATCTGGAGACGCAACCGTTCGCGGACACAAACAAGATTATCGCGCTGGGCCATTCGCGGCTTGGGAAACTGGTTATGGTGGCTACCGCGTTTGATGAGCGTATCTCGCTCGGCGCGCCCGCCGGATCGAGCGGCGCCGGTACGGGCGCGTATCGTTTCTGCGGACCCGGTCGTGGCGGCAAGGAAGGCATCGAAACCATGACACGGAAATTTCCGTACTACTTCGTGCCGCGATTGAAGGAATTCACCGGGCAGATGTATAAACTGCCGTTTGAAGCATATTGGTACATTGCCTTGGCTGCGCCGCGCCCTTGGATTTCGGTGGAAGGCACGGATGACCAAAATTGCGTCCCGAATGCGGTCAAACAATCTATCCTCGCGGCGCGGCCAATTTACGCGTTTCTGGGCGTGAGCACGAATCGCGTAGGTGTGAGTTATCAGCCACATCGGCATATGTTGACAGCGGGCGATGTGAATGCGGTACTCGATTTTGCTGACCAGCAACTGCGCGGGATCGACCATCACCGGCGCTTTGACCAGTTCCCGCCGGACTCGGCTTCGGTATCGCCGGAGAAAATTTCGTCAACAACAAATAAAATGGTTGAACCATGAAACATTTTGGGCTCGTTGGGATTTTCCTCATCTTGATGGTGCACACCGGATGCGCTGACGTGCAACATGCGCCATTCGATGTCCGTGCTTTCGGCGCAACTGGCAATGGTGCCACAAAAGACACTACTGCGTTCCAGAGAGCGCTCAACGCCTGTGCTGCCGCTGGTGGTGGCGAAGTTATTGTGCCTGCCGGGAATTATCTCATCGGCAGCATCGAGTTAAGATCGGGCACCACGTTGCGTCTCGCAAACGGCGCGAACCTGCTTGGCAGTCCGGATTTGGAAGACTATCCGATTGTCAAAGTTCGCTGGGAAGGGAAATGGATTGACGGCCATCGCGCGCTCATTTCGGCGTACGACGCGAACCATATTGGCATCGTCGGGCCGGGAAAAATTTCCGGCAACCCTGTTTTGGGCGGACGGCAGATGCCGCGTCGTCCGGTCATCATTGAGCCAATCAATTGCACGGATGTCCGGTTGGAAGGTTTTTCCACCGAACACCGGAGTATGTGGTCAATCCATCCCACGTACTGCGAAAATGTTGTCGCAAAAGATCTCACCATCCGCAGCACCGGCGGCAACGGCGACGGCATTGACGTGGATTCGTGCCAGCACGTCCGCATTGAAAATTGCGACATCGCGACCGGTGACGATTGCATCGCCCTCAAATCCGGGCGCGGCATGGAAGGCTATCGCATCGCCAGACCGACCGAGGATATTTTGATTTCCAATTGCACACTTGCGGACAGCATTTTTGCGTGCATCGGCATTGGTAGCGAAACTTCCGGCGGCATCCGCGACGTGCGGATTGAGAATTGCAAATTCACCCAGGCGCGGACCTTTGCCATTTACATCAAGAGCCGGCCCGGACGCGGCGCGTTCATCGAAAATATTTCCGCGACCAATCTGGATGTCGCCACTGCGCCCGGCGGTTTTCTGCGCGTGAATCTTTTGAACAGCGGCATTCAGGACCCCGAACCGGTGCCCGGCGATGAGGGTATTCCACGGGCGGGAAATTTCAGTTTCACGGACATCAAAGTAAACTGCGGAACCCTGGTGGATGCCGCCCGGATTTCCCCAGCAAAACCCATCAACGGATTTTCACTGGTGAACATCAGTGGAACCTGCGAAAGAGCCATCGCGCTCGCCAACATCACCCATGCCGAACTGCGCGACATACACGTAGCCGGCTACACCGGTTCATTCCTCACGCAGACCAACGTCCAAGGCATTGGATTGGAAGAACCCAAGTGATTCATGTTAAACTGCCGGAGAACGGCCTTTAACCAACGACATGGCTGAAACCCTCGTTCACGACACTCCTCCCATTCTCCAATCGAGCTGCCCGCCGACTCAATTTCGGCGCTGCCTTGACGCGGTGGCGTTCGTTGGAATCTGGATGGCAATTGGTTGGCTGTTCCATCTGGACGCCAACAGCTATCTGGTGGTGGGGGTTCCGCTGGTTGTGGCTTTCCAACTTTTGGTGCGTAAAAAACCATTGGTGACACTTTGGATCCGGAATACAGAACGATTCCGGTTAAGCAGACTGGGAATCGTTCTTGGACTTGGCCTGACGATTTTGCCGACGGTCAGAATGATTCAAACTTTCCGATTGGCGTCCTGGCCGTCACACGCGCCGGAAATCCTGTGGTATGTCTGCTGTATTATCGGGGCTTTTGGGGCGGCGTTCGCGTTCTGCCAATTTACAAGGCAGACATGGAAGGCGTTGGGATTTTGCATGCTGACCGCCGGGGTTATCGGCAGCGGGACGATGTTGCTGGGTGTCTTTGTTCGCTCGGTAATTTTGCACAAGCCAATCGAATTGATCGGAGCCGCGAGGATGACTGGAATTCAAAGTTTTCTGCTCTATCTGCCGGTGTGCTTTGTTTTGGAAGAAGTTGTCTTTCGGGGCGCAATTGATTCGCATGTATTTCAGCCCGGCGACAAGGGCCAATGGTGGACGGCGTTCTTTGTTTCCACGTTGTGGGGTTGGTGGCACCTGCCCATTACGGGTCCAAAGGGAATTTTACAGTTGATGGCGCTCATTGTTGCATTGCCTTGCATCCATATCGCCATCGGTGTTTTTCTTTCGTTAAGCTGGCGGCGCAGCGGCAATCTGGCCGTGACCGCCACCGTGCACGCGTTCATTGATGCCGTGAGAAACATGCTGTTGCAGTAACACGGCTCCCTAAACCGGCTCCGCGCGATTGGTCTTTACGACTTCACTCACCCGGCACCTCTCCCCAGGAAGAGGACATGGCGGCACCGGATGGAGAATGTTATAAAAAGCATGGACAATCCTCTGAATCCCGCTTTCCGGCTTGAAACAACACGGGTTTGAATGGGAAAATTGTCCAATATGAGACCCGAGCAATGGGAGATTTTCAAGAAGGCCGCGCGGCTGGAAAAACTGGACAAGGTTCCCATGGCCATGATCATTGATAGCCCGTGGATTCCCGGCTATCTCGGTTTGAACCATATGGATTATTTTCTCGACCCGGAATTGTGGTTCCAATCCAATCTGAAAATCCACCGCGAATTTCCCGACATCATCTTTGTCCCTTCATGGTGGATGGAATACGGCATGGCGGCGGAACCGTCCGCGCTCGGCGCGAAAATCAAATTCTGGCAAGATAACACCCCCAGCGAATATCACACACTTTATCACATCGAGGACGTCGAAAAGTTCCCGGAATACGAAGTCGAAGCCGACGCGTTCATGGGCATGACGTTGCACCGCATTCGGATGCACCGGCAGCGCATCCTGGACACGGGTGAAATCCTGCCACTGGTCACGTCGCGCGGGCCGATGTGCACGGCGGGCTTTGTGCGCGGCACTACCGACCTGATGATTGATCTCGTGGAAAAGCCGGAGTGGGCGCACAAGCTGCTCGACCTGTGCACACGCCTGGTTATTGACTGGCTCAAGGCCCAGCACACGGCGATCGGCAACACGGTGGAAGGCATTTTCGTCCTGGACGACATTGTCGGCTTCGTGAACGAGGAGCATTACAAGGAATTCGCGCATCCGTATCTGAAAAGGATCTGCGATGCTTTCCCGAAAGACTGGGTGAAGATTTACCACAACG
>Ga0335077_10006890_pt1 | contig 14052 bp, 12 predicted proteins | sample Lox_Sample_31_FD_207151 | JGI IMG/M metagenome (GOLD analysis project Ga0335077, IMG submission 207151) | Soil microbial communities from Loxahatchee National Wildlife Refuge, Florida, United States - Lox_Sample_3.1 | ecosystem: Environmental > Terrestrial > Soil > Wetlands | place: USA...
CGTTGACGAAAACGATCTCATCGGGTCCTGAATTGGTCTGCGCTGACAGGATCGCGCCTGCGCAACCGATCAGAAAAAGAAGTCTGAGTGGAATCGCCATACGAGTGTGAGAGATTGCTTCAAATTATAGCGTTACAGAGGATGAAACAGTTACGCCTGCGCGATGCGGAAGCATTCGCGGGCGATTTCCCACTCTTCTTCGGCGGTAATGACCAGGGTGCGCGCATTCAGGAACGCGAGCCGGCGACTTACCAGTTCGCGCAGCGGCGCGCAATTTTCGCCGATGCCTCCGGTGAAGACGATGGCGTCGGCGCCGCCGATGACCGCGGCCATGGCTCCGACAGCTCGGCACAGACGGTGCGCGTAGATTTCGAAGGCGAGCTTGGCGCGCTCATTGCCCTGGTTCATCGCGGCAATCACTTCGCGCATATCGGAGGAAACTCCGGAGATGCCGAGCAGTCCCGACTGGCGATTGAGAATCTCGTCGAGATTTTCGGCGGTGTAACCGCGATGACGAATGAGGTAGATCAGGATTCCGGGGTCAATCGAGCCCGATCGCGTGCCCATCATCAATCCCTCGAGCGGGGTGAACCCCATGGTCGTATCGACGGATTTACCGTCGCGCACCGCGGCGACAGAGGCTCCATTGCCCAAGTGGCAAATCACCAGGCGCGTTTGCCGCCCGAGGATTTCGCCGGCGCGCCGCGACGCGTACTGGTAGCTGATGCCGTGAAACCCGAAGCGCCGGATGCCTTGCGCCAGCCAGTCGTACGGACCCGGATAGACGTACGCCGCGGGATCGAGTGTCGAATGAAACGCTGCATCGAAAACGGCAATCTGCGGAACGCCGGGGAAGATTTTGGCGACGCAGTCGATGGCGTCGAGCTCGAAACGGTTGTGCGTGGGCGCCTCCTCGGCCGCGCGCGCGATCTCGGCGCGCACTTCGTCCGTGACGCGCGTGCTCTGGCGAAATTTGCCGCCGTGGACGATGCGGTGACCCGCCACGTCGACGGGCCCCGGAACCGCGCGCAGAACCGGCTCGATCGCGCCGGGTTTCAGATCGAATCGCGTCTGCCACACCGGCGCGGGCGGCGCGCTCGGCGGATCGCCCACGATTTCGTCGAGCCGGCATTTGAAGCTGCTCGATCCTCCGTTCAGCACCAGAATTCGCATGGCAGTAAAATTAATGATAGTTGCTCATGCTCCGGTGGGAGCATTACGGCGACTCGTCGTGTGATGGACCGACTGAGACCGTACTTTCTGGCAGTTCTGTGCGTTGCGGTTTCCACTGCTGCGCGGCTCGCTGTCGATCCGATTCTGCACAACCGAAATCCGTTTCTGCTGTACGCCTGCGGCGTGGTGATCGCGGCGCTGTATGGGCGGGTGCAGGCGGGCATCGCCGCAACCATTCTGTCAGTCCCGATCTGCGCGTACCTGTTTCTGGAGCCGCGCGACTCCTTCTTCCTGAAGGATACGTCGGCAGAGCTGATGATGCTGACGCTGTTTCTGGTGCTGGGGGTGGGCATCAGCATCATTGTCGAGCGGCTGCACCGGTCGAGACAGCGGCTGCGCCAATCGGCCGAGGCTCTGAAGGAGAGCGAGCTGAAGCTCCGGACCCTGGCTGCGACCGTGCCCGACGTGCTGTTCACCATCGCGCCGGACGGCCGCTGCGGCTATGCGAGCCGGAGCTATTGCGATTATGTCGGGCTCGACGACGATCGGGCGCGTGCCGGCTGGATCGAGGCGATCCATCCGGAAGACCGGCCGGTGTACATGGAAAACTGGTCGAATGCGGTGCAGGCTGGAACCGAGTTCGAAGCCACGTATCGCGTGCGCAGGGCTGACGGCGAATACCGCTGGTTCCAGGCGCACGCCAAGCCCATCCGGCCGGCGGAGGGCCAAATCGCCAACTGGAGCGGCGTGTGTGCCGATATTCATGAGCACAAACTGCTGGAGCAAACGCTCGCGCGGCGCACCGAGGAAGTCGCCGCGGCGAGCGAGGAGTTCCAGAACTTCGCCTATCGCGTCGGGCACGATTTGAAGGAGCCGTTGCGCATGATCGCGATGTACAGCGAAATGCTGGTGCGGCGCAACGAAGACCGGATCGACGAGGAATCGCGCTTGCTCACGCGCACATTGCTCGAAGGCGTGGGCCGCGTGGAGCAACAGTTGCGCAATCTGCTGGAATACGCGCGCGCGGGGTCGTTCGAATTGAAGAACGAGCTGATCGATTTCAACGCGGCGGCGGACGCGGCGATCGCGAACCTTCAGGCGGCGATCCTCGAAACGCGCGCGACGGTGACACACGACCGGCTGCCGTCGCTCGAGGCCAATGCGGACCGCATCCGCTCGATTTTTCAAAACCTGGTCGGCAACGCCCTGAAGTATCGCTCCAGTTGTCCGCCGGTGGTGCACATCTCCGCGCGCCAGCAGCGCTCCGAATGGATTTTCGCCGTGAAGGATAACGGCGCCGGGTTCGAGCAGAAAGACGCCGAGCGGATTTTCCGGCCGTTCGAGCGGGCGCGGCCTTCTTCGCGAGTGCAGGGCAGCGGGCTGGGACTGGCGATCGTGAAGCGCGTAATCGAGCTAAAGGGCGGACGAATCTGGGCGGAATCCGAACCTGGCCGGGGATCGACGTTTTACTTTTCGCTGCCGCGCAGCCTGGAACGAAAGAGCTCGGGTCGCGAAGAAGCAAGCGCGGCGGTCCACTCGGCCGGTTCCCAGGCGTCTTAACGAAAAATTACAGCGGCCATTTCCAGTTCGCGATTTCGGGCATATCCGCACCGTAGCGCGTAATGTACAGTTTGTGTTCGATCAGCTTGTTGCGGAGCATGGGCTGGAGGCGCGTGCGGGCCGATTCGAGGCGCGGCACGCGGTCGAGCACGTCGCCCGCCAGGTGCAGACGATCGAGATCGTTGAGCACGGTCATATCGAAGGGCGTGGTGGTGGTGCCTTCCTCTTTATATCCACGGACATGAAAATTGTCGTGATTGGTGCGGCGGTAAGTCAGGCGATGAATCAGCCAGGGGTAGCCGTGAAACGCGAAGACCACCGGCCGGTCCCTGGTGAAAATGGCGTCGAAATCGGCGTCGGAGAGGCCGTGTGGATGTTCGGATTTGGGCTGAAGCGCCATCAGGTCGACCACGTTGACCACGCGGATGCGGACATCCGCAATATTTTTGCGCAGCAATTCCACAGCGGCGAGAGTTTCGAGCGTAGGAATATCACCGCAGCACGCCATGACGACGTCGGGGTCGCCTTGGTCGTTGCTCGCCCAGTCCCATGTGCCGATTCCGGCTGTGCAGTGACGGATGGCCGAATCCATGTCCAGATATTGCAGCGCGGGCTGCTTCCCCGCCACGATCACGTTGACGTAATTGCGGCTGCGCAGGCAGTGATCGGCGACCGAAAGCAGGCAGTTGGCGTCAGGCGGAAGGTACACGCGAACGATATCCGCTTTCTTGTTGACCACAATATCCAGAAACCCGGGGTCCTGGTGGCTGAAGCCGTTGTGATCCTGCCGCCAGACGTGAGATGTGAGCAGGATGTTCAGCGATGCGATGGGATGGCGCCACGGAACCGCGCGCGATTCTTTCAGCCACTTGGCGTGCTGGTTGAACATTGAATCGATGATGTGGATGAAGGCTTCATAGCAGTTGAACAGGCCGTGGCGGCCGGAAAGCAGGTAACCTTCGAGCCAGCCCTCGCACAGGTGTTCGCTCAGCACTTCGAGGACGCGGCCGTCGCGTGAAAGATGCTCGTCCTGGGGAAGAATTCTCGCCACCAGCTCGCGCGTGGTGACTTCGAACAGCGCATCCAGGCGATTGGACGCGGTCTCGTCGGGACCGAAGACGCGAAAGTTGCGAGATTCCAGGTTCATTTTCATGACGTCGCGCAGGAACACGCCCAGGACGCGCGTGGCTTCGGCGGAATCAGCGCCGGGTTTTAAAACCTTCACGGCGTAGTCGCGAAAATCGGGGAGCTGAAGACCCCGAAGCAGACCCCCGCCGTTGGCATGCGGATTGGCGCCCATGCGGCAGCGGCCTTTAGGCGCGAGCGCGCGCAACTCTGGAATCAGTCCCCCGGAATCGTCGAACAGCTCCTCGGGATGGTAGCTCTTCATCCACGCTTCGAGAAGCTTGAGATGCTCGGGATTTTCGCGGACATTGAGCAGCGGGACCTGATGGGCGTGAAAGGTGCCTTCGATCTGCACTCCGTCGACGATTTTCGGACCGGTCCAGCCCTTCGGCGTCACCAGCACCATCATTGGCCAGCGCGGCGCGCCGGTGACGCCGTTTTCGCGGGCGTCTTTCTGGATGGCGTGAATCTCCGGAACGATCGCGTCGAGCGTCTCGGCCATCAGGCGGTGCATGGGCATCGGGTCGTGGCCTTCGACAAAGCGCGGCTCGTATCCGCAGCCCTTGAGCAGGCTGATGAGATCCTCTCGCGGGATACGCGCCAGGACCGTCGGATTGGCGATTTTGTACCCGTTCAGATGCAGGATCGGAAGAACGGCGCCGTCCTTGACCGGGTTCAAAAACTTGTTCGAATGCCAGCTCGCGGCGAGCGCTCCGGTTTCGGCCTCGCCGTCGCCGATCACGCAGCAGGCGATCAAGCCGGGGTTGTCGAACACGGCCCCGGTGGCGTGCAGCAGCGAATAGCCGAGCTCGCCGCCCTCGTTGATGGAGCCGGGTGTTTGCGCGGCGGCGTGGCTGGGAATTCCGCCGGGAAAGGAAAATTGCTTGAACAGGCGGTGCATTCCCTCCACGTCCTGGCCGATATTGGGAAACAGCTCGGTGTAGGTCCCTTCCAGATACGTGTTGGCGACCATCCCCGGCCCGCCGTGGCCAGGTCCGCAGACGTAGATCATGTCGAGACCGAATTGATTGATGATGCGATTCAAGTGTGCGTAGACGAAATTGAGTCCGGGAGTGGTGCCCCAGTGGCCCAGCAGGCGCGGCTTGATGTGCTCGGCCCGGAGAGGCTCGGAAAGCAGCGGATTATCGTAGAGGTAGATTTGTCCTACGGAAAGATAATTGGCAGCGCGCCACCAGCCGTCAATTGTGCGAAGCTCGTCATCGGATACAGGCATGCGGTTGACCCTTTCACGGTCGCTGGACGGAGCGGTCCCTATTCAGCATCTCAGTTGTGCGGGGCGCAGCGGTGGCGCGTGCTAATCTTGAACATCAGCCATGATACGCGCGCAGAATCTCACCAAAGTGTTCGGCGAGCTCAAGGCCGTTAACGACGTGTCGTTCACCGTTCCGCAGGGTGAGATTTTCGCTTTTCTTGGACCCAACGGCGCGGGGAAAACCACCACCATCAAGATGCTCACGACGCTGCTCAGGCCGACCAGCGGCAAAGTCGAGATCGACGGGATCGACCCGACGGTGCATCAGAATGAAGCGCGCCAGCGCTTCGGCATCGTATTTCAAGACCCCAGCCTGGATGGCGAACTTACCGCGTGGGAGAACATGGATCTGCACGGGGCCTTGTACAAAGTTCCGCGTCACATCCGCCACGAGCGCAGCGAAACGCTGCTCAAGCTGTTCGAGCTGTGGGAGCGCCGCAACGACCCGGTGAAACAATTTTCCGGAGGCATGAAGCGCCGCCTGGAGATCGCGCGCGGCCTTCTGCACACGCCCAAGATCATCTTCCTCGACGAGCCGACGCTGGGCCTCGATCCGCAGACGCGCAATCAGCTTTGGACGCACGTGAAGGCGCTCAACCAGACCGAGGGAGTGACCGTCTTTCTGACCACGCACTACATGGAAGAAGCCGATCGCGTGGCGCAGCGTATCGCCATCATCGATCACGGCCGCATCGTCGCGCAGGGGACGCCGCAGCAGTTGAAGCAGCAGACCGAAACCGAGACGCTCGAGGAAGCGTTCCTGAAGCTCACCGGGTCAACGATTCGCGACGAGGACGCGAGCGCGGCCGATCGCATGCGCAACATGGCGAGACTCTGGCAGGGGAGGCGCTGACCGCATGCGCGATATGGGGAGAATCTGCCAAGGGAGGCGCTAAAATGACGGCGATCTACATTCTGTGGCTGCGGCAGTTGAAGCGCTACGTGCGCTCGCGCTCGCGAATCGTGGCGAGCCTGGGGCAGCCGCTGCTGTTTCTGGTCGCCCTCGGCTTCGGATTCGGCCCCATTTTCCAGCGTGCCGGACAAGGAAACTACATTCAATTTCTCGCGCCCGGCGTCATCGGCATGACGGTGCTGTTCACCAGCGTTTTTTCCGGGGTCGAGCTGATCTGGGACCGGCAGTTCGGATTCCTGAAGGAAACGCTGGTGGCGCCCGTGCCACGAATTCTGATCATGATCGGGCGCACGCTGGGCGGCGCGACGGTCGCAATAATCCAGGGCTTCATCGTGTTGGCGATCTGCATGGCAGCGGGATTCCGCCCCAGCGCAATCGGTGGGCTCCCGGCGGCAATCGGATTCATGGCGCTGATCGCAATCCTGTTCACGGCGCTGGGCACGGCGGTCGCGTCCGCGCTCGACGATTTCCAGGGCTTTCAGCTTGTGATGAATTTTCTGGTGATGCCGATTTTCTTCCTCTCCGGCGCGCTCTTTCCGCTGATGGGATTGCCCAAGGCGCTGAGCATCGTGGCGAGCATCGATCCGCTGTCCTATGGCGTGGACGGGCTGCGCGCGGCGCTGATTGGTCTGTCGCACTTCGGCTCGGCGGTGGACCTGGCGGTACTCGCCGTGTTGAGCGCGATTCTTCTGGCGATCGGCGGATATATGTTCGCGCGTATTCAGCTCTGAGGCGCGGCGCATAAGCCGCTGCGGATCGCCGCGAAGAGCTTATCCGTTGCCCGCATCCCGCGAGGCGAGCGTGGCGGCCACTCCTCGCAGCGCCGCTTCGCGTTTCTTTTGCCGCTCCAGGCGCAGTAGCTCGCGGCGGCGGCGCTTCTTCACCTGGTCGTCCACCCTGCGCCAGAATTTGCGGAAATAATCCGCCGCGGAGACGATCCCGAACAGCATCACCGCCCACATCGCGATCACGCCCGGCTCATCCAGCGCCGGCCAGCGAATGCCGGCGATCACCAGGGAGATCGCGAGCACCTGCGACGCCATCTTGGTCTTGCCGAGCTCGCTGGCCTTGATGGTATAGCCCGCCGCCGCGGCGATGGAACGCAGACCCGACACGGCGAATTCGCGGCCGATGATCAGAATCACGATCCACGCCGCCACGCGATGGATGTCCACCAGCGAAACCAGGGCCGCCGACACCAGAAGCTTGTCGGCGATCGGGTCGAGCAGCGTGCCCACCGTGGTCACCTGCCCCCAGCGCCGCGCCAGCCACCCGTCGATCAGATCGGTGGCCGCCGCGGTGAGGAACACGGCCAGCGCGAACATCTCGCGCGAAAGCGGCAGCCAGCGCGCGATCCACGTGCCGTCGGCGAGCAGCGCCGCCACCAGCAGCGGTACGAAGAAGATCCGAAGTAGCGTCAGCAGGTTCGGGAGATTCATCCCCGCTCTAATCCCTGTTCTAAATCATAGCCCAGCGTGGACGAGGTAGCGTTTCAGCCTGCGCCGCACCGATTCCGCGACGGAAGCCTCCACTTCGCACGTTTCACCGGTGTAGCGTGTCGCCGTGACTTTTCCATGCTCGTGCAGCCAGTGCAGCGGGCCACCGTCGCCCGCCGGAAACCGGAATACACAGTTAGACACCGGATCGAGCGCGAGCGTCTCGTCGATCTTGTGGAGCAGCGTTTCGATGCCGACGCCGGTGCGCGCCGAAATGGCGACCGCGCCGGCAGGCTGGTGTTCGGGGTCCTGCAAAATGCGCCGCGCGAGCGCCGAAGCGTCCGGCTCGCCCGGCACCTGGTCGATTTTGTTCAGCACCAGAATTTGCGGCGTCTCAGCCGCGCCGATCTCCTGGAGCGTCGCGAACACGTGCGCGGTGTGGCCCGCGGCCTCGGGCGAGCTCGCGTCCACTACGTGCAGCAGCAGCTCGGCTTCGACCACTTCTTCGAGCGTCGCGCGGAATGCGCGGATCAGCGTCGTCGGCAGATTGCGAATGAAACCGACCGTGTCGCTCACCAGCGCCTTGCGCTGCGAGGGCAGCGTGATGTGCCGCACCGTGGGATCGAGCGTGGCGAACATCTTCGCGTCGGCGAGCACCTCAGCGCCCGTGAGCCGGTTGAATAGAGTCGACTTACCGGCGTTGGTGTATCCCACCAGCGCGACCGTCGCCAGCGGAACGGCCTGGCGCTGGCGGCGCTGCGTGGTTCTGCCGCCGCGCACGCGCTCCAGGTCCCGCTCGATCGCGTGAATGCGCATGTGAATCCTGCGCCGGTCCGTCTCAAGTTTCGTTTCGCCCGGTCCGCGCGTGCCGATGCCGCCTCCCAGCCGCGACATCGCCGCGCCTTTTCCGCTCAGCCGCGGCAAAAGATAGTTCAACTGCGCCAGTTCCACTTGCAACTGCCCTTCGCGCGTCCGGGCGCGGCGCGCGAAGATGTCCAGGATTAACTGCGTCCGGTCGAGCACCTTCACGTCCAGGGCCTGCTCGAGATTGCGCTGCTGGGTCGGCGCGAGCTCGCGGTCGAAGATGACCGTGGTCGCCTGATGAAAATGGATCTTCGATTTCAGCTCTTCGACTTTGCCCGAGCCGATCAGCGTGGCGGCGTCGGCGCGGGCGCGCGACTGGATGGTGGCTTCGGACACCGTCGCGCCGGCGCTGCGGGCGAGCGCCGCCAGCTCTTCCATGGATTCTTCCGCGCTGATGGATTCGAATCCGGAAGGCGCGCGCTGGCTGGTACGCCCGGTGAGGCGCAGTCCCACGAGAAGCGCGATTTCCTCCCCCGCCAAGTGCGCTATTCGGTTTCCACCATGGGTGCGCCGGGCGAGCCGTGCGTGCCCGCCGTGGCCGCGTTCGAGTGTACCGGGGTGTGGAACGGCTTGGATACCACTACCGTCGAAATCGCGTGCTTGAAAATCAACTGTTCCTGGGCGTTCGATTCGAGAATCACGGAGTACTTATCGAAACTCTTGATTCTACCGCTTAGCTTGACTCCACTCATCAAATAGATCGTGAGAAAGGTTTTGTCTTTACGCGCATTGTTTAAAAATGCTTCTTGTATATTTTGCGCTTGTTTTTCCATGGAGCATCCTTCCTGACAGGGTCTGACAAATGGGGCTGTAATGTTTTTGCTCGAGGCTGTCCCGATTTTTCAGCATTCCTACGTTACCCCGCGGACATGAAAAGGCTTCGTCCCGTCCGACCGCATTCTCATCATACCCCAACGGCAGTGCGGGCGTTCATCTGATCGATCACCAGGCGCGCGATTCTTTCGCGATGAAATGTAGCGTCACCGAATGCGATTTCGCTCGACTTGGCGCGGCGGTAATACAGGTGAACGTCGTTTTCCCAGGTGAATCCCATGCCGCCCTGCACCTGCACTCCGCGATTGCCCACTTCGCGGCAGGCGTCGCTCGAGTAAACTTTCGCCACGCTGACCGCCGCGCGCGCGTCAGGAGCGTGATTGTCCAGCGCCCACGCTGCGTAGTACGCCGCCGAGCGCGAGCTCTCGGTCCACACAAGCATGTCCGCGCACTGATGCTGCACGGCTTGGTATTGGCCGATGGGCTTGCCGAACTGTTTGCGCGTCTTGGCGTACTCGACCGCCATTTCCATGACGCGCTGCATGCCTCCGGTCATCTCCGCGCACAATGCCGCCGTAGCGATATCCACGGCGCGGTCGAGCGCCTTGCGCGCCGTCTCGCCGCGCGCGAGCAGCTCGCCGCGCGCATTGTCAAACTGCAATTTATAGAGGCGCCGCGTCAGGTCGATCGCCGGCATCGCGGTCTTTTGAAGCGAATCGCCGTAGACCAGGTACAGCGCGAGCTCGCCACGATCGCGCGCCGCCACCACGATCACGTCGGCGACACCCGCGTCCGGCACGAACATCTTTTCGCCGATGAGCCCCTGCATCGCAACCGCGTCAGGATCCCAGCTCGCGCTCGCTTCGAGCAGCGCGAGGGTAGTCTTGATCTCGCCCGACGCAATCTGCGCGAGATGCTTTTGCGATCCGGCCGCTTCGATTGCCGCCGCGCCGGCGAGCGTCGCCAGGAACGGTCCCGGAACCAGCGCGCGTCCCATCTCCTCGGCGAGCGCTGCCAGCTCGACCATTCCCAAGCCCATGCCCCCGGCCTCTTCCGGAATCAGCACGCCCAGAAAACCCTGCTCCGCCATGCGCCCCCACAGCTTTTCATCGTGCGCCGATTCCGTTTCCATGATCCGCCGCACCTCGGATACCGGGCATTCCGCCGCGAAAAATTTCCGCGCGTTATTTTTTAATATTTGCTGCGATTCACTCAATCCGAATTGCATTTTATTCCCTATTCGCCTGAATTATCGGCTAATAACTTTTGGGCAATCCCAGCACAAAATGCCCCACGATGTTACGCTGGATCTCCGAGGTCCCCGCCTCGATGGTGTTGCCACGGCTGCGCAGGTATCCGTACTCCCACTGCCCTTCGTCGATCGCGTCCGCCGCGCCGTGCGCGAGCTGGCCGTATGCGCCCATGATTTCCTGCGCCGTCTGCTGGAACCTTTGATTCAGCTCGCTCCAGAAAATTTTCTGAATTGATCCTTCCGGTCCGGGCACGCCGGTTTCGTTAATGCGGCTGAATGCGCGCATCTGGTTGAAGCGCATCACTTCGATTTCGGTGTACGCCTGCGCCAGCTTCTGCCGCACCAGCGGATCGCCGGCGCGATTCATGCGGTGCGCGATCTCCACCAGGCGGTTGAAATTGCGCCGGTAATTCACCTGCAATCCCGCGCCGAAGGTTCCGCGCTCGTGCATCAGCGTGCCCATCGCGACGCGCCATCCGTCATTGATTTTTCCGATCACGTTGGCAGTGGGAACGCGCACGTCGCGGAAGAACAGCTCGCAGAATTCGCTCTCGCCGGTCATCTGCTTGAGCGGCCGAACCTCCACGCCCGCCGATTTCATATCCACCAGCAGGACGGTCAATCCTTTGTGCTTTTCAACGGACGGGTCGGTGCGCACTACCAGCTCGCACCAATCGGCGGCCCATCCGTAACTGTTCCAGATTTTCTGTCCGTTGACGATGAACGCATCGCCGCCGAGTTTCGCTTCGCTCGAGAGCGCGGCCAGATCGCTGCCCGCGTTAGGTTCCGAAAACCCCTGGCACCAGATCTCTTCGGCGCTCAGAATCTTCGGCAAGTAACGCTTCTTCTGCGCATCGTTGCCGAAGGCGATGATGGTTGGGCCGATCAACCCGAGGCCCAGAACGTTCGCCATCGGCGGCGCCTCGGCGCGGGCCATCTCTTCGATGAAGATGACCTGCTCCATGAGCGTCGCGCCGCGGCCGCCGTACTCCTTGGGCCACGAAACTCCCGCCCACCCGGCGTCGAACATCTTTCGCTGCCACGCGCGCAGGTACTCAAAGCGCGCCTGCATCGACTCTTCCGCGTTGCGGCGCTGGACCCAGTCTTTAGGAACGTTGGCCGCAAACCACGCCCGCACTTCGTCGCGAAAGGCAAGCTCTTGAGGAGTTAGATTGAGATCCACGTGGTGAGTTTATCACCGTGGAGCTGTAGCCGCCGACCCACGCAGACGCGAACGGATCTTGATTCTATCTTGCGTGGATCTGCGTGCATTTGTGGCTAAATGCGCGTCACAGCGCCAGCTCGCCGTGATACAGCATGTCTTTCAAATTGAATTTCGCTTTGATGTTGAGGCGGCCAAAGGTGGTCTCGAAGGTCACTTCCTTATCCTCTTCCTTGAGATTCAGGAAATCCCGATCGAATCCGAACCACACCGTGCCGTACGGCGCCGCCGTCGGCTCCTGGACCATTCCCGGCTGCGCGTCGCGGCGAGTTTTGGGCTCCAGGTACGTCAACTGCTTCAGCTTGTCGAGCTGATCCTTCGTCGATTGCGAGCTGTCCTGATCGTCGGTCTGCTGATAGCGCCGCTGGCCTCCGCCGTTCAGCGGAAATCCGCTCACGCTGATCACGTAGCGATTGGCGAAGTCTTTGGGAATTCCGGTTTTGAGCGCGTCCAGAATCGGCTTGGCGCTCTCCCACCGCACCAGCCCTTTGTAGGACTGCCCCATCGGTCCGCGACCCATGCCGCCGCGACGTCCCATCCCGCCGCCCGGATATCCGCCCCCGGGATAACCACCCCCAGGATATCCGCCGCCAGGATAGCCGCCGCCAGGATAGCCGCCCTGGTAGGGCGCGGACGCGCTCACCTCCTTGGCCCACGGCGATTTCGTCGTGAGCTGCTCGACCTCGTCGTGATTCCATTCCGACGGGTCCTTCTTGTTCCAGAAATCTCCGCTGGACGCGAACAAACGCGACGCGCCGGCCCCCGCCGCGAGCGCCAGAATACCTCTTCTGGTCCACAAATCAGGCATCCACAATTCCTCTAATACCTGACGTAATCCGAACGCTCCAGGGTTGCGCTTGAGTTGCGATTATTGCCGTTTGGGACGACGGAACGTTCGCGTCTGGCGGAGGGTCAGTTTGCGCAAAAGCGCTCGCGGCAATAACTGCATGCCCGCCACGATCATCTTATATTTCCATCCGGGAACCACCACGACATCGCCGCGATCGAGACCCTTCAGCGCTTCTTCGACCACGAAATCCGCGCTCATCCACAACGATTTCGGCACGCCGGACCGGTCCATGCCTACCACGTCGTGAAATTCGGAAAGCGTGAAGCCGGGACACAGCGCCTCGACGCGCACCTTCGATCCGCGCGCGACGAGCTCCATCGCGATTCCTTCCGTGAAGTTGATCATCCAGGCTTTGGTCGCGTTATAGCTGACGATGCGGGGCGCCGGCGCGAACCCGGCGACCGACGCCACATTAATCACGCCCCCCGCTCCGCGAGCAACCAAGTTCAAGAGCGCCGCGTGCGTGAGCCGCATCGTAGCCATCACGTGCAGCCGGTGCATCGCCGCCTGCCCCTCCACGTCCGATTCGAAAAACGGCCCATGAATGCCGAACCCGGCGTTGTTGACCATCAGCCCGAGATTCGCGGCCGAGCGGACACGATCCGCCACGCGCTCCAGGTCGCGCTCATCGGCGAGATCCGCGAGCATGTATTCCGCGTGCACGTGATGAGCGTCGCTCATTTCCGCGGCGAGCGACCGCAGCCGGTCCTCTCTGCGCGCGATCAGCAGCAGATCGTAGCCGCGCGCAGCCAGTTTGCGAGCGAACATTGCGCCGATTCCCGCCGAAGCTCCGGTGATCACCGCTAGATCAGCCATTTTTCTTCACGTCTTTCTTCATTTCCAGGTGCGAGTGCCCGCGCGCGGCCCATTCGGCGCCTGCCAGCACCAGCATCGACGCCAGGAACGCCAGAAAAATCAGCGCGACCGAATATTGAAACACGTGATACTCGCTCTCGAGCTTGCGCTGAAACCATGGCCACACCAGTTTGTTCACGTATTTCAAGGCTTCAAGCAGCAGCCCCACGCCGATCGCCGCGGCGATCACGCGATTCACCGGTGGGCGTTCGTTCGGCAGGAAATAATAAATGAGAAACAGAATCAGCACCGCCATCGGAACCGCGGCCATTTTGAAGAACAGCGCGGGAATAAAATCGGCGGCGAATCCTTGAAGCGAGGCGCGGTTGAGCTGGGTGAGCAGCATTGACGCGAGCGCGAGCACGCCGCAGACGAAAATCAATCCGAGGCTGACCACCTGGTTGCGAAAAAAGCTGCGATTCTTCGCGATTCCCCACGCGCGGTTCAACGCGACTTCGAGCGGCTCGAAGATTCCGTTGGCGGTAAACAACAGCAGGATCAGTGAAGCGACCTCCACCGGCTGCACCGGCAAATTCTCGTGTTTGCCTTTGGTGTAAAGAAAGCTGGTGAAGGAATCCGGGAAATAATCGCGCAGCGCGAGCTGGATCGCCGCAATGGTCGAGTCCCGGCCGAAGACGCGCTGCGACACGGACATCATCACGATCAGGAAGGGGTAAAACGAAAGCAGCACGTTGGCGGCCACCGAGAAGGCGTACACGTGCACCTCGGTCTGCATCCAGTAGCGAAACGTAGGC
>Ga0335077_10006891_pt1 | contig 14052 bp, 10 predicted proteins | sample Lox_Sample_31_FD_207151 | JGI IMG/M metagenome (GOLD analysis project Ga0335077, IMG submission 207151) | Soil microbial communities from Loxahatchee National Wildlife Refuge, Florida, United States - Lox_Sample_3.1 | ecosystem: Environmental > Terrestrial > Soil > Wetlands | place: USA...
CTACGCGCTCGAGTGGGCGCTCGGCAAGAGAGAGAGGCCGCCGTCCGAAGACCTCGGCCGCGCCGGCGGTGAGCAGGGCCGGATCGCCGCGAGCCTCGTCAGGCTCGCCGAGAAGGCGCCGCGCCCGCGGCTGCAGGTCCGGAAGCCGGCGCGCCCTCCGGCCGGAGGAGGACCTTCCGCCCCCCCCGCCGGGCGGCCTCCGCGAGCGCGCGGGGCGCGCGCGAAAGCGGGTACTCGGCGCTGAGGAGCGGGCGCACGTCGACGCGCCGCGTGCGCAGGAGCTCGATCGCCGGCTCGAACCGGCCGCATCGGGAGCCCACGACGGTGACTTCGTTGACGACCAGCGGCGCGGCGTCGAAACGCACCGGCGCATGGTGCGTCGTCTTCCAGACGATCGTGCCGCGAGGCCGCACGAGCGCGAGCGCGCGCGGCATTCCCTCGGGAGAGCCCGTCGCTTCCACGACGAGATCGAACGAGGCCGACTTCGCGCGGCTCGACCGGCCGAGGCGCGCCACGGAAGCGCCGGTTTGCTCGAGCACCGCCGCCGCGAGCGATCCGAGCTTGCCGACGCCGAGCACCGCCGCGCGCGTTTTCCCGGTCACCTCGACCTGATCCAGGATCTCGCACGCGGCGGCGAGCGGCTCGACGAAGACGGCCTCGCGGTCCGAAATCTCGGGCGGGACCTCGCGGAGGTTTCCCTCCGGAAGCGTCAGGTACTCGGCGTGCGCTCCGGCGTGACCGCGGATGCCGAGCACCTTCCGCTTCGGGCAGTGCCGCGAGAGGCCGCGCCGGCACCAGTCGCATCGTCCACACCCGAGGTTGATCTCGCCCACGACGCGCTTGCCGAGCCAGGGCGAATCGGAGGGCGCGTCGACGATTCCGACGAACTCGTGGCCGGGGATGCCGGAGAAGGCGTAGTAACCGCGGCGGAGCTCCAGGTCCGTGTTGCAGATGCCGGAGAAGAGAACGCGCACGCGGGCCGAGCCGGCGCGCGGGACGGGCCCCCGCATCTCGCGGACGGTCGCGCGGCCTCCTTCGAACACCAGCGCCTGCACGGCGGGAAATCTATCCGAGGAGACGTAGAATTTCTGGAAGGAAAGGAGCGTCATGAAGCACATGAAGCTGGTCATTCTGGCGGCGGGACTGCTCATCGCGGCGGCGGCCGCCCGGGCTCAGGAGAAGAAGATGGAGGCGCCCAAGCCCGGCGCGGAGGTGAAGAAGCTCGACTACTTCAACGGCAACTGGCACTCGGAGGGCGACATGAAGGCCGGCCCGTGGGGTGCCGGCGGGAAGTTCTCCGGCGACTCGCATTGCACCTGGATGTCGGGGGGCTTCTTTCTCGTCTGCACGGAAACCGGCACCGGGCCCATGGGGAAGATGCACAGCATGAGCGTCCTCGGCTACGACGCGGCCGCGAAGGCCTACACATACAACGGCTTCAACAGCATGGGCGAGAACGAACACGCCAACGGGTCGGTCGACGGCAAGACGTGGACGTACACCAACGAAAGCATGATGAACGGCAAGACGATGAAGGGCCGTTACACCATGACCGAGACCTCGCCGACCGGGTACGACTTCAAGTTCGAGACTTCCGAGGACGGGAAGACCTGGGGCTCCATGATGGAGGGCAAGGTCACGAAGAAGGCCGCGGCCGAGAAGAAGATGTAGCCGCGGGCGGCCGGGATCGCCCGGCCGCGATACGATTTCGGCCGCGTGCGCTGTCCCAGCTGCGGAGCGGAAGTGGCGGAGGCGTCGGCGTGTCCGCGGTGCGGGCGCGACCTGACGTCCGCTTCGCAAGTTCCGACGGGACTGGCCACGCCGTCGGTCGCGGCCGCGGCGGGGCGGGTTCCGTCATCGCCGATTGGGCGGCTGGCCTTCTCCGACTCGATCGATCCGGGCGGTTTCACGCCCGGGACGGTGCTGTCGGAGCGGTACCGGATCATCGGATTGATTGGCCGCGGGGGAATGGGAGAGGTCTACCGCGCGGACGACCTGAAACTTGGCCAGCCGGTGGCTTTGAAGTTCCTGCCGGATCGGCTCTCCTCGGACCAAAAGCTTCTGGATCGATTCTTTTCCGAGGTTCGGACGTCGCGGTCGGTCGCGCATCCGAACGTCTGCCGCGTGTACGACATCGGCGAGGTGGATGGCCGTCACTTCATCTCGATGGAGTACGTGGACGGGGAGGATCTGGCGTCGCTCTTGAGGCGGATCGGCCGGCTTCCTCCGGACAAAGCGCTCGAGCTCTCGCGGCAGATCTGCGCGGGGCTTTCGGCGGCGCACGACCGCGGGGTGCTGCATCGGGACCTGAAGCCGGCCAACGTGATGGTGGACGGTCGCGGCCGCGCGAGGATCATGGACTTCGGCCTGGCAGTGGCGGCGTCGGAGTCGGGCACGGAGGCCGAGATCGGCGGCACGCCCGCGTACATGGCGCCGGAGCAGTTCGCGGGCAAGGGAGCGTCGGTTCGAAGCGATCTCTACGCGCTCGGGCTCGTCCTGTACGAGCTTCACACGGGAAAGCGGGCGTTCGACGCGGGCAGCATCGAGGACTACCGGCGCAAGCATGCCGAGGACCCGCCCACGAGCCCATCGGCGATGGTCGCGGGAATCGAGCCCGCGGTCGAGCGCGCGATCCTGCGCTGCCTCGAAAAGGATCCCGGGCGGCGTCCTTCCTCCGCGGCGCAGGTCGCGGCGGCGCTCCCGGGAGGCGATCCGCTGGCGGCGGCGATCGCCGCCGGAGAGACCCCCTCACCGGAGATGGTCGCGGCGGCAGGCAGCGAGGAGGCCATTTCTCCCCGGCTCGCGCGGTCGCTGCTCGCGACCGTCGTCCTCGGATCGATCGCTTTGCTGGCGCTCGTCGGCAGGACGCATCTGCTCGCGGCCGTGGATTCGCAGAGGTCACCCGACGTCCTGCGCGCTCGCGCGCGGGAGATTCTCGTCAGCATCGGGATGCCCGACCGGCCGGAGGATTGGGCGGCGGACGTCGCTGAGGACAGGCCCTTCGTCGACTGGGTGACGGAGCATGATCGGTCCCCGGATCGTTGGAGTCGCGGAATCTCTCGCGACGCCCTCGACTACGTTTACCGCGAGAGCCCGACATTGCTCATACCCGCGGACACCATCGCGAATCCGTACCCCGGACCCCGCATCACGGCCTACGATCCGGCGCCGTCGATGCAGTCCGGCGATGCCACGATGGTTCTCGATGGCGACGGACGGCTCAAGCTGCTCTCGATCCAGACGCCCGAGTTGGAGAAGCCGGCGGGTCCTCCGCGTGCGCCGGATTGGGGCGCGCTCTTCCGAGCCGCGGGGCTCGACATGGGCCGGTTCACCCCGGTCGAGCCCGCCTGGACCCCCAGCCTCTTCGCCGATGCGCGGGCGGCCTGGCAGGGACCGCACCCGGAGCGGCCGGGCATGACGATGCGCGTCGAGGCGGCGGCTTATCGCGGGCGCCCCGTCGCCTTTCGCTGGATCGGCCCATGGACTCAGCCCGATCGCGACATCTTCGACGTGCGCAGCGCGGGCACTCGGACCGCGGAGCTCGTCTGGGCCCTCATCTGCATCACGCTTTTCTTCGGCGGCGCCTGGCTCGTCCGCCGCAATCTGCGGGCGGGCCGGGGCGATCGCCGCGGCGCGATGCGTCTGGCGATGGCCGTCACCCTCTGCGAGCTCGGAGCCTGGGCCTTCGGGGCGCACCACACGTCGGGCAGTCAGGAGTTCGAGATCATTTTCCCCAACGGACTCTCGAATGCCCTCCTGTTCGGCGTCTTCATCTGGATCATTTACATGGCGGTCGAGCCGTTTGCCCGGCGGAACTGGCCCCAGATGCTGATCTCGTGGGCACGGCTGCTCGGCGGCCGTCTTCGGGACCCCCTCGTCGGCCGCGACCTACTCGTCGGCGCCGCGGCCGCCGTCCTGATCGAGCTCGTCCGCGTTCCGGCCGTCCGATCGATAGCCGCCGCGTTCGGCTTTCCGGCCGCGGCGCCACGAGCTCCCGACTTCGTCGCGAGCGCGCGCGAGACGCTGGCCTATGCGATCAGTCTGCCGGTCGCCACTCTCGTCTGGACCCTGGGCATCGTCTTCTTTCTCGCGCTGGCGCTTCGCTGGGTGCGATCGGAATGGCTCGCGGCCGTGATCGTGATCACTCTCTTCTCGTTGACCTTCGTCGGCACGCCCGTGCCGTTCCTCGTGGGCAGCGCCTTCTACATCGCGGCCATCGTGTTCGTCGCGATCCGCTTCGGTCTCCTGGCGGCGCTGATCGCGGATCTTCTTTTCAACGGCTTGTACGAGTTCGTGCGCACTGCGGACCCGTCCGCCTGGTACTTCTACACGACCCCGATCGCAATCGCCGTCGTCCTGGGTCTCGCGATCTGGGGCTATCGCACGGCCGTCCCGGTCCGCGCGGTGGCGCTCGCGACGGCTTGAAGATCGCCACATGGAATCGGCGACGAAAAAGTGCCCCGCCTGCTCTTCCGACGTCGTCGGCTCTGCCCGCTACTGTCCCTCCTGCGGCGAGGCGGTGTCTTCGGTTTCGCAGCTTCCGACCGGTCTCGCGACACCGTCGGTCGCGGCGTCGGCGCGGCGCGTTCCGTCCTCCCCCGTCGGGCGGCTGTCCTCGAGTGATTCGATCGACTCGGGCGGGTTCACGCCCGGGACGGTGCTGTCGGAGCGGTACCGGATCATCGGATTGATTGGCCGCGGGGGGATGGGAGAGGTCTATCGGGCCGATGACCTGAAGCTCGGGCAGCCGGTCGCGCTGAAGTTCCTCCCCGACCGCCTCTCGTCCGATCGAACGCTCCTCGATCGATTCTTCTCCGAGGTCCGCACGGCGCGCTCGGTGGCACACCCGAACGTGTGCCGCGTGTACGACATCGGGGAAGTGGATGGCCGTCATTTCATCTCGATGGAATACGTGGACGGCGAGGATCTCGCGTCGCTCCTGAGGCGGATCGGGCGACTGCCGCAGGACAAGGCGTTGGAGTTGTCGCGGCAGCTCTGCGCGGGGTTGTCGGCGGCGCACGAGCGTGGGGTGCTGCACCGGGATTTGAAGCCGGCCAACGTGATGGTGGACGGGCGCGGCCGCGCGAGGATCATGGACTTCGGGCTGGCCGTGGCGGCGGGAGAGGTCGGAACCGAGTCGGAAATCGGCGGCACGCCCGCCTACATGGCGCCCGAGCAGTTCGCGGGCAAGGGCGCGTCGGTTCGAAGCGATCTCTATGCGCTAGGTCTCGTGCTCTACGAGCTCTACACGGGCAAGCGGGCCTTCGATGCCGGCAGCGTCGCGGACTATCGCCGCAAGCACGCGGAGGATCCGCCGACGAGCCCGTCGGTGCTGGTCGCGGGCATGGAGCCAGCGGTCGAGCGGGCCATCCTGCGGTGCATCGAGAAGGATCCCCGGCAGCGTCCGTCCTCGGCGGCGCAGGTCGCTGCGGCGCTGCCCGGAGGCGATCCGCTGCAGGCCGCCGTCGCGGCGGGCGAGACGCCGTCGCCGGAGATGGTCGCGGCCGCGGGACAGACCGGTGCGCTCGCGCCGTCGACGGCCCGACGGCTTCTCCTCCTTCTTGCGGCGGGACTCGCCCTGGCGTTTTTTCTGTCGCCGCGCGCGAACGTCGCCGGCTTCGTCGCGCTCGACAAACCGCCGGAGGTCCTGAGGGAGCGCGCGCGGGAGATTCTTCAGGCGGCGGGGCTCGGAAAGGCCGTCGACTCCGCCAGCTGGTTCCGAACCGACCAGCGCTTCCTCGAGTGGGCTCAGCGGCGTGGCGGACTCGATTCGGGTCTCTCGCGGGACGCCGTGGCGTTCGTCTACCGCCAGGCGGCTTCCTCCATGGCTCCGGCGCTGGCGGAGACCGGGCCCTTTCCGTCGCCGTTCGTGGACTCGTCGAATCCTTCGCCGGGCGAGCCCGGCATGGCGGAGGTTTGGGTCGATCCCCGCGGCCGGCTCGTGCGGCTCGCGATCGTTCCATCGCAGCTCGCGAACGAATCGGCGCCGCCGCCGGAGACCGACTGGACCTCCCTGTTCCGAGAAGCGGGCCTCGATATCCAGCGCTTCACGCCGGTCGCGCCCCGATGGTCTCCCCGCGGCTTCGCCACGGCTCGCGCCGCGTGGGAAGGCCCGCATCCGGAACGCCCCGGTGTGACGATGCGCGTCGAGGCGGCGTCCTATCGCGGCCGTCCGGTCTCGTTCTTTTGGATCGGTCCCTGGACGAGATCGGCCGACGCGCCGTCGTCGGACGATACGGGGAACCTGATCTTCGAAGCGCTTCTTCTCTTCTTCGTGATCGGCGGCGCTCTCATCGCCCGGCGCAACCTGCGCGCGGGCCGGGGCGACCAGCGCGGGGCGATGCGGCTTGCCGTGCTCACGTTCTCCCAGCAGGGCGCGATGTGGATCCTCGGCGGCCACCACGCGAAAGGTGCCCCGGAGGGTTGGCTCCTGATCGAGGCATTCTGCAATGCCGCCGGGATGGGGCTCGGGTTCTGGATCCTCTACATGGCGCTCGAGCCGTTCGCCCGCCGCCGCTGGCCGGAGATGCTGATTTCCTGGACGCGCGCTCTGTCCGGGAGCTGGCGCGATCCGCTCGTCGGCCGCGACATCCTGATCGGCGCCGCCGCGGGCACGGCGACAAGCCTTCTTCTGGGCCCGATCCGGGTTCTGCTTCCGATGAAACTCGGCATCCCCGGACCGATGCCCCACGACTTCGACGCAGGGGCGCCGGTCAACCCGGCCCGCGCCGTGGCGTGGCTCCTGAGCCCGGTGGAGTATTCGATGTTTTGGGTCCTCGGCATCGTGTTTCTGCTCGTTCTGACGCGAGCCCTGGTGCGCTCCGGCCGGCTCGCGGGCGTCGTCGTTACGCTCATCTCGGCGGCGACCATTCTCGGGGGCTCCGGCCAGGCCGTCAGTTTTGCGGTCGCCGTCCTGTCGATCGGAACCGTCGTCGCGGTGACGATCCGATTCGGAGTTCTTTCGGCGATCGCATTCGAGATTTGCCGGCGGCTCGCGGGCTATTTCATCTACAGCAACGACCCGTCGAGCTGGGACTTCTACGCCGGAATGATCGCCGTCGGGGCGATCATCGCGGTCGCCTGGTGGGCGACGAAGACGGCGCTCGCGGGGAGGTCTCTGTTCGGAGAGGCGGAGGAAGCGGCGGGGTAGCCGCGCGAGGGACCCTCACCCCAAACCCCTCTCCCCTGCTGGGGCGAGGGGCTTCGACGCGCGCGCCTTCGCGGGCGCGGACCGTCTATCTCATGGCTTCCATCGGCGAGAGCCGCGACGCCCGGATGGCCGGGTACATTCCGAAGGCCAGCGCGAGCGCGAGCGCGACGCCCCAGGCGACCGCGAGCCCCATCGGGTTGACGACGAGACCGTAAGGGAACTTCGGCGCGAGCGCCTTGCAGAGCGCCGCGCCCGAGAACGTCCCCGCCGATGCGCCGACGGCCGCGAGCACGCAGGCCTCGAGCAGGAACTGCGTCAGGATCTCGCCGTCGGAGGCGCCCATCGCCTTGCGCAGGCCGATCTCGTACCGGCGGTCCGAGAACGAGATCAGCATCACGGACAGAACGCCGACACCGCCCACGAGGAGCACGGTCCCGGCGAGGCTCATCAGCACGATCGTCCAGCCGCGCATCTGGTCGAGAAAGTTCTGCCAGGTGCGCGCGCCCTCGGCCTCGAGGTCGAGCGTTTCGACGTCCTCGATCCCGTGGTGCGCCTGCCGCGCCCGTGCGATCATCATCGCGGAGACCTCCCCGAGATCTCTCTTGTCGCGCAGCTTGATGGAGATCTGGTTGATCTGGTGCGTGGGCTCGATCCGGTCCATGTACGTTTCGATGGGGATGAGCATTCCGTTCGCGTCGTACCAGTTTTCGTCGGAGAACAGCTGGCCCGGCGCCTGAACGCCGACGATTCGGAACGGCGAGCCCTCGACGACGATGTCGCGGCCGACGGGATCGGTGCCGCCGAAGAGCTTGGACGCGAGCGTGGCGCCGACGACGGCGACCAGCAGGCGGCGCCGCCCGTCGTCTTCCGTCAGCCCGCGCCCGAGGCCGATCGGGCGGTTCATCCAGAAGGAGTAGTCGCTGCCGACGCCGACGACGAACGTGCGCTCGGTGCCGCCGGCGACACGGACGGCCGTCGGCTTCTGGGCGCGCGGAATGAACGCGAGCACCTTCGGATGCGGGGCGGTCAGGCGCGGGAGATCCTCGTAGCGCAGGCCCGGGCTCATCGCGAACCGCTTCTGCTCCTCGGTCGTCGTCGGGCTCTTGGGGGCGAGGCGCACGGTGCCGTCCCAGCTCATGCCGGCGAAGCCCGTCGAGATCTTGTCCATGACGCCGTCGAGGACGGAGGTCATGACGACGAGCGCGAACACGCCGAGCGCCAGCAGCGTAAGGGTGAGGATCGAGCGCAGCTTATGCGCCCAGAGCTCGATGAAGCCGCCGCGCACGACTTCGAGGTAGAGCGCGAGATGGCTGCGCAACGTCAGGCGGCGCGGCCGGGCGGGCGTCGCCGCGACGAGGGGGAGGACGGCGCTTTCGCTACTCATAGCGCAGCGCCTCCATGGGCGAGAGGCGGCTCGCCTTGAAGGCCGGGTAGAGCGCGAAGAGGAAGCCGAATACCGTCGCGAGCACGCAGGCCCAGAGGAAGCTTTTCGGATCCATGAAGAGCGGGACGCCGAGCGCCATCGTGATGATCTTGGAGAACCCGACGCCGATCACGAGCCCGGCGAGACTCCCGAGACCGGTCAGGAGCATCGCTTCGGTCATGAACTCCTGGAAAATCTCGCGGCCGGGCGCGCCGATCGCCATCTTGACGCCGACCTCGCGCACGCGCTCCTTCAGGGTCGCCATCTGGATGTTCACGTTGACGATGCCGCCGCCGAGCAGCGACAGCGCGCCCGAGAGCAGGAAGATCAAGTCGTAGACGTCGCCCTGGCTGCGCTCCTTCTTGATGCGCGCGGCGACGTCGTCGAGACGGAAATCGTCCTGTTGCCTGTGGTTCGCCTTGAGCATGCCCGAGAGCTGCTTCGAGAAGACTGCCATGGCGTCGAGATTCCGGATCCGGAACGTCACGCGGTCCAGCCGGTGGTAAGCGTCGCCGTCGAATCGCTGGGCGACGAGGCTCGCCGGCAGCGCGACGATGCGGTTGCGGCGCCGGAAAATGTTGCGGCCGCTCTTGCGGAAGCGGAAGACGCGCTCCCGGAAGACGCCGACGACGGTCACCGGCGTCTCGCCCACGCGGATGACCTGGCCGACGGCGTGGCCGGACGGAAAGAAGGTGCTCGCGGCCTCGCTTCCGAGCAGCGCCACCGGCGCGGCGGAGTCGAGATCCCGCGGGGAGAACGCGCGCCCCTCGTCGATCTCGTAGCCGTCGAGCGCCAGGAAGTCGCCTCCGATGCCGCGAATGTCGCGCTCCTGGTCCGCGAACGCCGAACGGACGCGCGCCTGCGCGAACTTCTGCTCCGAGACGCCGCCGACGGTCTTGTCGTCCAGATCCTGTCCCTCGCTCGCGTCGTCGCGGCGCAGGCCGAGGTTCGCCATCTGGAGCGCGGTCGGGCTGCCGTCGCGCACGACGGCGGAGGGCTGGACGTTCAGCTTGTCGAGGCCGCCGAGGCGAATGAAGAGCTCGTCGGCCCGGCGGCGCTGGCTGTCGGAGATCGAGAAGCCGCCGAGCACCGACGCGACGCCGAGCACGACGCCGAGCGACTGGAGGACGGCGCGCCCGAGGTTCTCCCGGATCTCGACCCAGGCGTTTCGGACCCTCTCGGCGAAGGCGCCGGTGCGCACGGCGGTCGCTCCCTCAGGCCGCTTCCGCGCGGCGGATGAGCCCGTCGTGCAGCTCGACCTGTCGCTGGGCCAGGGCCGCGATCGAGAGGTCGTGCGTCACGATGACGACGGTGTTGCCCTGTCGATGGAGCTCCCCGAAGAGCTCGAGGATCTCGTGCCCGGTATGCGAGTCGAGCGCGCCGGTCGGCTCGTCGGCCAGCAGGACCGAGGGCCGGTTCGCGAGGGCGCGCGCGATCGCGACGCGCTGTCGCTGGCCGCCCGAGAGCGCCGCCGGAAGCACGTTCGCCTTCTCCGAGATGCCGACCTTCTCGAGCATCTCCAGCGCCCGCGCCCGGCGCTCCTTCTTTCCGACGCCCGCGTAGAGCATCGGCAGCTCCACGTTGCGCCGCACCGAGGCCTTGGGCAGCAGGTTGTACTGCTGAAAGACGAAGCCGATCTTCTCGTTGCGGATCCGCGCGAGCTCGGCACCCGTCAGGTGCTCGACGGACTCGCCGTCCAGCCGGTACGTGCCCGTCGACGGCGAGTCGAGGCAGCCGAGGATCGCCATCAGGGTCGATTTGCCCGAGCCCGACGGCCCGATGAGCGCCACGAACTCCCCGCGCGCGATCGCGAGATCGATGCCGCGCAGCGCGTGGACGGCCACGCCGTTGGTGCCGAAGGTCTTGGTGAGGGCGGAAGTTTCGATGATGTTCATGGTTCGAGTATTCAGTTCACGGTTTTCAGTTGTCAGTTCCGGAACCGACGACTGATGACTGACAACTGATGACTTCTTCTCAATCCGTATCGTCGTCTTTCTCGACCTTCTTGCGGGAGGGATCCTCGAGCGAGACCTGCTGTCCGGGCTTCAACCCCGAGAGGATCTCGACGCGCTCGAGCGTCGCGATTCCCGCGGAGACCGGGACGACGTCGAAGTAGTCCTTCCAGTGCTCGGAGAGCCAGATGAACTTGTTTCGGCCCGTCAGGCCGTCCTTGGCCGCGGCGATCTGCTGCGGCTTCAGGCTCGGCTTGAGGCGGTAGGCGACGGTCTTGCCGTCGCGTTTCTGGAGCGCCTCGAGGGGAATCGAGATCGCCTGCGCGCGCTTGTCGCCGAGGATCTCGACGTTGGCGCTCATCCCCGTGCGGAAGGTGTCGGAGAGCTCGTCGAGCTTCACCTCGACCCGGAAAACCTTGATCTTCTCGACGAGCTCGGCGGCCGGCGCGACGAAGCTGACCCTGCCGGTGAAGACCTTCTGAGGATACGCGTCCAGCGTGATGCGCACCGGCTGTCCGACCTCGACCTTGGCGATGTCCACTTCGTTCAGGTTGACGCGGATGATGAGCGACTTGAGGTCGGCGACCGTGAAGAGCACGGTCCCGGCGTTGAAGGAGGAGACGCCGGAGGTGACCATATCTCCGAGCTCGACGCCGCGCTTGATCACGACGCCGGCCATCGGCGAAGTGACGCGGGCCTTCTGCGACGCGGCGTTGCCCGAGATCGGGATGCCGCGGTCTTCGACGATCTGATACCGCATCTGAGCCGCCCGAAGGCTCTCCGCCGCCTGGTCGCGCTTGATCTGCGAGGAACGGAAGGCGTCGTGGCCGACCAGTCCCTGCTCGAAGAGCGCCTTCTGCATCGTGAAGTCGCGCTCGGCATCCTGAAGCTTCAGCTCCATGTCCTTGACGCTCGCCTGGACGTCCGACAGCGACTGCGCCTGGTTCACGTCGGGCTCGATCTCGGCGAGAAGCGTGCCGGCCGCCACGACGGCGCCTTCGCGCACGTCGAGAGCGATGACCTGTCCCGACACGGCCGACTTGACGTCCACCTTGGTCACCGGGTCGACGACGCCCACCTCGCGGACGGAGACCTGCAGGTCCTCGGCCTGGACCTTGCCGAGCCGGAAGGGGCTGGAATCGGCCTTCGGATCGGTCTTGTCCTTCGCGCGGGTGGCGGCCAGGGCCCCGCCGGCCACGACGGCGATGACGACGATCCAGACCCAGCGTTTCTTTCGCATGAAAAACCCCACAAATCTCCGGAATGCCCCCGGCGAGGCCGTTTTCGGCCCAATTTTGGTCATTTCGGTCCGGCCTATCCGTCCGACACTAGTCTGTACGCGTCCCGGGCCGGAAATGTTCGGGACCGCTCCGCAAGATAATCCCCGCCGTGACGAGCGACGGGAGGACCGGCAGCTGGTCGAGCGCCCCGACGGGACGGTTCGCGGTTCGCCGGGTGCGCTCGGCTTTCGCCTCCTGGCGGGCATCCATCCGGCCGTCGGACATCCTCCTCGCAAGCATCCTCGTCCTGCTCTCGGCCGGCCTCGGCGCGTTCCTGCTCGCGCGCGCCCACGCGGCCGCGAGCCTCGAGTACGCGCAGCGGGCGCAGCGCCTCCATGCCGCGGTGGTCGAGCGGCTGTCGAATCCGCTCGAGGACCTGGCGACGCTCTCGAGTTTCTTCGAGGCGTCCGGCCGCGTGACGCGCCGTCAGTTCCACATGCTGACGGACCCGATGCTCTCGCGCCACCGACTCGTCTACGCGCTCGAGTGGCTGCCGTTCGTCCACGACCGCGAGCGGATGTTCCAGGAGGCCGAGGCGCGTGCCGCCGGCCTCTCGACGTTCCGCATCTGGGAGACCGGGCCGGACGGCAAGCCCGTCGCGGCGGCGCGGCGGGAGTTTTACGCCCCGATCCAGTACATGGAGCCGCCCAACGTCCTCGCCCTCGGCCTCGACATCGCGTCGGACCCGGTTCGATGGAGCTACGCGGAGAAGGCGCGCGACTCGGGGATGATGGTCGCGTCGCAGCCGTTCGTGCTCATCGAGGATCAGGGCCGGCCCGACCCGTCGCCTTCCATCGCGCTCTACGCGCCGGTCTACGACGACGGCGACCCCGGCTCGGAGACCGCGCGCCGGGCGTCTCTCTCGGGCTTCGCCATGGCGGTCATTCGAGTCGCTCCGCTCGTCGACGCCGCCGCCGCGGCGGTGGACGCGACGGGCCTCGCCTTTGTCCTGAGGGACGGCGACGCGGGAAATTCGGCGATCCTCGTCGAGCGGCCGCGCGGCGCGAAAGGCGTGCCGCGCCGGTCGGGCTTCGACGCCGGGTTCCCCGTTCCCGTCGCGGACCGGCGCTGGACGCTCGACATCTTCGCCCTCCCGAAGGGATTCCTGCCCGCGAGCCGCGGGCCGATCGCCGTCGTGCTGGCGGGAGCGCTCACGGCGCTCCTCGGCTTCGTGACGCTGACCTCGCTGCGCACGATCTCGCGCCTGCGGCGCCAGGCGGAGAAGGTCGGGCCCTATCGCCTCGTCGCGCGCCTCGGGCACGGCGCCATGGGCGTCGTCTGGGAAGCGCGCCACGCCCTTCTGCGGCGGCCGACCGCGGTCAAGCTGCTCGCGCCGGGGACGGAAGGGGAGCGCGCGCTGGCGCGCTTCGAGCGCGAGGTGCAGCTGACGGCGGGACTGACGCATCCGAGCACGATCGCGATCTACGACTACGGACGCACGGCGGACGGGATCTTCTATTACGCGATGGAGCTGCTGCGCGGCATCAACCTGCTCCAGCTCGTCAACTTCGACGGGCCGCTGCCGCCGGCGCGCGTCGTCCATCTGCTGCGCCAGGCCTGCGGCGCGCTCGCCGAGGCCCACGCCGCGGGCCTCATTCACCGCGACATCAAGCCCGCCAACCTCATGATCTGCGTTTACGGCGGCATCCCCGACTTCCTGAAGATCCTCGATTTCGGGCTCGTGAAGGATATCGGATCGGTCGAGCATCCCGCGGCAGGCGAAGGGGACGGCGCGGGCGCCGGCGCTCCGGACGACGCATCCCTCTCCCACGACGGCTCGCTGCTCGGTACGCCGCTCTACATGGCCCCGGAGGGGATGAGCGACTCGTCCAAAGTGGACGCGCGCGCCGACATATTCGCGCTCGGCGCGGTCGGGTACTTCCTCCTGACGGGGGGCTCTCCGTTTCCCGGGCGGACGGCGATCGAGGTCTTTCGCATGGAGCGTCGCGGCCCGCCGCCTCCTCTCGCGACGGCCGCACGGCACCCGGTGCCGCCCGGCCTCGAGGCGATCCTCCGCCGCTGCCTCGCCTTCGATCGGGAAGAGCGCCCGGTTTCGGCCGAGGAGCTCGACGCGCTCCTCTCGGATTGCGGTGCGCCGCCGTGGAAGCTCGAGGAGAGCCGCGCCTGGTGGCGCGACCGGGGGCCCAAGGCCCTCGACACGGCGCGCGGAGAGCGGGAGGAGGAGGGCCGGATCATGTTCCTCTCGGCCGGGGATCGGGCCCGGACCGTCTAGTTTCGGGGTCCCTG
>Ga0335077_10006892_pt1 | contig 14051 bp, 15 predicted proteins | sample Lox_Sample_31_FD_207151 | JGI IMG/M metagenome (GOLD analysis project Ga0335077, IMG submission 207151) | Soil microbial communities from Loxahatchee National Wildlife Refuge, Florida, United States - Lox_Sample_3.1 | ecosystem: Environmental > Terrestrial > Soil > Wetlands | place: USA...
TCGCCGGCGAGCGCTGCGACCCCGACACCGTGCACTGGGCCGAGCAGATGCTGCACGTCCCGGTCATCGATCACTGGTGGCAGACCGAGACCGGCTGGCCGGTCGCGGCCAACTGCCGCGGCCTCACACCGCTGCCGGTCAAGCCCGGCTCGGCGAGCGTGCCGGTGCCGGGTTACGACGTGCGGGTTCTGGATGAGGCCGGCGCGCCGGTCGAAGCCGGCCGGATCGGCAACATCGTCATTCGTCTGCCGCTGCCGCCGGGCACGCTGACCACGTTGTGGCAGAACGATGCCGGCTACCTGGAGAGCTATCTCAAACGCTACCCGGGCTACTACCTGACCGGCGATGCGGGCTTCATCGATGCCGACGGCTACGTGTGGATCATGTCGCGCATCGACGATGTGATCAACGTCGCGGGGCATCGGCTCTCGACCGGCGGCATGGAGGAGGTGCTGGCGGGCCATCCGGATGTCGCCGAGTGCGCCGTCATCGGTGTGCACGACGCGCTCAAGGGGCAACTGCCGCTCGGCCTGGTGGTGCTCAAGGCCGGTGTGTCGCGGCCCCACGCGCAGGTGCTGCAGGAGCTCATCGAGCGCGTCCGCCAGCAGATCGGCGCGGTGGCGGCATTCCGGCACGTCGCGATCGTGGCGCGCCTGCCCAAGACCCGCTCCGGCAAGGTGTTGCGGGCCACCATGCGCGCGATCGCGGATTCGCAGAGTTATAACACGCCGGCCACGATCGACGATCCGCGCGCTCTCGAGGAGATCGCCGAGGCGCTGCGGACGCTCGGCTACGCGACGCCGGCTCCGCGGGCGTAGAATGACGATTGGTGTTGGAACCCTCGAGAGGATGAGCCATGAAGCCTTTGCTTGCCTTGCTGTGCGGTGCCCTGTTGCTGGCCGGTGCGGGCAGCGCGCGCGCCGATGAGTACACCGACACCGTCGAGCTCTTCAAGAATGCCGGCGAGAGCGCCGGGTTCTTCCACAATTGCTACGGGTACGTCGTGTTCCCGACGGTCGGCAAGGGCGGGCTGGTCGTCGGCGGCGCCTACGGCACGGGGCACGTCTATGCGCAGGGCAAGTACACCGGCGAGGCGTCGCTGACGCAGCTCAGCGTGGGATTCCAGGCGGGCGGCCAGGCCTACAGCCAGATCGTCTTCTTCGAGAACAAGACCGCCTACGACGAATTCACGAGCGGCAGCTTCGAGTTCGGCGCCGACGTCGGTGCCGTGGCGATCACGGCAGCGGCGAGCGCGACCGCCGGCACCACCGGTGCGAGCGCCACGGCGAGCGGCGGCAAGAAAGACGCCGCCACCGTCGGGCGCTACTACAAGGGGATGGCCGTATTCACCATCGTCAAGGGCGGCGCCATGTATCAGGCGACGGTTGCGGGCCAGAAGTTCAGGTTCACGCCGAAGTGATGTCCGCGAAGATCGTCGTAGACGATTTTGGCCAATCAATTGAGCAGCTCGCGGATCCAGATGTTGCGATAGCGGACCGGGTCGCCGTGGTCCTGCAGCGCGAGCGGAAGTTTGTCGGGCTGCGCCGTGTAGGGCGGGCGCTGATGGTGTGCGGTGGGTCCCGTGAGCTCGACGTCGTCCTGCACCAGCACGCCGTTGTGCAGCACCGTCATGCGCGCGGGCCGGGTGAGATGGCCGGCGGCGTCGAAGCGCGGGCCGTGAAAGACGATGTCATAGCTCTGCCAGACACCGGGCGCTCGTGAGGCATTGACGAGCGGCGGGAACTGCCCATAGACGGCGGCGGCCTGGCCGTCGGGATAGGTCGGGCTCCGGTAGGAGTCGAGTACCTGCACTTCGTAAAGACCGTGGAGGAATACGCCGCTGTTGCCGCGATTCTGATCGTCCCCCTTGGGAGGATCGGGCTCGGCGAACTCGACGTGCAGCTGACAGTCGCCGAAGGCCTCGCGCGTGTAGAGGTAGCCGCTCCCCGGCACGACCTCGAAGTAGCCGCTGCCGAGCTTCCACTGCGGCGCGCCGCCGTCCTTCTGTTGCCAGTGTGAAAGATCGCGTCCGTCGAAGAGCACGACGGCGTCCGACGGCGCGCGGCCCGCTGTGGCGGGCGTGCTCGCGGTGCCGGGATCCACGACCGCCGGCTGCGGGCGGCTACGGTCGTGAATCGGGTAGTGGGGGTCGACGTGTGTCTGGGCTTCGGCGGACAACGCGCGTGCCAGCAACGCGAAGCTCAGGAGTCCGATCGAGGAGATTGCCTTCATGGCGCCGTGCCTCCCGCCGCGCATGATGCACGCCCCTTACGCATAAGTCCTCTCCTCGTGCGTATCAGTCCTGATGGCGCTATGGACGCGAATCGCTAAGGTGGGTTTGGAGGTGATTTTATGAACCGGCGCCGGATCATGTTCGCCGTCCGTTCGCCAGGGGGAGTGGGCTCCGGGGAGCTGGCTAAGGTGGCGCAGCTCGCCTTGGGACTGGAGGCAGAGGTCGAGCTGTTTCACTGTCTCTTCGATCCGGACATCGCTCGTCCGGAACGGCTCAGCTCGCAGGCCCTCGAGGAGGAGATCAAGGAGTTGGTCGATCGCCGTCACCGGCGGCTCGAGCAGACCGCCGAGCGGCTGAAGGCGCAAGGCGTGACTGTTCGTACCAGCGTCCGCTGGGATCATCCAACTTACGAGGGCATCGTCCGTCAGGTGCTGCGGCTCGGGCCGAGTCTGGTCATCGCGCAGGCGTCCCGCAAGCGACGTGCCGCACGCCTGGTGCTGACGCGGACCGACTACAAGCTGATCGAAACCTGCCCGTGCCCGGTTCTCTTCATCAAGAACGGCCGGCCGTATACGGATGCCGTCATCGTGGCGGCGGTCGACCCGGCCCGCTCGCATGGGAAGCCTGCCCTACTGGATGACGCGATAGTCGCCGCGGCTGACACGATCCGCACCGCGCTCAAGGGGAGCCTGCGATTGTTTCATGCGGCTGATCCGTGGGATGGGGCACGTGCAATGCGCGATCTGCAGAGCCTCCCCGAGGAGGTGCTGGAAGACGTACACGGCGCTTACTCGCGCAGCATCCAGGCACCGGTCATCGCTCTGGCGCGGCGCCACAAGGTCGCCGAGTCCTGCGTGCAGGTCATCGAAGGCGACGCCGGAGAGCTCCTCCCCGGCGTAGTGCGGAACGAGCCGGCGCAGATCCTGGCGCTGGGCGCGGTGTTCCGGTCGCGGCTCGGGCGCGCTCTGATCGGCCATACGTCCGAGCGGCTTCTCGATGCGCTCGAGTGCGACGTGCTGGTGGTCAAGCCGCCGGCCTTCCGCACGCCAGTCGCCCGCGCGTCCACGCATCACATCGCGCGAAGCGTAGCTCACCCGGTCCCGTTGTTCTGAGGCAACCTGATGCGCACGCCGGTAAGCACGCTGCATGCCGCCCTGCTGATGCTCGGCGGCCTGCTCTGCACGCAGGGCGGGTGGGCGCAGTCGTATCCGCAATCGGTCGCCGATCTCGTCATCCAGGCCAAAGCGCAGCTGCCGACCCTCGACCTGGCGAAGTTCAAGTCCGGGTTCGATGCGAGCTCGCTCGGGCTCATCGTCGATGTGCGCGAGCCCGCGGAGTACGCCGCCGGTCACGTACCCGGGGCGCTCAACATCCCCCGTGGCCTGATCGAGTTCAGGATCTGGCCGCACGTCGGCTTCCCGGACAAGCTCGATCTGAACGCAAAGATCACGCTCTATTGCGGCTCCGGCGCGCGTGCCGCATTGGCGGCAAAAAGCCTGCGGGACCTGAAATTCACCAACGTCACCGCGGCCGACATGCGATTCGAGGACTGGGCCAAGGCCGGCTATCCGCTCGCTGCGGAATGAAGGACGGCTAGTCGAGAGGGATGCGTTCCCGGTTCCTCGCGAGCCATTCATCGAAGGATTGCAGCGCGGGGTTCAAGGCGCGCGTCAGCTGGCGGTCGCGCGCACCGCAACAGACGTCCGCAAAATCCCGATTGAACTGAAACATATTGCCGAGATCGTCCGCGCCCGGGAATCCGAAGCCCCGGTACTGCTCCGGGGACACCGCGTTGTAGGCGACTTCCCGGCCGAGGGCGCGCGCGAGGGCCGATGCCATCTGCGCGCCCGTCAGATGCTCGGCAGCGATGCCGAGCGTCTTCCCGGCGTACTCGCCGCCCCTCCTGAAGATTCCGTAAGCGCACCTGCCGATGTCCTCGGCGGCAATGCTCGGCAGTCTTTCATCTCCCATCGGCAAGGTTATCGACAGTCTGCCGTCAGGTCCCTTCTTTGGGCCCATGCCGAAGTAGATCAGGTTCTCCCAATAGAACGAGGTCAACAGGAAGGTTGTCGGCACTCCCGCGGCCGTGAACGCGGCATTGGCTTCTCCCTTGCCATCGAAGTGCGGCACCTTGTACCTGCCCATGAGCGTCGGCATGCGCTGGTCGCTGAGCGGTATCCAGTTGCGCGTGTCTTCGAGCGTCGACCAGATGACATGACGGACGCCCGCTTCCTTCGCAGCTCGCGCCATCGCACCTGCCTCAGCGATCTCCTTCTCGGGCGAAAAGTGCGCCCAGAAGAAGGTAACGCAATAGACCCCGTGGGCGCCGGCGAAGGCGCGCAGCAGGCTGCCGCCATCGTCGATATCCGCCTTGACGATCTCGGCTCCGAGTGCGGCGAGCGCTCTCGCCTTGTCCGAATTGACGTCCCTGGTGAGCGCGCGCACTCTGAATGGCGCGTTCCGGTCGCTGAGGATGGCGCGGACCAGGCCGCCACCCTGGGCGCCGGTGGCGCCTACCACGGCAATGACGTTCTCGCTACTCATGATTGCGTTTCGCCTCCAGGCAAGGCCGGTGCGCTTCAGGCGTCATTGGCCCACGCTACGGTAGCACCAGCAAGGAGATTGTCGCCATGGCTCTTGTCCTCAAGTCACCAGCGTTTGCCGATCACGGCGCGATCCCGGAGCAGTACACCTGTGAGGGTGCCGATGTCTCACCGCCCCTGAATTGGTCGGGCGCGCCGGGAGGCACCAGGAGCTTCGCACTCGTCGTCGATGATCCGGATGCGCCTGATCCGCGCGCGCCGAAGACCACGTGGGTACACTGGGTCGTTCACAACATTCCCGCTGATGTGCACGGTCTGCCGGAGGGGGCGGCAACGCACGGCATGCCGGCCGGAGCCGTGCAGGGGCTCAACGACTGGAAGCGTGCCGGCTACGGTGGTCCGTGCCCCCCGATCGGCCGCCATCGGTACTTTCACAAGCTCTACGCCCTCGACTCGGTACTGTCCGGCCTCGAGCGCCCGAGCAAGGCCCGGCTGCTGGAGGCTCTGAAGGAGCACGTGCTCGCCGAGTCGCAACTCGTCGGCACCTATCAAAAGGGTCGATGAGAGGCAGACGGGCTCAGCAGCGATCTAGGCCGCCGCCGCCGCCGCTGGCGCGCCCTCCACGCTGATCTCCACCTCGAGCGCGCGCGATCCGCGCAGCGAGTTTGCGATCAGGCAACCCCGTTCGGCGCGCTCGAGGAGCTCGCTCGCCCTGGTCGTGTCGGCACCCTCGGGCACGGTGAGCTTCGCAAAGGTCGTGTAGCGGGTGAACTGAGAGGTCCGCTCGACTCGCTCCAGAACACCCTCCACCCGGCACTCGAGCCGTAACCAGCCGAAATTGGCGGCACGGCTCACGGCGCGAAAGGTGAGGATGAAACAATCGGCAAGCGACGCACACAGGAGCGTCTCCGGCGACCAGACGCCGCCCGGTCCGTCGAACTCCGGTGGCGGCGCCGTCTGGAGGCCCGGCAACTGCGCCGAGGTTAGAGTCACCAATCCCTTTCCTTCACCCGAGGCGGATGCGACATATATATGCGGATATGGATGCATATAAAAAGAATAGGAGCCCGTCGCTCCCCGTGACATTGTGGGTAGTGCCTAGCCCCAAAAATAGGGGTGTCAGACCCATAACCTGGGGTGGACGCCCGATTCGGGCGGCGACACGCAGCACTATCGTTTCGCCCATCCTGAATCGTGAATCGGAGGCCCCCCATGAAGACTCTGACAGTGTTGATCGGATCCGCCCTCCTGTCGGCCAACCTCCTGGCCGGTGGGCAAACCCCGCCTGCGCCCAGCGCCGGCACCGCTGCGGCAAGTGCTGGCAGCACCGTCCACCGCTATGTCGTCGAACGCACGTTCGCAGCGGGCGCACTCGACGGACTCAACGCGGGGCTCAAAGCCAAGGTCAATACCAACAACGCAAAGTACGGCGTGCATTGGGTGATGTCATACGCCAACGCGGCAAAGACCAAGACCTACTGCATCTACGAGGGACCGAGCGAAGCATCGATCCGCCAGGCGGCGACCGCGAACGGCCTGCCCGTGGACTCGATCACCGAGGTTCCGGTGACTCTGCTGCCGAAGTAGGGGGGCGCCATGCCGCGCTATATGGTGGAGCGGGACTTCCCCAACGGCCTGCAGATTCCCGTCGATGAGACCGGCGCCAGCGTCTGCCTCGCGGTCGTCGAGGGCAACCTGGCTGAGCAGGTCACTTGGGTGCACTCGTACGTGAGCGCCGACCGCAAGAAGACTTTCTGCGTGTACGACGGGCCGACGCCCGAGGCGATCCGCCGAACGGCCGGCCGCAACAAGTTGCCGCTAGCGCGCATCACCGAGGTCCGGGTTCTCGATCCCTATTTCTACAAGTGACGGGCCGGTACTGCGCCGGCGGGGAGCAAAACCGAGCGAGTCTGTGCGCACTCGGCGCGCATCGCATCGGGCGTGCTCAACCCCGCGCAGCCCGAGGCGCTGATTTATGAGCCGATGGCGAACGGCTCGATGCGGCTCGTCGGGGTCGAGTTCATCGTGCTAGGTAGGCGCCGCTGCGGCGCGGCCGGAGCGACGCCGGTGCGGCGCCGGGTCTGGAAGTGGACGCCGGGCGTCACGGTTGCGCCGGCGGGCGTTGCGGCGACTGCTTGCGCGCCAGCGCAACCGCCTCGGCACGCGAGGACACGCCGAGCTTCGCCAGGATCGCCGAGACGTGATGCTCGACGGTCTTCGGGGCGACGAACAGCCGCCGCGCGATCAGCGAGCTGCGCATGCCTTCCGATAGCAGCGTCAGAATCTCGGCCTCGCGGCGCGTCAGCCCGAAGGGATTGCGCCGCGTCGAGCCGCGCGACCCGCGCGGTATCCGCCGGACACCCTGGGAGCGCATCCGCCGGCGCAGCAGGCGCGCCGCCGGCGCGGCGCCGAGCTGCTCGAACGAGGCGAGCGCCTCGCGCTGCTCGGCTTCCCCGCCGTACAAAGCCAGCACACAGGCATGCTCGTACGGGCAGCCGAGCATCTTCCACGCGCCGGCTGCGGCGCGCCAGTCGCCCGAGATCTCGTGCGCGTAGGGTTCCGCGATATCCACGTCCGGCGGTTGGGTGAGGGCGCCCGCTCTCCACAGCCACGCCGCCAGCTCGCCGTTCATGCGCGGGTCGCGCCTGCGACGGGCGAGCTCCCACACCGACTCGACCTGACGGATCACACCGGCCGGATCATCAGCGAGCCATGCAGCCTCGGCGCACACCAGGGCGAGCATGCCGGCACGCTGCAGCTCCGGCGCCGGCCCGGCGAGCGCCCGCGCTTCCTCGATCGGTCCGTGCGCGTCGGGGTCACCACGGCGCACCCGCAGGTGTGCCAGCGTCCGCAGCACCGGAATGCGCGTGACCGGGGTGGTGTGCGGATGCCGCAGCACCGCCTCGACGTCCGCGCTCGCTGCGTTCCAGTCGCCCTGCTCGAACTTCATGCGCGCGCCGTACGCCAGTATGTAGGGCAGGATGAAATCCAGGTCCCGCTCCTCGCAATAGCTGAGCCCTGCGTGCAGATAGGCCGCGGCCGGCTCGTATTGCCGGCGTGAGACCGCCATGGCCAGGAGATTCGTGTACGCACTGGCCACCTCGCCCTGCAGGCCGCCGGCGAGCGAGATCTGGAGACTCCGGTTGAGATCCGCCCACCCGCTCGTATCGCCGACAATCAGCCGCATCGTGCCGAGAGTGTTGAGTGCGCCGCACAGGATCTCGTTGGCGCCCGCAGCCTCCGCGAACGCGATGGCGCGCTGCGCCGACTCGATCGCAAGCTCCGCCTCGTGAGATTCCATGGCGAGGTCGGACTGATTGCAGCAGGCCAGCGCCAGCTCCGGCCCGGGGGCCTGGGATTCGAGCGTCGAGATGGCATCGTGGCAGTACTGGTCTGCCCGCGTGGCGTCGCCGAGGAACCAGCTGAGCCGCGACAACCACGTGAGCGCCGCGCCGACCTTCAGAGGCTGCTCGAGCTCACGCCAGATCTGCAGCGCGGATTGTTGAGCCTCCAGAGCCCGATCGTACGCGCCAGTCAGGAAACACTCATAAACCAGCTCGTCCCGCAATCCCGCCAGCTCCGCGGCGGGATGATCATCGGCGTAGCGCAGCGCAGCCTCGAAATGCGCCACCGCCTCACGGTGCGCCCCGACCGCGGCAGCTTCCCTGGCCGCAAGCGGCGCGTAGCGCAGCACCTTGGATCCATCGCGTGCGCCGCTGGCGTGATGAGCGACGCGGGCCGGAGCGATGTCCGAACGGGCCGCGAGCACCTGGAGCACGGCCGCGTGCAAACGCTGCCGGCGCGACTGGGGAAGGGAATCCTCGAGCGCCCGGCGCGCGAGCTCGTGGCGGAAGGCGAGCGAGCCGTCGTCGTCTCGAACCATCCCGATGCCGAGGCACCCTTCGATGGCCGCTTCATCCGCCTGGGCCGCCTGCTCGAGCAGCCAGGGCTCGGTCCTCCCCGGGACGACGCACACGAGCTCCGCGACCGCGCGCGCCGCCGGCGTCAGCCGCGCAGCCCGGGCGAGCACGGCGTCGCGCACCGTGGGCGGCACGGTGGCCGCCCCGGCGGCCAGCACCTCGGTCACGAACAGGGGATTGCCGCCGGTGATGTCGTGCAGGCCCTTCGATGGTCTGCCCGCCTGTCGGGCGAGCCTTGCGACCGCCGCCTCTGAAAGCGGGGTAAGCGGCATGCGGAACGTCGCCGCCTGGGGCAGTCCTCCGATGGCGAGCCGCAACGGATGCCTCGGGCCGAGCTCGTCATCGCGGTAGCTCGCCACCAGCAGCGTGCGGGTGCGGTGAATGCGCCGGCCGAGAAAGATGAGCAGGTCCAGTGTCGCCTCGTCCGCCCAATGCAGGTCCTCGAAGATCAGCAGGGTCTTTGCCGCTCCGAGCTCGCCGAGAACGGCGGCGAACAGTGCGGCCGGATTTGCCCGCGAATGGACCGCGGCGAGCAGCGGTCCCTGCGTCTGCAGCGCGATGTCATGGAGCGGCGCGAGCGGCCGGGGCGTGTACAGGGCATCGCATGCCCCCCAGAGCACGCGCGCCTGATCCTGCCGTCGGGCGAACTCCCGCAGCAGGACGGTCTTGCCGATCCCGGCTTCGCCGCTCAGCAGTACGACGCAGCCACCGTGTTGGCCGGCCGTGCCGAGCCATCTCGCCAGGTCGGCGAAGCACGGCTCTCGTTCCAGCAGGTCCACATGTCACCCGCGACGCTACTCTTCGGCGTGATCGCGTTCCGCCTTGAGAGTTGCCGGCCGGCGGCGCAGCAGCGCGGCATGCTGCGCGAGCTTCGGCAGCCGGGAGGCAAGCGGTGCCTCGTCCTCCGGATACCACGCGGCGAGCATGTGCAGATAAGGATCGGCAGCCGACAGCCTGTCGCCCAGCACATAGGGAGACAGCTCGCCGTGAATGCGCTCGAGGTGGGCACCGTAGTCCTCGAGCGCCTGCGCCTTGACTGCGGGTGCCGCCGCGGCTCCGGTGGAGGCGTAACGCTCGGAGTAGTAGTAGCGCAGGACCGCTTCGTAGAGGTTCGCAGACAGATACACCATCCATTGGAGAAAACGCGCGTGCGCAGTGCTGCCAGCGGGCGGCGCGAGTCCCGCCTGCGGATGGGCGTCGGTGAGGTGAATGAGGATGGCGGCGGACTCCGTCACCGCCGTGCCGTCGGGCAGCGCCAGGATGGGAATCTTGCCGGCGGGGTTGATACGGCGCAGAGCCTCGACGTCCGCGGCACTCTTGCTGAACCAGAGCAGCTCGTACGCCGCGCCGATTTCTTCCAGCACGATCTGTGGTGCCAGCGAGCCTGCGCCCCGCCGGGCGTAGAGCCTGTACTTGCCGCCGCCAGCCATGTTGCCCCCGCATTGCAGCTCTCGTTACCGCATTCTATACGGACTGATGCGAATTCAATCAGACACGAAAGAGGATTAGGCTTCGCCCGCAATGAAGGGCAAAGATCGAGAGAGAGGAGGATTTATGAACCTCATTCGTTGGGAACCATTTGCGGGAATGAACCAGATGTTCAACCCGCTGTTTCCGAACCTGTTTGAGCGCTTTCCGCGCTATGTAGGGTCGGGCGACGCAAACTATGACTGGGCACCCCCGGTTGACATCAGTGAGACTGCAGGCGAGTACCTGATCCGGGCGGCGCTTCCTGCCGTCAAGAAGGAAGATGTGAGCGTTACGGTTGAGGACGGCATGCTGACGCTGGCCGGCGAGCGGCACCAGGCAGAGGAGCTGAAGGACGAGAAGTTCTACAAGGTCGAGAGCTTCTATGGGAACTTCTCGCGCAGCTTTGCGCTGCCGGAGTATGTGAATGAGAAGGGAATCACCGCCGACGCAAAGGACGGAGTGCTGACGGTGCACATCCCGAAGACCAAGGTCGAAGCGACGAAGCCGACGACGATCAGGGTCCAGTAGACTGATGAGTCTGCGATGATGCCGCGGGCGGCGAGGGTTCAATCGCCGCCCGCGGTGATGCTGTAATCCAAGCGCCCCGCGGACGGAGTGGGGAGTCCTGCTCGATGGCCGGCTGCGGGGTAGCACCCGGGGCGGCCGTGTGCCGGAGATAGTAGGTGATCTCGCCGAGAAGCTGGCGGTCTCGCGTCAGACGGTGAACGCGATCGAGACCGAGAAGTACGAGCCGAGCTTGCCCCTCGCGCTGAAAATCGCCCGGCTGTTCTCTCTACGCGTGGAAGAGATCTTCTGGCCTGCTGAGGCAAAGGCACCCAAGGGCCGGGATATTGTCGCCGATGTAATAACGAGTTATAATTTCATGCATGAAAGTCCCGCTGCGGCGAATCGGCAACTCTCTTGGCGTTCTGCTGCCGAAGACAACTCTTGACGCGTGGGGCTTGAGCGAAGGTGATGCGCTAGACCTCACCGAACGCGGTCTTCGCCCCCCGTCAAGAGGGGGCTTCTTACATCAGGAATTGGACGAGCTCAGGCGGTCCATCTCGCTGGCGATCGTACGGCGGTTCACGCCGTGCGAGATACGCGCTCAGATCCTCGCGAACCTACATCGGTGGGAACGGCAGGGCGTTTGGGGTGCGGCTTACCAGGAATGGCGAGACATTGCGGAGGGAAAAGACGACGGAGAGCTTTTTGCAGCGATGCTCGGACGCGACGACGACGCGGTCAGACTTCGGCAGTCGGCGCCATTCGTCGGCTTGCTTCCGAAAGAGGAAGTGAAAAAACTGAATGAAGAAGCAGCAGGTTGATCATGTACTGCGGGCTGCGGGCCGCATCACGGGCGAAAAGCAGTTCGTCATCATTGGTAGTCAGTCTCTCCACGGTAAGTACCCCGATGTTCCTGACGAGATTCTCACCTCGTTCGAGGTGGATCTGATCGCGTCGAAACATGCAGATCGAACCGCGTGGCTGAATGCGATTGGGGTCGATTCGCCGTTTCACGAGACTTTTGGCTACTACGCGGATCCGGTTGATGTGAGCACTGCGACTCTGCCAAGAGGCTGGAAGGGACGGTTGGTGAACTTGCCTCCCGGCGAGACCGAGGGTGTGAAAGGACTGTGTCTGGAGCCGCACGACCTCGCCATCGCAAAGTACGCCGCCGCACGCGACAAGGACCTGATATTCACGCATGAGCTTGCTCGTCGCGGAATAGTTTCCGAGGAGCGACTGTTATCGTTGCTCGACCAGACTCCGGTCGACGGGGAACTGCGCGAGCGAATGCGCGGCCAGATCGGCCGAGACTTTCATGCCGAGCGAGCTATCGAGGCCCGTGCAGCTGAGAAGCAACAGCAGACGGTCGATCCGGAGACCATCAAGGCACGCGGAAGGGCGGAGTGGCTGAAGCTGCGCCGACAAGCCGGCGTAAAGGCTCCGACTTCCGATCTAACTCGTACGCGCGACACATTGAAGCACGGCGAGTTTGAGCGTGACTCCGGGAAGAGTCTGGATGACGACGCGTCGGAGTAGTCGTTCCGCGCTGACCTGTCGACGTTAGCTCGGCGCATCGCCGAATGAGGCGCTCATTCGGGAATGTTTGAAGCAACTGTCCGCGCTAATGCCGCTTGGCGGCAGCATTGTCGCCAGTGTTAGTCCGTCTGATTTCGATGCACTGACCGACATGTAAGAAAAACTCAGAGGAAATAGAAGGTTGGATCGAAGAATTGCCGTTGCACCGATGATGGACTGGACCGACCGTCACTGCCGGTTCTTCCTGCGCGGCTTCTCCCCGGACGTCCTCCTGTACACCGAGATGATCACCGCGGCGGCCATCCTGCGGGGCGATCGGGCGCGGCTCCTCAAGTTCGATCCCGAGGAGCGTCCGCTGGCCCTGCAGCTCGGCGGCAGTGAGCCGCGGGAGCTCGCGGCGGCGGCCCGGGCGGGTGAGGAAGCCGGCTACGACGAGATCAACCTCAACTGTGGCTGCCCCAGCGAACGCGTCGCGAGCGGCGCCTTCGGGGCGTGCCTGATGCGCGAGCCGGCCCGCGTGGCCGAGTGTGTGGCCGGGATGTGCGCGGCAGTGCGCGTGCCGGTGACGGTGAAGATGCGCATCGGGGTGGTGAGCGCGGGCGCGCGTGACGCCCGCGGTGCGGTGGCGCAGTACACCGAGGGGGACTTCGCGGCCCTGTGCGGCTTCGTCGCGGGTGTGCGCGCCGCCGGATGTCAGGTCGCCATCGTGCATGCGCGCCAGGCGGTGTTGGGAGGACTCTCGCCCAGGGACAACCGCGAGGTTCCGCCGCTGCGCTACGACGTGGTGCGCGCCCTGAAGGCGGCGTTCAGCTCGTTACCCATCGTGGTGAACGGCGGGCTGCGCGATGCCGGTTCGGTACGCGCAGCGCTCGGCTGGTGCGACGGGGTCATGCTCGGGCGTGAGGCCTACCACCGGCCCTTCGTGCTCGCCGAGCTGCAGCGCGAGCTCGTCGCGGAACCACGCGTGCTGCCGGCGCGCACGGCGCTCATCGAACGCATGGTGCGCTACTGCGAGCGCGAGCTGGCCGCGGGCGAACGCCTCTCGGCCATTACGCGCCATATGCTCGGCCTCTACAGCGGCGAGCCCGGCGCCCGGGATTTTCGCCGCATACTCAGCGAGGGTGCGCGAGCGGAGGGGGCGCAGGCGGAGCTGCTGCGCCGGGCAATTCCGACAGCGGCGCACGACTAAAGCCCGCCCTCGAGGTTGGAATCGGCCGCTGACTGGCTGCCCAGAGGCCCTCGCGTATAATCCTCCGACACCCATGGGCAAGGACATAGAGCTCGCGATCCTGTTTGCCGACGTCGTCGGATCGACCCGGCTCTACGACACCATGGGTGACCTGCGCGCGCGCGACATGGTGGCCACCTGCATCGAAGTGATGCGCAGCGCCACCGAGCAGCGTCAGGGCACGGTGATCAAGACAATGGGGGACGAGGTCATGGCGACCTTCCCTAGCGCCGACGCCGCCCTCAACGCCGCCGCGCAGATGCAACAACAGATCTCGAGTCACGCGCAACTCAAGGTCGACGGGCAGCCGGTCTCGATCCGCATCGGCTGCCACTTCGGCCCCGTAATGCTCGAGAACCGCGATGTGTTCGGGGCCGCGGTGCATACCGCGAACCGCATGACCAGCCAGGCAAAGGCCGGCCAGATCGTGACCACCGCCGCGACCGTGGAGCATCTGTCACCCGAGTGGCGCGCCGCCTGCCGGCAGATCGACGTTGCGACGTTGAAGGGGCAGGGGAGCGAGGTGGTCCTCTACGAGGTGCTGTGGCAGACCGAGGACGTCACCAGCATGGTGCCGGGGATCGCGGGCGATGCGCGTCCCGCGCATCCGC
>Ga0335077_10006893_pt1 | contig 14051 bp, 10 predicted proteins | sample Lox_Sample_31_FD_207151 | JGI IMG/M metagenome (GOLD analysis project Ga0335077, IMG submission 207151) | Soil microbial communities from Loxahatchee National Wildlife Refuge, Florida, United States - Lox_Sample_3.1 | ecosystem: Environmental > Terrestrial > Soil > Wetlands | place: USA...
GAGGAAGTTGGTCGGGGAGTGGAGATTTGAACTCCAGACCTCCTGCGCCCAAGGCAGGCGCGCTACCAGGCTGCGCTACGCCCCGACATGAAGTGCACACCATTCTAAAGCAGTTCGCGTGCGCCTGCAGCGAGAACAACAGCGACACACAGAAACAGCCGCTCGGATTTGGGAGGTGCAGCGCGGCGCACGAGCAGGCGTGGACTTAGGCAATAGCGTGGAAGTTGGAGGCGGGCACAACGTCGAATGCAATGTTGCGCCCGCCTTTTTTCTGAATCGGGGGCTCAGGAATTACTTCTGCGAAATCGGAACTCCCTTTTCCTTGGCCTTTTCCTGGGCCTTCTTCTCGAAAGCGCGAGCTCCCGCCAGGATGTTCACCGCATCGTAGTCGTCCTCGGTGCAGGCGAACTCGAAGAGCGGCCCGTTCTCCGCGCTCAAGGGAAGGATCACCGACCAAGGCCTTGTCCACGTGGAAGGGTCATCGATGGTGAACTTATACTCGATGGTCTCCGGAGAGATGCGCGTAAAGCGTTCGGTGATTTTCAAGGTCTTGGGATTCGCGCCACGGTACGCATTTCCTTGGTGGAAGTTGGTGGTTTCCACAACCAGCGTGTCGCCCTCCCAATGCCCGACTCCGCTGCCGTGCCATTGCTCCTTGAAGCTTCCACCCAATGCCGGGCGCCCGTCGATGGGAATCACGCGATATCCGTTCACGCCTTGGATCACCACATTATTTGGAGTCTGCAAGATGTACATATCCGCATTGTATTCGCCGGGGAAGATGGGCGCGCCGCCACCCGGACTCACGCAGGTGGTGCCATAACCCAAGTCCAGTGGTACGTCGGCGTGCACCACGCCATTGCCGTTGTGGTCGTCCACGACGTAGCCCTGCCCCTCCACGGGAGTTCCCGCCCTGGATCCGGCGAGATTAGCCGTCTCGGCCACAGCGGGCGCCTGCTGCCGGCCCCTTGCCGCTTGGGCCGCTTTCGCCGCTTCCGTCAGAGGAGGAATCCTGCCGTCCGGCGGATCGACGACGAGCGAAGTTCGCGGATTGGGTTTGATCCCGTTTTGCCACGGGCTCAACCCGAAAGTGGTGGGATCGTAATCGACGGAATTGGGATTGAACAACTCGTTCCCGTAATGCTCCTCGTCTCCGTCGCGGGGCTCATACGCGCTTTGCAAGCCCTTCTCAAAAACGTCTTTCGTCTCTTGCGGCGTCAAGAACTCCCGGTTTCCATACTTGGCGGGGCGCTGCAAAGGCGTCACCGTAAGAAAATTGTAGTAACCGTGCAGATCGGGATGCCCGTCGGCGGTGCGCGGAATTGCCGCCGGCTTTGCCGCTGAAGCGGGCTGCGCCGCCGGCTTGCCAGCAGTGCTTGACGGCGTGGCTTTCGCGGCAGTAGCGGATGGGGCCTGCGCCGCGGCAAACACCGGCAGCAACAACACCACCGCCAAAACGACACCAAGAGCGGTCGACGGAACCCAATTTCGATTGCTCACGTTAACCTCCTCGACTCGCTTACCAATACTCTTGCTTGCCCGGGTTGGTCACTTCTTGTTGGGATACTTGCTATATTGGCCGTATACCAGGTCCAGCACAAACTCCGTGCAGTTGAAATCCACCAACTGGATGTTCTTTTCCATCCGCCGATACAGCGGAAAACTCATCTTCCAGGGACGCGTAAAAACGTTGGGATCCTCGATCGTCGCTTCGTACATTATATGGTAAGGGCTCACCTGAGTGTAGCGTTCCACCACGTGCAGGGCGTCGCTGTGGTAATCCCCTGCCCGGTCGAACCACGTGTAGGGAACGAATCCCGTGGAGTCCACGACCAAGGTGTCGCCTTCGAAATGTCCGTGCGACCACCCCATCCACGTATCGGCCGGAGATTTCTGGGGAATGGCCTTTTCGTTGGCGTCCAGATAGATCGTGCGCAGGCTCCGCGCGTACTCATAGGCGATGAGGATGCGATCCGGCCCCTGAACAATTTGAAATGGGAAGGGCATGTAGTTGGCGCGCGGCACGCCGGGCATGTAGCACTTCAGCTCCGGATCGCCCGTGTCGTGGCGATGATCGTCGCTGGTGACATTCACGACCATGCGCTTTGCGGCGTTCGCTTTCTTTTGCGCCAGCGCTTCCGGCTTGTAGGGGATCTCGCCGCCCTCGACGATTCCCTGCCCGCCCGGCCACTGATCGTACGCGCCCATGACGTCGGGATGCGGGCCCGCCTGTGCGTCGTGGTCCTGAATATCGATATCGGCGTTGACAAAGGCCTGCCAGATTCCGTTGAAATCGGGTTTGCCGTCCGCGGTGCGTGGCGCTCTATACGGAGGAAACTGGCCCGGAGTGGCCGGCTTTGCGGCAGCGGCGCTCGTGGCCGGAGCTTTTGCGCCTGAGGCGGCCGGCGCTTGGCCCGCCGCCGGCTTGATCGCGAGCGCCAATAGCGCCGCGGCACACACGACAAGCGCAGCCTGCATTTCCCGCGTGCGACTGCGCATGAATACGCTCATCAGGTTGCCGGCTAGCTTTGTAAAGTGGCTGTACTCTATGCGCGAATCGACTTGGAGTCAAACACGAATCTCTGTTTGCCGCGCTGTATTTGGCTCCGGATCGGTGGTGTCATTCTGAGCGAAGCTGCCGCGCCCCCGATTGCAAGGTTCACTTGACACGCACACGCTCACCGGGATAAACGGTATGCGCTAGAGGCCCCGGTGGCCGCCCGACGGAAAGATTCCGACGCAATCAGGAGGTAAGACGATGAGGGCGAAGTGGCTCGTCTTGGTATTTGTGACGGTGCTAGCGGCTGTAGCGGTGACCGCCGATGAGGGCGCGATTCCCGCCGACGGCGGGGACATTCAGGTCACTCCCATCATGCGCACGGGTGTGCAAATCGAATATGGCGGCAAGGTGATCCAAGTGAATCCGCTCTCGAAATATGACGGCAAGGAAATTGAGTACGTGGGCAAGTTCGACGCTTTGAAGCCGGCCGATCTGATCATCATCAGCGACGTGGGAGCGGACACCCTCGACGTCGCTGAGATCGCAAAGATTCGCAAGCCGGGAGCGCCTGTCGTCATGCCGGCTGCCGTAGCCGCCCAGGCCGGGGGCAAGGTTGCGGCCCCCACCACCACGATGGCCAATGGCGATATGAGCACCGTCGCGGGGATCAGCATCCAGGCGCTGCCGATGTATAACGTCGACCATGGCCCGAAACCCGGCGAGGTGTACCACCCGAAAGGCCGCGGCAACGGATACATTCTTACCTTGGGCGGAAAGCGGCTGTACTTGATGGGCGACACGGAGTGCACGCCGGAAGTGCTTGCCGTCAAGAATATCGACGTCGCTTTCGTGCCCATGAACATGCCCTACACGATGACGCCGGCCGACGCCGTTATGTGCATCATGACCATGCAGCCGAAGATCGCTTACCCTTACCACTACGAAGGGCAGCGGCGGGATGAAACGCTCTTCAGGGCGTTCCTGAAGGGCACGCCCGTCGAAGTTCGGATCAATACGAAAGGTTAGGCTGAACGAGCGCCAGAAGAGACCGGCGGGGACGCGCGCCGCTCTTCCTACCCGCGCACTCTTAGTTTGGGACGCCCATGAGAAACCGCAGAGAGTTCCTGAAAACGATCGCTTACGCCTCGGCGGGATCGTTCCTCTGGAGCCGCAGCGCGAAAAGCAAACCGCCGGCATTGCCGCAGGCCGATAGCCCTCTGCCGAAACACAAGCCCGTGCTGGTGGCGGGAAAAAAGATCAAGACGGTCGATATGCACTGCCACGTGAACCTCCCCGAGGTGGCCAATTTTCTCAAGGGGACGCCACTCGAAAAAAGCGTTCCCGCCATTACCGTGATCGATGCCAGGCGTTTGCAAATCATGGACAAAGAAGGCATCGACGTCCAAGTCGTCTGCGTCAATCCCTTCTGGTATTCAGCCGATCGTGACCTGGCTACCCGCCTGATCGATTTCCACAATCAAAAATTAGTGGAGATGGTGCAAGCCGCGCCGTCCGGCCGATTTGCGGCGTTCGGCACCGTCGCTCTGCAATTCCCCGAATTGGCGGCCAAGCAATTAGAAGACGCCATGAAGATGGGATTGAAAGGCGCGGCCATTGGCGGGCACGTGGAAGGCGAGGAGATCACTTTGCCGAAGTACGACGCCTTTTGGGCCCAGGCCGAGCGGTTGCAGGCGCCGATTTTCATGCATCCGCAAGAGAGCGCACAAGCCACGGGAATCGCCAAGCGGGTGAAGGGATTCGGAGGCCTCGACGCCGTAATCGGCAATCCTCTGGAAACCTCGATTTTTATCGGGCACATGATTTTTGAGGGCGTGCTGGAGCGTTTTCCCGGACTGAAGTTGTGCGCCGCTCACGGCGCCGGTTATCTGGCGGCCTATCCCGACCGCATGGACCACAGCTGCTTCGACTCCCCGGCGCGTTGCGAAGGATCGCAACTCAAGAAGCAACCGACCGAATATCTGAAGCAACTGTACGCCGACTCGCTCGTCTTCTCGCCGGAGGGCCTGCGCCACCTTGCCGCCGTGATGGGCCCCGGTCACATCATGCTGGGCACGGACTACCCCTTCAAATGGATCGAAGACCCGAAAGTCCTGGGCCCGGTTGACAACGTATTCGCCACGCCGGGATTAACGGACGCTCAGAAGGTGGCCATTCTGGGCGGCACGGCGTGTAAGTGGCTGAACATCCCGACCTGATCGGCCGACTTCCTAGGCGAACTTCATCGCTCCCGGCTGTTCCCACCCTGATCTGGTGTATATTAGGTTACCAAGTGACGGTGTCGCTCTCTGACATGGCGAGTGGCTATCGACTTCACGCCGCATTTGTCATGTGGCAAACGGGCCAGTTTCACGGAATCAGAACAATTCCCGGAGGGGGGGGTCCAGATGACAAATCATCCACGGTTTTCATCGAGGTTCTTATCGGGCGCTTTCGGCCTCGCGCTGTCGATCGTTTTGTTCGCGCCCCTGATGGCTCCGGCGCAGACACAATCGGCCCCCGCCACAAATAGCCCCGCCAAAACCGCCGCACAGAGCGCTGCGAAACCAGCGGACGCGAAGCCTTTGGTAATTCCCCGGGGCGCGGACGGCCATCCCGACCTGCACGGATATTGGAACAGCCTCAGCTTCACTCCCCTCGAACGGCCCGCCAAGTTTGGCAATCGCGAATTTCTGACCGACCAGGAAGTCAAAGATATCTTTAACGCGGGCGTGCATCGAACGTTCGACTCCGCCGGCGACGATCCGCAGGGAGAGCTGTTCAATCCCAATTCCGCCGACTACGACGTGGTTACGTTTGGCCTGGCGCCCTGGCAAAACGGCGTCAAGCCCAACAACCGGACCTCCCTGATCGTGGATCCGCCCGACGGTAGGATTCCTCCGCTGACCGCCGCAGCCAAGGCGGCGAGAGACGCGGCCAGAGAGGGACATGGCTACATCACCGAGGACCATCGCGGCGGCGGAGAAGTGCATGCCGATACTCCAAAGGATTTGGGCGTGCGCACCGCCTGCATCTCCATGAGCGGCGGGCCGCCCATTCTTCCCGGCGAGTACAATAGCGGCCTATACATCGCGCAGAATTCCGGATACGTGGTTCTCGAAGCGGAATACGGCACTGAGGTGCGCATCATTCCTCTGGACGGACGGCCGCATCCCTCCAGCCAAATCCATCAGTGGCGGGGAGACGGGCGCGGCCATTGGGAAGGCGACACGCTGGTCGTGGAAACCACCAATTTCAGGCCCGAGGATGCCTTCCGCGGCGCCAATCCCAGCACGTTGAAAATCACTGAGCGCTTCAAGCGCGTTGCCGCCGACCAGATCGAGTACAGCTTCACCGTCGACGATCCTTCCACCTGGAGCAAGCCTTGGACGGCAATCGTTCCCTTGAATGCCAGCGAGGGACCGCTGTTCGAATACGACTGCAGTGAAAACGACAACGATGCCGTCAATATCCTGGCTGGAGCTCGAATCCTGGAGCAGAGAGCCAAAGCTAAGTCAGCCTCTCCCATTTCTCAGAAATAGGTTAAGCCGGACCGGCCGCTAGTCCTGCCACACCGCCAGAACATGCAGAAATGATAAGGGCGCTCATTGCGAGCGCCCTTACCTAGCAGTCCTGCCGAATTGCGGTTGTATTCCGGGCTCTTTGACCTAGAAGTCGAAATGAACCCCGAACTTGATTAGGCGCCCGGGGAGCAATCCGGTTACGTTCTGCCACGCTCCGGCCACGCCCGGCGCCGTCTGATTGAACCCGGTGGCGATGCTCAATCTTGGGCTGGCATTCAGCAGGTTATAGAAATCGACGGTAGGCTCCACCTTCCATCGCTCCTTGAACTGAATGTCCTTGGCGATGCGGAAGTCGAGCTGGTTGTTTCTGCCGTAGGGGAAGATGGTTTGCGGCGTCACCACTTCGACCTTGCAAGTGGTGCAGCCGTTAAGAGAGCCAGCGACGGAGTGGCCAGTCGGGTTGACGTACGATACGCTCGTGCCGGCCTTATAGGACAAAGTGCCCTGTAAAGGAATGGAGGGCAAATTCTGCTCATTCGCGCTGACCTTGATCTTCCACCACGGCAGTGTGTACACCGCCGCCATCTTGAACTGCAGGTTCTGATACCAGGGCGGATTGATGTAGCACGGAGCGGCATCATTCGCGGTGCCGAAATTGTTGTTGCCGAATTCGATCACGGACGTGCCGGTTGGCGTTGGATTCGAGGTCCACGACAGGTCCTGCGGAGAGTTCACCTCCACGCAGTAGTTTGTGACCTCATGTCCCGCGGTAACGCCGCCCTGAAGCATCACGCCGTGAGTTCTCGCCGTAACCAGGGTGTCGATTCCCGTGAAAACGTCCGTCTCTGTGCCACAGCCCGGCGCGTTCACTCCGCCGTTGGGGTTCGACGAAGATGTGCAGGCAAAATTCGAAGCCGGCTGAACCAGGTAGTTGGCCTTGCCCTTGTTCGCGTCGGTGGGATCGTACAGGTTGCACAACGCTGTGCCTCCATATCCCTGGCTCGCCGTTGGCGTCACGCAGTATTGGTCGTACCCCGTCGCCGGAATCGCCGTATTCTGCGCCACCATGCGGTTGCCGAACCAGGTGCGGTAGAAACCAAAGCTCACCGCGATGCCTTGGGTGAGCTGCTGCTGCACGGAAAATGACATCATCCAGTCGTTGGGGCGAGCCTGCCAGCCGTGGGTCAAAGCGCTTGAGTAGGTTACGCTGGCGGCGTTCGATTGGGTATAAAAGGGCGCAGTATTCGCAGGACCCAAGGCGCAATTGGCGCCGCTCGCAAGGACGCACGCCGGGGCTCCCGGTATGTTTCCGCTGCCTTGAACAGTGGCAAAATTCGCACCATCCAGGGCGGGATTGAATGTGCCGCTGTAGTCCGTCCAGCTTCGAGTGGTCGCCGTGATGAGCCCGTTGCCGGGGTTCGTCAGTTGGGCGATGCCGGTGTTCCCCTCGGTCAGCACTCCCCTCGAGAGGGACGCCTTAATTGCGGTCTTGCCATTGCCGAAGAGGTCGTACGCCGCGCCCAAACGGGGATTCAAGTCTTTCCAATCCACCACGTTCTTCTGCGCGCCGTAAACCTTGGCGGGAAGCCCGTACTGCGGATTTGCAGGCACGGTCTGCTCCGGGTCGGTCGCCTGGAACCAGTCGAAACGCAAGCCGATGTTCAGCGTCAGGTGCTTCACTCTCCACTGGTCCTGCCCAAAAATGGCGTGGTCCTCTTCACGGTTGATATTGAAGTAAGGAGCCAGGTTCTCGGTTACCTGAACGGGCAGAAGGGCCTGCGTCGTTGTGCTCGTAGGTGCGCCGCAGCCCAGACTATTTACCGTCCCCGCGGCGATCTGGGGAGCCTGCATAAGGGCGGTACCGGTGGTACCTAACAGATAGGGCGTGGTCGGCAGCCCGGCCGCATTGAGCAAGGCGGCGGGATACTGCGCGCCGGTTGTGGTCTTAATCGTCTGGCACTGCATGGTGAGATTCACGCCGATGGGGAAACCGTTCGCGCCATTCGGATTCGTGTAGTTGTACGTATTCGACCCTCTGGCCTGGAGTTCGGAGTATCCAAACTTGAAGGCATGCACCCCGCTTACGTACGAGGCGGTGAAGTTTTCGTTGATGTTGGTGAAGGGCTCGGTGATGAGAGAAGGTCCCGCGGGCGCCGAGTAGGTGAAGTTCGCCGTGCTATCCGCAACCGCATAGCTCGTCAGCGTGGATCCGCCCTGATCCGCCGGCCTGACGTTCATGTTGAGGTTCCCCAGCACGGCCGTGAAGCCAGCCCACAACACGAGCTTGTTGTTCATCGGGAAGGTCCACGTCGCTTGCTCGCGCCAATTGGGCTGATAGTAATGGTCGGTGGTCGCTTCCGGCGCCAACAAGCCCTGGTTGATCGTGTAGAAGCAGTTGCAGTTATTCTCCTGGATAAAATCTTCCGTGAACTGGTTCCGCTTGGTCGCCTGCCAGGTCAAACGCAGGCCGCCGTCCGTGTACGTGTTGCTGATGTACGCCGGCCGGCTGCTATCCGCCGCGTAGTACAGATTGTTGGGATATGCGGCGGACTCCTGCGAATCGAAGAAGTAGGTAGCCCCGGCCTGATTGGACGCGCTCACCCAGTGCCGCGCGTTGGCGAAAAACCACAGCTTGTCCTTGATGATCGGGCCGCCCACCCCGCCGGCAACTTCGTACAGGCTGCGGATCGAAGACGGCGTTGGCACGCCGAGGGCCTGCAGCGCGGGGGTCACGTTTGCCGACTCCAGGCCCTTGGTGCCGAAATCCGCCTGCACGGTCCCGTGCAGGGTGTTGCCGCCATTCTTGGGAATAATGTTGACGTGCCCGCCCAGGTTCCAATCCTCAGCCGCATACCCGCTGGACTCCAATTGCAACTCCTGAGTCGCCGTGGGATTGCTGCTGGTCATCTGGTTGGTGCCGCCGCTATGCATGGTTCCGAAGTACATCCCGTCGCGTACTAACGCGTAGTCTCCCGAGGCGCTGCCATGGATTCGGAAACCCTGTGCCTGCTCGCCCTGCAACCCGCCCACATCCTGATTGCCGGCCGCGGCGACGGCGCCTGGGAGCAGCGAAGGATAATCGGCGGCGCTCTTGCCGATGGGCAAGGACTCCAGCACTGCACTGCTGACGATGGTCTGCACCACGGAGTCTTGCGTATCGAGCACCGGCGTTTCGCTCGTCACGGTCACGGTTTGTGTGACGGCTCCCGGCGTCAGACTGAAATTCACCGTCGCGGTGAATCCTATGGTGATCTCAATGCCATCGCGCCGGGACGCGTTGAAACCCATTTGTGAGGCGGTCACGCTGTAAACGCCAGGCGGCAAGTTCACGATGCGGAACAGGCCGTCATCGCTGGTGACGGTATCGCGCGCTCCTTGGATCAGCGCCGGACTGGTGACCTCGACCTTCGCGCCGGCCACTTTGGCGCCTGAAGAATCGTTGACTTCTCCGGAGATAACCCCGGAATTGTTGCCCGCCTGTCCCCAAGCGGTTGTCACCCCAAGCAGAAACACAACGAGCAAATGGCCATAGAGGTACTTTCTCATCTCACTCCCCCTCATACCGAATTCATTCGGGCCCAAAATGCCTGAAGCTTAAAAACAGGGATAGTTGGCGCGGAAAATATACCGGCATCGAGGCGATGTCAAGCTGCAACTGCGCCTGTTCTGTAAAATCCAGACCGGCAGCCCGCGCTCGAAAATTACGCGGAAAAGCGTCCAGAAGGATTGTCCGCGAAGGTTTGCTCAGGGAGCATTGCCCGGCAAATACCGGAAGTGTATATTGCCGGCCACGGACCCGCTCTGCGGTCAGATTGCGAAACAGATGGAGAAAGGCACAATGAGACTTCTCGGGTTGCTTCTTCTGGTCTCAGGTCTGGCGCTGGCCCAAGCGCCGCCAGCCCAAGCTCCCGCGGCGCAAGCCCCCTCGCCGCAGGCCGGGCCTTCGCAGCCCCCCGCCCTTAAGCCCATCGGCACCGTCGACGATCTCATGATCGGCGTCATTTGGCCGCTGTCGGACGATCTGTTCTACGTGGCCACCAGGGACACGCCCAGCACCGAGGAACAGTGGAGGCTCTTTCAGGGCAAGATGCTGATGCTGGCGGAATCAGCGAATCTGCTCATGATGCCCGGACGCGCCTGGGACAATAACGGATGGGCGAAGGACGCCCAACGTCTCTACGACGCGGGCACGGCCGCCTTCAAGGCCGCGAAAGCCAAGGACCTCGACAAGCTCACCGGCCTCAACGAGCAGATGTACGCCGCCTGCGTGGGCTGTCACAACGATTACCGGCCCGACTACCGCAAGCGACCGCTAACTCCACCGAAATAAGCGGCCGGCTCAAGCGCAAAAAAGACTGCGGCTCAGAGGCACTCTCCCAGCGCCTCTGAGCCGCAAGAGAATTCGCCGCGGATACCGCGGTTAATTCTTGTCTTGAGGCTTTACGTCGTCCTTCGTCGGCAGCGCCGCCGCACCTTCGGCCCCGGGCGCCGATCCGCCGAATAGGAATTTGCGGCCATCGGTAAGCGTCATATTGACTCCGACGCCCTTGTGATCGAAGGCCTTCGACTGATAGCCCTGCACGATCAGCACAGTCCCGACGGGGATGGTGTCCTTGGTGACGCCGTGGCGGATCAGAGAGTTCGGGCTTCCGCCTTCGAATCCCCAGTTCACGGTTGTCCCGTCCGCCTGCGTGACGTCCATCCAGAACCAGGAGTGGGGATTGATCAGCTCCACCTTGGTGATCGTTCCCTTCACGGTGACCGGCTTGCTGGTGTCGAATGTCGCCGCGAAGGCGTGATGCGCCGCGGCGGGCTTCGCCGCCAGGATCAGGCCCGCTCCCACAAGTACCACTGCCAGGGTTCCCTTGAGTCGCATAGCTACGTTGCTCCTTCCTAACGAAATCCAACTATTAAATCCTTGGGCCCGAACCCCCGGCCTCGCGGCCGGCGGCTCACTTCGACTATTTCTGCGAAATCGGTCCAGCGGGCTTTCCCGCCGCTTTTCTTTCGTCGGCACGCGCTCCGGCCAGAATATTCACCGCGTCGTTGTTGTCCTCGCTGCAATCGTACTCAAACATCGGGCCCGTGGATGCAGACAAAGGAATGATCGCCGACCAGGGCCGAGTCCAGGTGGCGGGATCGTTCACGGTAAACTTGTACTCGATGGTGCCCGCCGACGTGCGCGTGAAGTATTCGGTAATCTTCTCGGTGTCCGGTTGGCCATTGCGATAGGTATGGTCGGGACGCATGTTAGTCGTCTCCACGACCAGCGTGTCGCCCTCCCAGTGGCCGCGCGAATCGCCGTGCCATTGATGGATATTGGCCCCCACGTGCGGACGCGTAGTGAGAGGAATCACGCGGAACTCGCTCCCCGTCTCGGTTTCGATCACGATGGAATCGGTGTTCTGCGCGATGAATACGCCGGCATTGTATTCCGGCGGAGTCAGCGGCGGTCCGCCCGATTGCGTCACGCAACTGGTGCCCTGTCCCAGATCCCTCGCGTTATCCGCGTGTACCGTGGCCCCTCCATGATGATCGTCCACCACGTAAGGGAAACCGCCGCCCGGGCGGGTGCCTTTCGCGAGGCGCGCTTTGGCTTCCTCGGTCAGCGGAGGAATCCGGCCGTCCGGAGGATCGACAACCAGCGAGGTTCGCGGATTCGGCTGGATGCCGTTCTGCCAGGGACTGAGCCCGTAGGTCGCCGCGTCGTAATCGACCGAGTCCGGATTGAAAAGCTCGCCGCCGTAACGGTCCTCGCTGCCTGCCGCGCCGGGATCGTACGAACCGCGCACGCCGGACTTGAAGACCTGCTCCATCTCCTCTTTGGTCAGGAACTCCCGATTGCCATACTTGGCGGGCCGCTCCATGGGCGTAAAGGTCAGTTGATTCCAATAGCCGCTGAAATCCGGATGGCCGTCGGCGGTACGGGGCATAACCCAGGCTTTGCCGCTCCCTGCCGATTTCGCGTTGGCCGCTTGTGCCGCGGAGTTCGATGCGGGCGCGGAGCCAGCCTTCGAGGTTGTTGCGGAAGATTGCGCCGCCACAAACGCTGGCGCACACAGAAGCACGGCCGAAGCGATCCCCAAAGCGCTCCATAAAGGGCCCCGGTACCTTGCCATCGGATGGCCTCCTCTTGAGGGACGATCTCGTCTACTTCTTGCTGTATTGGCCGTAAAGCAAATCTAATACAAATTCCGTGCAGTTGAAATCCACCAGTTGGATGTTCTTTTCCATACGCCGATACAGCGGAAAACTCATCTTCCAGGGACGCGTAAAGACCTTCGGATCGTCGATCGTCGCTTCGTACATTATATGGTAAGGGCTCACCTGGGTATAGCGCTCCACCACGTGCAGGGCATCGCTGTGGTAATCCCCCGCTCGATCGAACCAGCTGTAGGGGACGAACCCCTTGGAATCCACCACCAGCACGTCGCCCTCGAAATGGCCGTGCGACCATCCCATCCAACTGTCCGCGGGAGGCTTCTCCGGGATGGTCTTGTCGTTCTCGATATACACGGTGCGCAGGGCGCGCGCGAATTCATAGGCCATCATGATCACGTGCGGCGTCTGGACAATCTGAAACGGAAAAGGCATGTAGTTCGCCCGGGGCACTCCCGGCATGTAGCATTTCAACTCCGGGTCGCCTGTGTCGTGGCGATGATCGTCGCTGGTGATGTTCACGACCATGCGCTTTTCCGCGTTGGCTTTCTTTTGCGCCAGGGCCTCGGGCCGGTACGGAATCTCGCCGCCCTCGACGATGCCCTGCCCTCCGGGCCATGCGTCATACGCGCCCATGACGTCGGGGTGCGGCCCGGCTTGCGCATCGTGATCCTGAATGTCCACATCCGCCGTCACAAACGCCTGCCAGATTCCGTTGAAATCGGGCTTGCCGTCAGCGGTATGCGGCGGCTTGTAGGGCGGGAACTCCCCAGGCGTAGCGACTTTCCCGCCGGAGCCCGCAGCGGCCGGAGCCTTCGCACCGGCGGCAGGCGCTTGGCCCGCCACCGGCTTCACAGCCAATAACAAACAGGCGACGACCATTGTTGAAAGGAGAATCGCCGCCTTTCCAAGGTACCTTCGCATTCGGTCTCCCAGGGCCTATCGAAAAGCCGCAGTCGTGTACTGAATTCGGTTAATTCGATTATTAGACGAACAGATAGCCAAACACTACATTCGCGAAAATCGAGTGTCAAGCTACTCGTCCGTCGTTCGTAAAGCGCTTATTGCTTCTCCGACGACAATTGTTCCGGCTTAAGCGCGTTGGGCGGCAGCGTCGTCGAAAGCCCCTTGAACAGGAAGCGCTGGACGCGCGCGCCCGGAGCGACTTCCGCCGCATACAGGTTGCCCTTGGAGTCGGTTGAAATCAGGTGCACCCCCTGGAAGTTGCCGGGTTCCTTGCCTCGTTTTCCGAACTGGTAGAGTATTTCCAGTTTCTTGCGGTCCAGCACGACGATTCGCGAATTGCCGTAATCCGCCGTGTAAAGGAACTGCTGGTCCTTGTCCGGCGAGAGGGCGAAGCCGGAGGCCGTTTCCTTTGCCGGGCCCCCGCGATTGATGAATACTTCCGTCTTGTACTTCCCGTCCGTCGTGAACACCTGGAAGCGCCGGTTATTGCGGTCCGCCACGTACACCAAGCCATCGTTGGATACGATGATCCCGTGCACAGGGCTTACGAATTTGTCCGGTCCGGGGCCGGTTGTTTCGAGAGCCGGCTGGCTTCCCTCACCGCCCGCAAAGGAGGCTTGGCCACCCGCGGGACCGCCAGACGGCCCAGGGCCGCCGGAGGTCGCGTCATCCACTGGCGGCTTCCCGAACGCGCCCCACATGCGCTTGAAAGCGCCGGTCTCCGCGTCAAAAACCACCACGCGGCGATTGCCATAACCATCGGCAAGGTAGACTTCGTGCGTTTTCGCGGTGACGAAGATGTCGCCCGGCTTATTGACGCTCTTGGTGTCCGTGCTCCCTTTGCTCACCGTGCGGCCGCCGATCTGAAAGATCAGCTGGCCCTTATTCGTAAACTTGATGAGCAT